>OLGF01002659.1_pt1 | contig 16197 bp, 15 predicted proteins | sample 1604971 | NCBI WGS metagenome assembly OLGF01 (sample SAMEA3888902, study PRJEB22519) | human gut metagenome | biome: human gut; feature: human-associated habitat; material: faeces | place: Denmark | collected 2011 | reverse complement strand
CTTATCATTGGTTGCTATAGCCTCAATTATATTGGAAATCATATCCCTCAGAAATTAATCTGGCAATCCTGAATCTTTTTTCTACGCAAGCTGTCCAAAACATACGGTTAATAGCCGTTGGATGATATCTGTAACTTCTGATAGCACCTTCTGTCTCCTGCTCCATTGGAACACTTCCCGGCTTGATCAACTCTCGTTCTATATCCTTCCAGGTACAAAAGTCATATTGAAATTCATAATCTTCTCTTGGCCAGTCACGCATAATGGATCTGAGTTTTTCCATTCCAATATCAGAAACATTTAACTGTTCCTCGATTGAAAAATCATATTGCTCCGCATAATAAGCAAGCTTCTTATCACGTCTGGTTCTTAATATGTAACCATCCTTCGTCAACACAACTGCATGCAGGCAAAAGCTATTCGGTGGAATTTTCTCCAGATCAATTGCTTCCAGAAGCTCTTTGATGGATTCTGCACCCATACCCACACGGAAAGATTTTCCATATTTTTCGTATGCTTCCTGATATTCTGCTTCGGACAGAACCTGCTTATACTGCAGGTCTGTCTCGCCTTTATCCAGAACGATGTAAGAAGCAAAATACAGAACTTTCTCCAACGTACGAGGAGAAATATCAAGGATTAACCCCATACGGCTAGGAATACCTTTAAAGTACCAGATATGAGATACCGGAGCAGCCAGCTCAATATGTCCCATACGCTCTCTACGAACATTGGATTTTGTAATCTCAACTCCGCATCGATCGCAGACAACGCCTTTGTAACGGATTTTTTTATATTTACCGCAGTGGCATTCCCAATCTTTGCTCGGTCCAAAAATACGTTCACAGAACAAACCGTCTTTTTCTGGTTTTAAAGTTCTATAATTAATGGTTTCCGGTTTTTTTACTTCGCCCCGGGACCATTCCAATATTTTTTCCGGTGAAGCCAATCCGATGCGGATGGCATCGAACGCTATGTTTGTGCCGACTTCTTTATTGTTTGTTTCTGGCATTTACAACGCTCCTTCCTCTTATTCTTCATCAAGAATGCTATCGTCAAATGCATCCATAAAATCATCTGTATCGGAATCATCCTGATTTTCTTCTACATCAACCAGTTCTTCATTTTCATTAAATTCCTGTTTTGAGAAGCCCATTGCTCCAAAAGATTCTTTTTCTTCATAATTGAAGTTTCTATCTCCGGAAATAATAGCATTCAGGTCTGTATTTCCATATTCGCTTGTTTCAAGCAGTTTTACTTCCTCACCATTTTCGTCTTCCAGAGTCACATCCAGACCAAGAGACTGTAACTCTTTCAACAATACCTTGAAGGACTCAGGAATACCCGGTTCAGGAATATTATCACCTTTGATAATTGCTTCGTAAGTTTTTACACGGCCAATAACATCATCGGATTTTACTGTCAGGATTTCCTGCAGTGTGTATGCTGCACCATAAGCCTCAAGTGCCCATACCTCCATCTCTCCGAAACGCTGTCCACCGAACTGAGCTTTACCACCCAGTGGCTGCTGAGTTACTAATGAGTAAGGACCAGTAGAACGTGCATGGATCTTATCATCTACCAGATGATGCAGTTTCAGGTAATGCATGAATCCGATTGTTACAGGACTGTCAAATTCTTCTCCTGTACGACCGTCTCTTAATCTTACTTTACCAGTTGTATCAATTGGTACACCTTGCCATTCTTTTCTATGGTCTCTGTTTTCATATAAGTAATCCATTACATCATCGTTAACTTTATCACGCCATTTCGCGTCAAATTCTTCCCATGATGTATTGGCATAGTCATTTGCCATTCTTAATGTATCTGCGATATCGTTCTCGTCTGCACCATTGAATACTGGTGTAGCAACATTAAATCCAAGAACTTTTGCTGCTAAGGACAGATGGATCTCTAACACCTGTCCGATATTCATACGTGAAGGCACACCTAATGGGTTCAGTACGATATCTAATGGACGTCCGTTTGGTAAGTATGGCATATCTTCTACTGGCAGAATACGGGAAATTACACCCTTGTTACCATGTCGACCAGCCATCTTATCTCCTACAGAAATCTTTCTCTTCTGAGCAATGTATACACGAACGCTCTTGTTTACTCCAGGAGGAAGTTCGTCTCCATTCTCTCTTGTGAAGATCTTCGTATCCATAACAACTCCGTAAGCACCATGTGGCACTCTTAAAGATGTATCACGGACTTCTCTTGCTTTCTCACCGAAAATCGCACGTAACAATCTCTCTTCAGCTGTTAATTCTGTTTCTCCCTTAGGAGTAACTTTTCCTACCAGGATGTCACCGGCACGTACTTCTGCACCGATACGGATGATACCGTTATCATCTAAGTCTTTTAAGACATCTTCACTTAATCCTGCAAGATCTCTTGTGATTTCTTCCTGACCAAGCTTAGTATCTCTGGCTTCTGCTTCATATTCTTCGATATGAACAGATGTGTAAACGTCATCCTGTACCAGACGCTCACTTAACAGTACCGCATCCTCGTAGTTATATCCTTCCCATGTCATGAAACCGATCAATGGGTTCTTACCAAGAGCCATCTCTCCGTTGCTTGTTGAAGCACCGTCTGCTAAGATGTCTCCCTTTTCTACTCTGTCTCCTACAAATACGATCGGACGCTGATTCATACAGTTACCCTGGTTGCTTCGTGCAAACTTGATAACATTGTACTCATCTCTCTGACCGTCATCATTACGAACTACGATCTTTGTACTTGTAGATCTTTCTACGACTCCGCCATTTCTTGCTGTGATGCAGACTCCAGAGTCATATGCAGCCTTGGATTCCATACCTGTTCCAACAACAGGAGCTTCTGTAGAAAGAAGTGGTACTGCCTGACGCTGCATGTTGGATCCCATCAGCGCACGGTTAGCATCATCGTTCTCCAGGAAAGGAATCATGGATGTAGCTACTGAGAATACCATCTTTGGAGATACGTCCATTAAGTCAAGGTTTACTTTATCAAATTCTGATGTATCCTCACGGAAACGTCCGGATACATGAGTATTTACGAAATGTCCATCTTCGTCAACAGGTTCGTTCGCCTGTGCTACTACATAATTATCTTCTTCATCAGCTGTTAAATAAACAACTTTGTCTGTAACAACTGGATTCTCAGGATCTGATTTATCCAGTACACGATATGGAGCTTCGATAAATCCATACTCGTTAATTCTCGCATAAGTAGCAAGAGAGTTGATCAGACCGATGTTAGGTCCTTCAGGTGTCTCGATCGGACACATTCTTCCGTAATGTGTATAATGTACGTCACGGACTTCGAATCCGGCACGATCACGAGACAGACCACCTGGTCCTAATGCAGATAAACGTCTCTTATGTGTTAACTCAGACAGTGGGTTGTTGTGGTCCATGAACTGAGATAACTGAGAACTTCCAAAGAACTCTTTCACTGCTGCTGTTACTGGTTTGATATTGATCAATGACTGTGGTGAGATAGATTCAATATCCTGAGTTGTCATTCTTTCACGAACAACTCTTTCCAATCTTGAAAGACCGATACGATACTGGTTCTGAAGCAGTTCACCTACAGCACGGATACGACGGTTTCCTAAGTGGTCAATATCATCATCATGTCCAATTCCATACTCTAAATGGATATTATAGTTGATGGATGCTAAGATATCTTCTTTTGTAATATGTTTTGGAATCAATTCATGAATATTCTTCTTCAGAGCTTCTTTTAATTCTTCTCCTTCATATCCTTCTTCTAAGATCTTCTCTAATACAGGATAGAAAACATCTTCATGAACACCGATCTCTTCTGGATTGAAATCTACATATTCAGCAAGATTTACTTCCATGTTAGAAAGTACTTTTGTAGCACCTTCTTCTGTCTGAATCATAACACTTGCTACGGCTGCGTTCTGAATCTTATCTGCAAGTTCCATGTCCACATTCGTTCCAGCTTCTGCTAATACTTCTCCAGTTGTTGGATCTAAAACATCTTCTGCTAAGATAAATCCACTGATACGATTTCTTAATGCTAATTTTTTATTGAATTTGTAACGTCCAACTTTCGCAAGATCATATCTTCTTGGATCGAAGAACATGCTGTTGATCAAGCTTTCCGCACTATCTACAGATAATGGTTCTCCCGGACGGATCTTCTTATATAATTCTAACAGACCATCTTCATAGTTATCAGATGGGTCTTTTTCAATACTTGCAAGGATCTTTGGTTCTTCACCAAATAATTCTTTGATCTCTGCGTTTGTTCCGATACCTAATGCACGGATCAAAACTGTGATAGGCACTTTTCTTGTACGGTCTACACGTACATTGAATACATCATTGGAATCTGTTTCATATTCAAGCCAAGCACCACGGTTTGGAATAACTGTGGAAGAGTATAACTCTTTACCAATCTTGTCATGAGCAATTCCATAATAAATTCCAGGGGAACGCACTAACTGACTGACGATAACACGTTCAGCTCCGTTGATGATAAATGTTCCTGTTGCTGTCATTAAAGGAAGATCGCCCATAAAAATCTCATGCTGCTTGATTTCATCAGTCTCTTTATTATGAAGTCTTACTTTCACTTTTAAAGGTGCAGCGTATGTTGCATCTCTTTCTTTACATTCTTCAATTGAATATTTGACGTCATCTTTACATAATTGATAGTCAACAAATTCCAAGCTTAACTGATCGCTGTAATCTTCGATTGGGGAGATATCTTCAAATACCTCTGCTAATCCTTCTCTTAAAAACCAATCATAGGAATCCTTTTGAATTTCGATCAGATTTGGTACTTCAAGGACGTCATCCTGTCTGGCATAGCTGATTCGCATCCCTGTACCTGATTTTATTGGCTGTATTCTGTTCTTTTCCATGGACGTTTTTCACCTCTTGATCTAAACCTGGTTTATATACTACATCAACTGTAAGAAACCCTCTATCTTACTATATCTTTCTTACAATCTTATTCTTAATTTTACATAGAGTGTGGGCAGACAAACCCACATTAAGACATTTTCTTATATTACCACATAGAATTTATCATGTCAATAACTATTTTTAAATACATGAAAAAAGCACCTGAAAATGTTTCTCATCTGCCTTTTTCATTAAATTCTTCACTTCTTTTCACTCTTACCTTGTAATAAAAAGATTTTGTATATTACACTAGTCATAAACAAAGGCGTTGTAAACAGATATATGTTTATAGCGCCTTTTGCATTTATTAAGAAAGGAAATCTTAACGTGGGAATCACTTTAAAACACAACAAACTACTTTTGGCCGCCCCATGTGCTGCATTTATTGCTGGGTTGATCTGGGATAAAGTATCCTCAAGAGTTGCCGTTGCATCTATCTTTATCGGTATGATCTGTGGACTCATTGCTTACTTTATGATTCCTGATGATAATATTAACTATTTTGTAGGTAATGTATTTTCTCTTTGTGTTCCGATTGTTGTTATCATGATCGGCTCTCTATTCGAGAAAGAACATTTTGATTTTGAACAATTAAATTATTTATTCTAATTGTCTATGTATGGTTTGCCATTGGAATTGCAGTGATCAGTGTATTTGCAATTCGAGAATTGTTTAGCTGGTTCAAGGTTCCAAACGAGCATATATCACAAAGCATTCAGAAAGGACCGAGAAAAAATTATGAAATGTAATGTTGTTTGTATACAAACTTATCCAAAAATGAATCAGAAAGAGGAAAATCTTTTTCATATGGAAACGCTTCTTCGCAAAGCTATGGAATCTCATCCAGATACTCAACTCATTATTTTCCCTGAGCTTGCTGTTACTGGTTATCAATGTGGTAAAAATTTTAAAGACTTGGCAGAAACTGCCACGATCAACTCTACATCCGTAAAAAAGATGAGTGCCTTAGCTAAGGAATTTCATGTTCATATCGTCTATGGAATGGCTGAAAAAGAAGAAGATATCCTTTATAATTCTCAGTTTTTCATTGATGACACTGGTGTTCTTCTTGGAACTTATCGCAAAGTTCATTTATTTGATTCCGAGAAAAATTATTTTACACCCGGAGATCAATTTAAAGTATTTAATACAAAGATTGGTCGTATCGGCTTGTTTATCTGTTATGACGCATTCTTTCCAGAAGCTGCCAGAAGTCTTGCTATTCAAGGAGTGGATCTCTTAGTTAATAGTACAAACTGGGAGAAACCTTATGACTACGATATAGCAAAACAAATGAAGCATGACTATTATACAATGTTGACGGAACGTCGTCCAGATGTTTATATTGCATGAATGAATATTTTGTCCTATCTTCTCTTTTTACGAGAAAGTTTTTATAAAAAAATAGACAGTGCTCTTTTTCATAAGAACGCTGTCTATTTTTTATTTTACTTATTTTTCCATAATATATTCTATAAGTTTATCTGAAAATTCCTTCACCACTGTATCTGCCTGATGGAGATCTTGTTTGATCGCTCCTTCTGGTGCATATCCAATGCATTTCATTTTGGCAGATTTGGCTGCCTTTACTCCTGCTTCGGAATCTTCGACCACGATACAATTTTCCGCCTTCTGTCCAATTGCCTCAGCCGCCTTTTGAAAGATTTCTGGATCCGGCTTTCCGTTTTCACATTCGGAACCGCTTATAAATGCTTCAAAGCAGTCTGTAATTCCAAACGTATTCATATTTGTCATGATATCTTCTTTCAATGAAGACGATGCAACTGCCAGATGAAATCCTTTTTCCTTTAATATACGGATCAGATCAACAACCCCCGGCATCGGCTTTAGTCCTTCCTGATTGATCAACTCTTTTCTGGTTTTAACCCACTGATCTATATAATATGAAACTTCTTTATCAAGACTTTCAAATTCTTTCTTCATCTCTGTCCACATATATTCATGTGTTGTACCCAAGAACTTATCATGGTAATGCCAGTCAACTTCAATACCTGCTCGTTTTAAGATGAGATGTTTTGCTTTGACATTAAAATATTCTGAATCAGCGATCACACCGTCCATATCAAAAATCACTGCTGTAATCATACTTTCCTCCTAATAAAACAGAAACGCACAAAATGTTAAGTAGTCATCTGTGCGTTTCTATATCTTCTGTATTAAACTGTAATAAATCCTAATCCTTCAAGTACTGAGAACACTAAGATCGCAACAATGCAGATTGGTGCAATATACTTAACCATAATAAGGAATAGTGATTTTCTCTTAAATTCCCCAGAGCTTTCAACTTCATCAACAATTACTTTTGGCTTGATGATATAACCGACAAATAAACATGTTAAGAATGCTGCGATCGGCATTAATACACTGTTACTGATGAAATCAAAGAAATCAAGGAAGTCAAATCCTAAAATCGTAATATTGCTCCATGCTCCAAATCCTAAAGATGATGGAACTGCTAGTAACAGAGCAATGATAAACATTGTAATACATGCAGTTCCTCGTTTCATATGGAACTTATCCATCAGAACTGCTACGAGTGTTTCAAGCAGCGAAATGGAAGAGGTAAGTGCTGCAAGTAACACTAAAATAAAGAATACTGCTGCAATAACACTTGAAAAAGCCATACTGTTAAATACTTTTGGAAGCATCACAAACATCAAAGATGGACCTTTTGCAAGCATGGATGAATCTCCGTTTGAGAATACAAACACAGCTGGTACGATCATAAGTCCTGCAAGGAAAGCAACCCCTGTATCAAAAATCTCAACCTGTGTGACTGATTTCTCAAGGTCAGCTTTCTTTGGCATATATGATCCGAATGTGATCATAATACCCATAGCAAGGGACATCGAATAAAATAACTGTCCAAGTGCAGCTAAGATCGTTGTCGGACCAAATCCTTTTAAACTTGGTTTTAAATAATATGCAACTCCAGCCATCGCCCCTGGTCTTGTGATACAGAATAAAGAAACTCCGATCAACAATACGATCAAAACTGGCATCATGATCGTGCTGACACGTTCTACTCCGCCTTTGACTCCTCCTGCAACAACCACTGTTGTAGCGATCAGGAAAACAAGAACACAGATCATAGGTTCTGCTGATTTGCTGATAAACCCTGTAAAGAATGTATCAGAGGCGGCATTATGAATCCCTCCCTGAAGCGATATCAGTGCATATTTTGTAACCCATCCACCGATAACACAGTAGTACGGGAAGATAATAAACGGAATGATCGTTGTAAGATATCCGATAAATGTATGCTTCTTGCTAAAGTGTCCAAATGCACGGATCGCACTGGTTCCTGCCTTTCTTCCAAGGGCAACTTCTGTGATCATCAGTGAAAATCCAAATGTTAATGTAAGGATCAGATAAGTTAATAAAAATGTTCCTCCGCCATACTTGGCTGCAAGATATGGAAATCTCCAGATGTTTCCAAGACCTACGGCAGACCCAGCCGTTGCAAGAACGAATCCTAAACGGCTCGAGAATCCACTTCTTTCATTACTCATAATATTAAGTACCTTCTTTCATATATATTCAGATACGTAAGGATATGTATCTGGCTCTGCCGGAGATCTTAGATATGAATCCTGCATGGCAGGATTCCCAGCCTGGATGCTGAATTCTATTTAGATGACGTCCACATCTTCTCCGGCAAGGACGGCATTCATATTACGTACAGAACACATCTTTCCACACATTGTACATGTATCTTCTCTCTCTGGTGTTGATTCTGCACGGTATCTTCTTGCCTTTTCAGGATCAAGAGCAAGTTCGAACTGTTTCTCCCAGTCAAGTTTCTGTCTCGCAGCTGCCATCTGGTTATCCCAATCCATAGCGCCTTTTACACCTTTGGCAATATCTGCTGCATGTGCTGCGATCTTGGAAGCCATGATTCCTTCTTTCACATCATCGACATTTGGAAGACGCAGATGTTCTGCTGGTGTTACATAACATAAGAAGCTTGCTCCAGAAGCTGCAGCGATTGCTCCACCAATTGCAGATGTGATATGGTCATATCCAGGTGCAATATCTGTTACCAGAGGTCCAAGAACATAAAATGGTGCTCCATGACAGATCGTCTGCTGGATCTTCATATTCGCCTGAATCTGATCCATTGGCATATGTCCAGGTCCTTCGATCATAACCTGTACATCCTTCTTCCATGCACGTGCTGTTAATTCTCCTAATGTTACTAATTCTTCGATCTGTGAAATGTCACTTGCATCAGCAAGGCATCCTGGACGACATGCATCGCCAAGGCTTAGCGTTACATCATATTCGTTACAGATATCAAGGATTTCATCATAGTATTCGAAGAATGGATTCTCATTGCCTGTTGCTTCCATCCATGCAAAGATCAGAGAACCACCACGAGACACAATGTTCATCTTACGTTTCATTGCCTTAAAACGTTCCGCTGTGTTTCGGTTGATCCCACAATGGATCGTCATAAAATCTACACCATCTTCTGCATGCATCTTAAAAACATCGATCCATTCACGAGATGTGATATCCTTTAATGCTTTATTGTAATAAACAATCGCATCGTAAATAGGTACGGTACCAAGGATTGCTGGACATTCATCGACAAGTTTCTTACGAAATACATGAGTATGTCCAAAAGAAGAAAGATCCATGATAGCTTCTGCGCCCATCTCTACGGCTTTATTAACTTTCTCCATCTCAACATCTAAGTTTAGACAGTCTCTGGATGTTCCAAGGTTTACATTGATCTTTGTCTTCAAAGAATTCCCGATTCCAAATGGCTTTAAACACTTGTGGTTCTTGTTTGCAGGGATGACAATAGTTCCAGCTGCAACTTCTGCCATAAGGTCTTTCACGTCAATTCCTTCATAGGCAGCAACTGCTTCCATCTCTTTCGTTACAATTCCCTGTCTTGCTGCATTCATCTGTGTTGTGTACTTCATGATTGAAAACCTCCAAAATATAAGATTTTGGGAGACTCTTATTCGGTTTTGTTTATTTTATCATCATTCTGTCTTGTTGAGATAAAAAAAGACAAACTTTAAAAAGCCTGTGATGCTGCTTTACAGTTCGTCTTGTATTCATAGCATCCAAATCCCTACGACGGCATTATCCGTATCAGGTCCATGGTCGAAACTCTCGTTTCCTCTCAGCTAAGGTATCACCTTTTAAGCTCCCATTTCAGTTACATCAATATTGTACCATCCTAAAAGGCAGATAGCAAGAATTTTGTATCCTTGTTATCTGCCTTTTGTACTTCTTTATCTTTATATTTTTCTTTTATTTTACTGGTCTGGCGATTGCTGCAACTTTGCGGTACCATGGATAGCTGTAAGACACACTGCTTCCATCTGCATGTACGATCGTGTCATTTCCAACATACATGGCGATATGGTCGATATTTTTATATCTTCCATTCTTTCCACTTCGTTTACGGTAAAAGATTAGATCTCCCGGAAGTAATCTGTCTGATTTTCCGTTATATGTAGAAAGTTTTAATAATTTCTTCTTTTTTCCACACCATTTAGCAATATCTGCAGCTGTTGGTGCATAGCTCTTACTTCCAAAATTCACACCATATGGTTTATAAGATTTCCACACAAAAGAACTGCAGTCTACATAATCTTTCCGCATTCGTTTTGCCTGACTGTATCTTGGTTTTGTCTTACAGATCGCTTGAGCTTTACTGACTCCTTTGTATACTTTGGATTTTAAGATATAAATATTAAAAGATACACTCGCATTATCAGCACTGATCGTTAAGGTTGTCCTTCCGTATTTTTTTCCTTTTGTTAATCCATTTGATGATACAGATGCATATTTTGTATTTCCAACTTTATATGTAACTGGTGTATATCCGCTGGCTCCTGATACTTTGTAAGATACTTTTTGCCCTTTTTTCAGAATACAACTGGCTCTATATTGTGGATCTGTGCACTTTACAGTTGCTTCCAGACAAATTCCATCTACATATACGTATATCTTTCTGGTTTGTTTTGCATATCCGTAAAATGTCCCATCATCCGATACATAAAAATTATGGTTATTATCTGCTCGATAGATAATGCGTTCTTGTCCATTCGTCGAGTTGCCTTCTACTTCAACTTTCCCTTCGTTATAAAGAACCGTTGCAAGTTTGTTATTCTTTAATCTCGGATTGGAAATCTGGATATGCATTTCTTTTGTTTCAATACTTTGATATTCTGTTCCTTCATCTGTTATGATATTTAATCGGACTGTTGCATCTCCTATGGATCTTCCTGTAATCCTTGCAGTCTTCTGATCTGCTGATACCTCCATCGCAATATGATCATTTCCATTGACGATCTGCCAGTTATATTTCAGATTATCTCCATAATCATAAGAATCGTTATATTTTAATGAAATATTTCCACCAACAGCAACACCTGCATTGATGCCAGAATCATAGAAATCAATATCATATGTTGCTGCTTCTTCCGGTGAATCGTATCCGCCCCATAAATTATATCCTGCTTTGTTTATCTTATTCGTTATCTTTCCCATGCCAGTCTTACTTGCTGCTGATACGGGCATGATCTGAATCGATACCATTCCTATAACAGCTGAAAGCGTACATACGCACAGCTTTTTCATCACTTTTTTCACTTTATTTCTCCCCATTTATCTTGTTTCTCTTAATGTATATTCGACTATTTATAAAATTTAATTCATTACATTGACTGGTTTTCCTTCCATCCAACATTTCACATTATCAAAATCAATGATCGCACGTTTTACCAATGCTTCTTTTGTTGCAAATGCAATGTGTGGTGTCGCGATCAGATTCTTTGCATGTAAGAGTGGATGATCTTTTGATACCGGCGGTTCATTCTCAAAGACATCAACGGCTGCTCCTGCAATCTTACCGTTATTGAGTGCTTCAGCTAATGCTTCACTATCAACAACCGGACCTCTTGCCGTGTTGATCAAAACTGCATCTGGTTTCATCAATGCGATTTCATCTTTACCGATCAAACCTTTTGTTGATTCATTTAAAGGTACATGCAATGAAATGATATCACAATTATATAAAAGTTCTTCTAACCCTACAAATTGAATTCCTGGAAGATCTTTTACTGTCCTTGAATATGCGTAAACTTCACATCCAAATGCCTGGGCGATCTTCGCAACTCTGGTTCCGATCGCTCCGGTTCCGATCACACCGAATTTCTTTCCTTCCAGTTCAAATCCAACCAGACCATCCTTGGTTCCTTCTTCTCGGACTACCTGATCGCAGGAAATGATATTTCGATACAGTGAGATCAAAAGTCCAAAGACAAGATCTGAAACTGCAGCATTTGAATAGCCTGCACAGTTGCATACTGTAATCCCCTGTTCTTTGCATGCATCCATAGCAATATGATCGATCCCTGTAAATGCTACCGCCAGCATCTTAAGGTTTTTGCAGCCTTTGATGACTTCAGCATTCAATGGCAGGTTTGCAACCATAATAATGTCCGCATCCTTTCCACGTTCGATCAGGCTTTCTGTGTCAGTTACTTTGGTCTGGTAAGATACGATCTCGACAGAATCTGGCAATGCTTTATGTGCGATTTCCATCAATTTCTCTTCTTCCACACCTAGTGGTTCAATAATTACTAATTTCATAATTGTCGAATACTCCTTTCGTATGATTTTACTCTCCTATTCTATCATCAAATATACGATTATAAAAGCTTAGAAATATTTTATTTCATAGAGGATTCCATCGAAGTTTCTTAGATCCATATAAAGTAAAAAAACTGCCACACTAGTTTCCACCAATGTGACAGTTTCATATACTTTATAGAAAATCTACTGGAGTAAATCTCTTAATTATTTAAGAGTTACTTTAGCTCCCTGTTCTTCTAATTTAGCTTTGATGTCTTCAGCTTCTGCTTTAGATGCACCTTCTTTAATTACTTTAGGAGCTCCATCAACTAATTCTTTAGCTTCTTTTAATCCTAATCCTGTTACTTCACGAACAGCTTTGATGACTTTAACTTTAGCTCCACCAACTTCTGTTAATTCTACGTCGAATTCGTCTTTTTCTTCTGCTCCACCTTCAGCTCCAGCTGCTGCTACTACAACACCTGCTGCTGCAGATACTCCAAATTCTTCTTCACAAGCTTTTACTAAATCGTTTAATTCTAATACTGATAAACCTTTGATAACTTCAATAATTTCCTGAGTTGTCATTATAATTTCCTCCTAATATTTTAAATTTACTGATAACTGATCTTACTCAGCTGCAGCCCCTTCTCCGTCTTTTTCAGCGATCTGCTTAATAACACGAGCAAAGTTTGTAATTGGGGACTGAATGCTTCCAAGGAATTTCGCAAGTAATTCGTCTCTTGATGGGATGCTTGCGATAACCTGGATACCATCTTTGTCATAGAATGTTCCTTCTACAACACCAGATTTCATTTCTAATACTTCGATGTTCTTAGCGTGTTTTGCAAGGATTCTTGCAGGAGCTGTAGCATCTGTTTTAGAAACAGCGATTGCTGTAGGTCCTTTTAAATCATCAGCTAATGCTTCAAATTCTGTTCCCTGGATTGCAAAACGAATCATTGTATTCTTATATACTTTGTATTCTACATCAGCTTCTCTTAATTCTTTACGCATTGCTGTATCCTGTTCTACAGTGATTCCGCGGTAAGAAACTAATACTGCTGACTGAGCATCTGTAAGTAATTCTTTAATTTCGTTTACTACTGGTTGTTTTAACTCAACTTTTGCCATTGAAATGGTGCACCTCCTTGATTTATTTTGTGTACCACCGCACATATAAAAAGAAAACTCTATATCCGCACAGACATAGAGTGTTAATTAGCATATTCACTAATACTCTCCTCGGCAGGTTGTTCTACGTTGCGCCTTGCGGCACCTGCTGTCTTCGGCAGTAATACTTTACATATAATACACGACATTTATATATATGTCAAATGTTTTTTTACTTTTTTTGAAATGTTTTTATTTTTATGCAATTCCCATATGGCAACATAGGATTTTGCATAAATCTGGGGTCAGACTACATGAGACTGACCCCGCTTAAAGTTAAATATTAAGCAAATTTTGTTGTATCAATTTTCACTCCAGGTCCCATTGTAGAAGTAATTGTTACGTTTCTAAAATACTGACCTTTTGCTGCTGCAGGTTTTGCTTTTACGATTGCATCGATTAACGTCTGGAAGTTGTCCGCTAACTGTTCTTCTGTGAAAGAAGCTTTTCCAACTGGTACATGAATGATGTTGGATTTATCTAATCTATATTCGATCTTACCTGCTTTGATTTCTTTAATGGCATTCGCAACGTCCATTGTTACAGTTCCGGCTTTAGGGTTAGGCATTAAACCTTTAGGTCCTAAGTCACGTCCTAAACGACCTACTACACCCATCATGTCTGGAGTAGCTACTACTACGTCGAAGTCATACCAGTTTTCTTTCTGGATCTTAGGAATTAATTCTTCTGCTCCTACGAATTCTGCTCCTGCTGCTTTCGCTTCTTCAGCTTTTGCATCTTTAGCGAATACAAGAACTTTAACTTCTTTACCAGTTCCGTGTGGAAGTACAACTGCTCCACGGATCTGCTGGTCTGCCTGACGTCCATCTACACCAAGACGGATATGTGCTTCGATTGTTTCGTCAAATTTAGCGTTTGCTAATTTTTTTACTAAAGCAACTGCTTCCTGTGGATCATAATTGTTTGTTCTGTCCACTAATTTTGTAAGCTCTGCGTATCTCTTACCTTTTTTCATTCTAAAATACCTCCTGTGGTAATATCGGGAGTTCACCCTCCCACTTTCGTTTCAAATTTGTGACTACTCTTCTACTGTGATTCCCATACTTCTTGCAGTACCGGCGATCATGCTCATTGCTGCTTCGATAGAAGCTGCGTTTAAGTCTTTCATCTTTGTTTCAGCGATCTGCTGAAGATCTGCTTTAGAAATAGTAGCTACTTTAGTTCTGTTAGGTTCTCCTGATCCAGACTGGATTTTGCAAGCCTTCTTTAATAAAACTGCTGCTGGTGGAGTCTTTGTGATGAAGCTGAAGCTTCTATCCTGATATACAGTGATTACTACAGGGATGATCATGTCTCCCTGATCAGCTGTTCTTGCGTTAAATTCTTTTGTAAACTGTACAATGTTTACTCCGTGCTGTCCAAGTGCTGGTCCAACGGGTGGTGCTGGTGTTGCCTTTCCTGCTGGAATCTGAAGTTTGATATAACCTTCTACTTTCTTTGCCATAATCGTTAACCTCCTGATTATTGTGGTAATTACGGGATAGCCCTCCCACTTTGTTTCAAATAAGATTCTCTATTCTTATTCTTCGTTACGCTTTCTTAATATCTAAGAAATCAATTTCTACTGAAGTTGCTCTTCCGAACATCTCGACTTCAATAGTTACTGTCTGTTTGCTTTCATTGATTGCAGTAACCGCACTTGTTGTTCCTTCCCAAGCACCGGAAGTCACAACGATCATATCACCAACTTCGATATCAAGTTCAATCTTCTCTCTTGCTGGTGTTTCTTGCTGTTCTCCTCCAATCTGGATTCCTAATGGTTTCATCTCTGCAGGAGTCAGCGGTACTGGTTTTGATCCAGGTCCTACGAATCCTGTAACACCTCTTGTGTTACGAACCACATACCATGTGTCGTCGTTCATGATCATATGGATCAGAACATAACCTGGGAACATTTTTCTTGAAACTTGTTTCTTCACACCGTTTCTCATCTCTACCACGTCTTCAAGTGGTACGCGGACTTCCAAGATCTCATCCTGAAGCTTACGGTTCTCGATGGTTTTCTCAATATCCACTTTTACTTTATTCTCATAACCTGAGTAGGTGTGAACAACATACCAATTTGCCTCTGCCATAAAATCTCCTTACTTCTATCCAACCAATGCCTGAATTCCATACTGGATTCCAACATCAAGAACTGCAACAATGACTCCGATAATAATAGCACAGATCACTACAACTGCTGTTTCTTTTGCAATTCTTTCTTTCGTTGGCCAGATAATTCTGTTAAATTCAGCTTTTAACTCTTTGAACCAACTTGTTTTCTTTGCTTTGTTAGTTTTCTCCATGTTTTCACTTCCTTTTCTCTCAAAGGGAATTACCGGAAATTATTTTGTTTCTTTGTGTAATGTGTGAGTTTTACAGAATTTGCAGTATTTCTTTGTTTCCATGCGTTCAGGATGTGTTTTCTTATCCTTTGTCATGTTGTAATTACGCTGTTTACATTCTG
>OLGF01002653.1_pt1 | contig 16228 bp, 16 predicted proteins | sample 1604971 | NCBI WGS metagenome assembly OLGF01 (sample SAMEA3888902, study PRJEB22519) | human gut metagenome | biome: human gut; feature: human-associated habitat; material: faeces | place: Denmark | collected 2011 | reverse complement strand
GTATTCGCTGCGCTTTTTGTTTAACCTGCCAAAAAATCTGCCGGCGCGATTCGACTCTTAGAATTGTGCGGTGTTGCCTTAAAGAAATACCGCGCCGGGAACGGCGCGCCGCCCGGGGGCTTGAGAGCGCCGCCTTCCGGACAGCCTGAAAAGCGCGGCTGTAAGGCCAACCCCGGGGCCGTCCTGCCAAATGGGCGCGGGCGCAGCGGCCCGCTCCGCAGGACGGCCCCTGTCCTTTTCCCGCGGCGCGGGAACAAACAAAACACCATCCAACAACAGAAACGGAGCGCGTTTGTTATGGAAGCACGGTACCGTTCCACGCTGTGGGCCTGCTGCTTTGCAAATTTTTTTCAGGCTGTGGGCAGCTGCTTTGCCATTCTGTATGTGCCGCTGCGCGGCCTGTACGGCCTCAGCTTTACCGATTTCGGCATCCTTGTCTCGCTGAATTTCATCACGCAGGTCGCGTCCGACGTCCTGTTCTCAAAGCCGGTGGAAAAATACGGCTTCCGCCCGTTTGCCGTGGCCGCTCCCCTCGTCAGCGCAGCCGGGCTGGGCCTGTTTGCCGCCGCCCCCCTACTGTTCCCCCGGAGGCCCTTTGCAGGCTTTTGCGCGGGTATGTTCCTGTTCGCCGCGGCGGGTGGCCTGCAGGAGCTGCTGCTCAGCCCCATTTTGGACGCGCTGCCCATCCCGGAGGAGCGCAAGGCCCGCAGCATGAGCATGCTGCACTCGTTTTTCGCCTGGGGGCAGATCTTCGTGGTGCTGGCCACCACGGGCCTGCTGGCGGTGTGGGGCGCCGCGCGCTGGCAATGGATCGTGCTTTTGTGGGCGGCGCCGCCCGTGGCCGGCGCCGCGCTGTTCTGCCGCGTGCCGCTGGCCCGCAAAAACGGCGGCGCCCCGCCCCTGCCGCTGCGGGCGCTGGCCCGCAAAGGCGTGTTCTACGCGCTGCTGGCGGCCATCGTGCTGGGCGGCGCGGCCGAGGTGACCATGGCCCAGTGGGCGTCGGCCTTTTTGGAAAAGGGCCTGCAGCTGCCGAAGCTGGCGGGCGACGTGTGGGGCGTGTGCTTTTTCTCGCTGATGCTTGCGCTGGGGCGCAGCGGCTATGCGGCGCTGGGCGCGCGCGTGCCGCTGCACCGGCTGCTCATCGGCGGCAGCGGCGCGGCCGCCGTGCTGTACGTGGTCTGCGCGCTTGCACAAAGCCCTCTGCTGGGGGTGCTGGCCTGCGGGCTTACGGGCCTTTGCGTCAGCCTGCTGTGGCCGGGCGCGATCATTCTTGCGTCCCGGCGCATCCCCTCCGCGGGGGCGGCCATGTTCGCGCTGCTTTCCGCGGGCGGCGATGTGGGCGCGTCCCTGGGGGCGTTCTGCGTGGGCCGCGCGGCGGACTGGGCGCAGGCGTCCGGCACGGTGTTTGCGGGGGCCGCGGGGGAGTCTGGGGCGCTGCGCGCGGGCCTGCTGCTGGCGGCGGTGTTCCCGCTGCTGTGCTGCGGCGTGCACACGGCGCTGCACTGCAGCGAAGCGCGGGCCGGCTTGCCCGCAGGGAGCGAACGGCGGCGCAGGCAATAGAAGAAAGCTGTCTTTCCAAACCGGAACCGCCGTTTGCAGACGGGGCGAAAGACCGCAAAATGAACAAACGGCGCGGCCTTCATGGCCGCGCCATTTTTGTGCCGGGAGGACAGCCGCAAAGCGGCGAAAGGGATGCGGTTTCCGGTCTGACCGGATGTTTGCACCGGGGCGTTTTGCCCCCGCAGTGCGTATTATACGTGGTTTCAGCCTATGGAAAGTGCGCCCTTGCGTCGGTTCGGCGAACCGGGAGCTATCTATGGACGGAGTACAGAAAATGAAGCATATCACCGTTGTAATACTGTGTAATAAATTCGTCTTCCTTGCTCATACCTATACTTTCCGCTACCTTAATAGAAGCAAGATTATCTGCCTTGATAATGGAGCACACTTTATTCTCATGCAAGTTTTCAAAAGCGTATTTCTTACAGCCTCCGGCGGCTTCTCTTGCATATCCAAAGTGCCAAAACTTTTCTTTCAACAAATAACCGATTTCAAGCACTTCTGTGTTTTTATATGGCTGCATTGTAAGCCCTGCTTGCCCTATCATTTCGTTTGTATCTTTCAATATAACCGCCCACAAACCAACCCCATTTTTATTGTACCGCTCAATTTGCCGGTTAAGCCACACTTGAACATCATTATCTGAAAAATCATGCTCATACGCATACATTACATTTGGATTTTGTAAAATCTCGGCTAAATCTGCCAAATCGTCTTGCGTTATTTTTCTCAAGTATAAACGCTCTGTTTCGAATATCATGATTTATTCTGTCTCCTCAAAACATTGCAGGCAGGGGCCTATTTTCGGAAAGGGCGAAAGAAAAAAGACGCCACACAGCCGTGACGTCTTTCTATGGTGCGAGGAACGAGACTTGAACTCGCATGGTATAACCACACGCCCCTCAAACGTGCGCGTCTGCCGATTCCGCCATCCTCGCTTATCCATGCGGCGTTTGTGCCGCGAATGATATTTTACCATACTGCGGCGGTAAAAGTCAATATGGTTTTTCGTTTTCTCCGCACCTCCTTGACACCGCCGGGCGGACGAAACTATAATCGGAACAGAACAGGCGGAAAACGGAGGGGTGCATGGGTGAAAAAAGAGGAGCGTGCGCGCATGCGCCGGCTGGCCCGGTGGCTGCTGCCGCCCGTGCTGCTGTGCGCGGGGTATGCGCTGTGGGTCGGCCTTACAGGGCGCGGCCCGGCGTGCCCCATCCATGCGGCGCTTGGGCTCTGGTGCCCGCTGTGCGGCGCGTCCCGCATGGGGCTGGCGCTGCTGCGGTTGGATCTTCCGGGCGCGCTGCGGGCAAACGCGGTTCTGCTTGCTTTGCTGCTTCCCGGTACCATTTGGGGCGCGGTGCACGCCGTGCGCTATGTCCGCACGGGGGACGGCTCTGTGCGCCGGTGGGAAAGGGCGCTGCTTTGGGGGGCCGTGGGCGTGCTGCTGGCGGGCGGCGTTTTGCGCAACCTGCCGGCATTCGCTTTTTTGGCGCCGCATTGAGCGGCTGTGTTCCCGCCCAAAGGGATTTTGTTTTTTATGCGGGCTCATTGCCTTTCCGGGCGATAGAAGTCATGCTATTGTTTAGAAAAGCACACAAATATTTTATGCTCCATGAACAAGCCCAGGGTTCTACCCCCTGATTAAAAATGTTTGCTCTTTTTCTGCATCAACGATGCGAGTATCAAATGCGACTGCCACTACATCGTCCCAACTTGATAGAAGGCTCTTTCCGTTGCACTTAATGACTGGTAATTGTGCACTGTCCCAAACTACATAATAATCACGGTTTTCCAGAGGTATTGGTTTTTCACAATGGCTCATTTGTTTTGCGTCATTGGTGTTAATAATTTTTACAATTTGAGCAATCTCTTTTTCACCTTTAAGGATTTGATACCTTTCTAACGAATGAAAACATTCTTGCAATAAAGTGTTCCGGTTCCATTCCGATTCTTTTATATGTTGAGCGTTTACTGATTTTAATATAGCCAACCGTGCCCTTTGCTTTTGGTCCATTTTTATTCCCTCCAATTCTCTGTGCGGATGCCAATATACCATGCTCCGCATCCAACAGCAAGCGTCTGCGCGGCATCTAAATAATTATAAAGGGCAGCCTGAACGGCTGCCCTTTAAAAATTGCTTTTTGCTGCCCCGCGGGAGGGGCCCTTTATCCCGCCCGGCGGACATGCGGCGAAGCGCGGCCGTCAGGCGTTGAACACGTATTCGTCCAGGCGGCGGAAGGCCTCCTGCACGCGGGAGAGCGGCAACGCCAGATTCATGCGGATGTGGCACGGACCGCGGAAGGGACGGCCGTCCTGCCAGGCCACGCCCACGTCCCAGCCGGCGCGCTGCAGCGCTTCAATGCTTTTGCCGTGGGCTTCGCACCAGCGGGTGCAGTCCAGAAACAGCATGTAGGTGCCCTGGGGCCTGGAGACCTCCACGCCTTCAAAGCGGCGGGCGATAAAGTCGCAGGCGAAATCCACATTGGCCGTCAGCACCTGGCACAGCTCGTCCACCCACTCGTAGCCTTCGGGCCGGTACGCGCCGAGGAGCGCGTGCATGGAGAGCACGTTCATGGAATTGTAGTGGGACAGGGAGGCTTCCTTCTCCACGCGGTCCCGCAGAACGGGGTTGTAAATAATGTGGTAGCTGCCCACAAGACCCGCCAGGTTGAACGTTTTGGAGGGGGCGTATACGGCAACGGTGCGGCTGCGGGCGTCCTCGCTGACGCTCTGCGTGGGGATATGCCTGTGCCCACCGAGGATGATGTCCGACCAGATCTCGTCGGACACGACCATTACATCGTGCTTTTTGTACAGCTCCATGGCGCGCTCCAGCTCCCAGCGCTCCCACACGCGGCCGCAGGGGTTGTGGGGCGAGCAGAACACGGCGGCGTGGACCCTGTTGTCCACGATCTTTTTTTCCATGTCCTCAAAATCCATGCGCCAGACATTGTTTTCGTCTTTTACCAGCGGGCTGTGGACGATGTTGTAGCCGTTGTTCTCCAGGCTGTGGGTGAAACCGATGTAGGTGGGGGAGTGCAGCAGGACATTGTCTCCGCGGGAGCAGAAAATGTTCAGCGCGCTGACAACGCCGCCCAGCACGCCGTTTTCATAGCCGATGCACTCCTTTGTCAGGCCGGTGACGCCGTTGCGCGTTTCGTGCCAGCGGATGATGGAAGCAAAATATTCCTCCGTGGGAGAAAAATAGCCGTAGGCCGGATGCCGGGCGCGGGCGATGATGGCCTCGGGAATGGTGGGCACGGTGGGGAAGTTCATATCCGCCACCCACATGGGAATGGCGTCGAAGCCCTCCTTCGGAGCGCCGGGTGCGAAGCCGGGCGCGCCCAGTGCATCCACGGCGATGGCGTCTTTGCCGCGGCGGTCCATGATACTGGTAAAATCGTATTTCATATGCTCCTGCTCCTTTCACCCGCCGGAACGGGCGTTGAAAATACTGCTGTAAAGCAGCTTAAATGTTAAGCAGCTTCATAATAACACCGCACAGGGCCGCGTGCAAGGGGGAGCGCTTCTTTTTTATATGGTTCGTCCTTTTTAACAAAAGCCGCGCGTGTTTTTGCACACCCTGACGAAGCGCCGCTGTGCGCTTTCAGGTGAAGTATTCGCGGCTGCGCCGCACGTCGTCCGCATAGGCCTCGTTGATGCGCCGCTGGATGGAGAGGTAGGTGGCGAGCTCCGCCTCGGTGAACCCCTCCAGGCGCCGGAAGGTCAGCGCCTGGCACTGCTTGTCGAAGGCGGCGTGGTCCCGGTATACATGCTCCCCGGCGGGGGTGAGGCGGAGCATTACCTGGCGGTTGTTGGCGGTGTTGCGCACCTGTTCCACCCAGCCCTTGTCCCGCAGCCTGCGCACGAGCTGGGAGCAGGCGCTGGGCGTTTTGCGCACCATATTTGCAAGGTCGGTGACGGTGACGCCGGGGTGAAGGGCGATCCGGTCGATGAGATGCGCCTCCGCCTGGTACAACACATTTTCACCGTAGGAATGAGGCAGGGAATCGTATTCGCTCATCAGGTCATAGGCGGTGTCCTGCGCAGCCCATATTTGCTCCAGAAGCTCCTCGCGCTTTTTGCTCATGGCGCCACCCCTTTCTTTGCTTCTATTATTGTACTTTCTTTTTGCGGCCGCTGCAAGCCGTGCTCAGGGCTCGCGCAGCAGCTCAAATTCGTTTTTGCGGAAACGGATGAGGCCTTCCGCGCGCATCCGGCCCAGCTCGGCGGAAAGCGCGCTGCGGTCCACGCCAAGGTAATCCGCCAGCTGCTGGCGGTCGAAGGGAATGGCGAAGCTGCGGCTGTTTTCCCGCAGCGCCTGGGCGGAAAGGTAGGACAGCAGCCGCCCGCGGATGGTTTTGGGCGAGGTGTGGAAAATGCGGCGGGAGAGCGCGAGGTTCTTCTGCGATGTCACGGCCAGCAGGTTGCGGATGAGCGCCGCATGGTGGGCGCAGGCGGAGGGACAGGTGCGCAGCAGGCGCGCCGTATTCAAAAACAGCACCTCGGTGCGCTGGGCCGCCACGGCGTCCACCATCAGCGGTTCGCCCGGCAGACAGGCATAGGTTTCGGCAAAAACCTGCCCGGGGCCCACATGGCCCAGAATGCTCCGGCTGCCCCAGACGTCCACGCTCTCGATGTTGACGCCGCCGGAGAGCACCAGGCCCAGCGCTTCCACGGTGTCCCCCGCATGGCAAATGACGCGGTCCTTCTCGTAAACGCGGCGCTCGGCGCGCAGGCATTGCAGCATATCGGCGGTTTCCCGGGGAGAGCAGCCCCGGAACAGCGCGGTTTGAGAGAGAAATAAAAAGTCCATGGCGCCCCTCCTTTTGTTGGAATAACAACAGACCGTTTGGGGAAATCATAGTATACTCTATCCGGAAAGTCAAGAAAAGCATCCCTGCCGCGCGCCGGCAGGGAGAAGGGTCGGCGTCTTGACAAACTATACTAAAATGGTATAATAGACATGACCGGAAAACGCGGATGTGCCGCGCGGCCCGGCAGAAACAAGCGGAGGGCTATGCATGAGAAACGAATGGACCGGCTTTGTGCCCGGCGTATGGGAAAAAGAAATCGACGTCCGGGACTTCATCCAGAAAAATTATACACCCTATGACGGGGACGACGCGTTCCTTGCCGGGCCGACGGAGGACACGAAGGCGCTTTGGCAGCAGGTGCTGGAGCTTTCCAGAGCCGAGCGCGAGGCGGGCGGCGTGCTGGACATGGACACCCGCGTCATCTCCACCATCACCTCCCACGCGGCGGGCTATTTGGACAAGGAGAAAGAGACCATCGTGGGCTTTCAGACGGAAAAGCCGTTCAAGCGTGCGCTGATGCCCTACGGCGGCATCCGCATGGCGCAAAAGGCCTGCGAGGACAACGGCTATCATGTGGACCCGGAGGTCGTGGAATTTTTTACAACACACCGCAAAACGCACAACGCGGGCGTGTTCGACGCATATACGCCCGAAATGCGGGCCTGCCGCTCCAGCCATATCATCACCGGCCTGCCGGACGCCTACGGCCGGGGCCGCATCATCGGCGATTACCGCCGTGTGGCGCTGTACGGCGTGGACCGGCTGATCGAGGACAAACGGCACCAGAAGGACACCACCCGCATCATCATGTATTCCGACGTCATCCGCGAGCGGGAGGAGCTCAGCGAGCAGATCCGCGCGCTGGACGACTTGAAAAAGCTGGGGGAGATCTACGGCTTCGATATCTCCCGTCCGGCGAAGGACACCCGTGAGGCCATCCAGTGGCTGTACTTCGGGTATCTTGCGGCGGTAAAGGAGCAGAACGGCGCGGCCATGAGCCTGGGCCGCACCTCCACGTTCCTGGACGTGTACGCCCAGCGCGACCTTGCGGCGGGCGTTTACACCGAGCGGCAGATCCAGGAGTTTGTGGACCACTTCATCATGAAGCTTCGGCTCATCAAGTTTGCCCGCACGCCCGAATACAACGACCTGTTCTCCGGCGACCCGCAGTGGGTGACGGAATCCATCGGCGGCGTGGGCATCGACGGGCGGCACATGGTCACCAAAATGTCCTACCGTTACCTGCACACGCTGCAGAATCTGGGCACCGCGCCGGAGCCCAACCTGACGGTGCTGTGGTCCACCCGTCTGCCGGAAAGCTTTAAGCGCTTCTGTGCGAAAACCTCCATCGAATCGTCCAGCGTGCAGTACGAGAACGACGACCTGATGCGCGTGACCCATGGCGACGATTACGCCATCGCGTGCTGCGTGTCCTCCATGCGCGTGGGCAAGGAGATGCAGTTCTTCGGTGCGCGCGCCAACCTGGCCAAGTGCCTGCTGTATGCCATCAACGGCGGTGTGGATGAGATCACCAAAAAGCAGGTGGGGCCCAGGTACCGTCCCGTCACAGGGGATTATCTGGATTACGACGACGTGATGGAAAAGTACCGGGACATGATGAAGTGGCTGGCGCAGGTGTATGTGAACACGCTGAACATCATCCATTATATGCACGATAAATACTGCTACGAAAAGCTGCAGATGGCGCTGCACGACAAGAAGGTGACCCGCTGGTTCGCCACGGGCATCGCGGGGCTTTCCGTGGTGGCGGATTCCCTCTCGGCCATCAAGTACGCCCGGGTGAAATGCATCCGCGACGCGGACGGCATCGTGGTGGATTACGAGGTGGAGGGCGACTTCCCCAAGTACGGCAACGACGACGACCGGGTGGACGGCATCGCATCGGAGCTGGTGGATACCTTTATGAGCTATGTGAAGGGCAACCACACCTACCGCGGCGGCATCCCCACCACTTCGATCCTGACCATCACCTCCAACGTGGTGTACGGCAAAAACACGGGCTCCACGCCGGACGGCCGCAAAAAGGGCGAGCCCTTCGCGCCGGGCGCGAACCCCATGCACCGCCGCGACACCCACGGCGCGGTGGCCAGCCTGGCCTCTGTGGCGAAGCTGCCCTTCAGCGCCGCGCAGGACGGCATTTCCAATACCTTCTCCATCGTACCGGGGGCGCTGGGCAAGGACGACCGGATCTTCGCGGGCGACCTGGAGGTGGAAATGCCCGAGTTTGAGGCGGAGCATTGAGAGAAAGGCGGCGGCCATGACGGAACAGGAAAAGCAACGGCAGATCGATGCGCTGGTGGAGCGCATCGACGCCTTTATGAAAAACGGCGGGGGCCGCATGCGCGTCACCGGCGGCGAGGGCGAAGCGCAGGAGACCCGCTGCGCCGCCTGCTGCGGCGAAGGCGCGGCCGAAGCCTGCAACGCACCGGCCAAACGGGCCGGGCATAAAAGCCGCTGAAAAAGCGGCACAGCAAAGAAAGGAACCTGTTTATGAAAGCAAACGAACGACAGATCGACAACCTTGTCAGCCTTCTGGACGGCTATGTGGCCGAGGGCGGACACCACCTGAACGTGAATGTATTCACCAAAGAAACGCTGCTGGACGCCCAGCGGCATCCGGAAAAGTATCCGCAGCTCACCGTGCGCGTTTCCGGCTATGCGGTGAACTTCATCAAGCTGACGAAGGCCCAGCAGGACGAGGTGATTTCCCGCACCTTCCATCAGGCGATGTGAGATGGCCGCGCAAGTAACGGGCCGCGTCCATTCGGTGGAGAGCTTCGGCACCGTGGACGGCCCGGGCGTGCGGTTCGTGGTGTTTTTGCAGGGATGCCCCATGCGCTGCCTGTACTGCCACAACCCGGACACCTGGGACCCGGGCGGCGGCGTGCCAACCACGGTGGAGGAGCTGCTGGCGCAATACGCCCGCAACGAGGCGTTTTACCGGAAAGGCGGCATCACCGTCACAGGCGGAGAGCCGCTGCTGCAGATCGAATTTGTGACCGCGCTGTTCCGGGAGGCAAAGCGGCGGGGCATCCACACCTGTGTGGATACCTCGGGCGCCACGTTCCGCCCGGAGGACGCGGCGGCGCTGGCGCAGTTCGACGCGCTGTGCGCCGTTACGGACCTGGTGCTGCTGGACATCAAGCAAACCGACCCGGCCGCCCACAGGCGGCTGACCGGACGTGAAAATGGGAACATCCTTGCGTTTGCCCGCTATCTGGCGCAAAAAGAGGTGCCCGTATGGGTACGCCATGTGGTTGTGCCCGGCCTTACCGACAGCGAGGCAGGCTGGAACGCGCTGGGGACGCTTCTTGCGTCGCTGCCCAACGTCCGGGCGCTGGACGTGCTGCCCTATCACACGATGGGGCGTTCCAAGTACGACGCGCTGGGCATCCCTTATCCGCTGGAGGGTACGCCCGCCGCAGAAGCCCCGCTTGCCGCCCGGGCGCGGGATGTGATTCTGGCCGCGCGCAGGGCGGCGCTGGAAAAGCCCGGCGGGCGCGCGGAGGAATAGGAATAACAGAAAATACGGCCCCGGCTTCTTCATTGAGAAGCCGGGGCCTTGTGCGCTGTGCATTATTCCGGCGTTTGCGGCGCCGGACGGGTATACCGGACGATCAGCACGCACACGCCCACGGCGGTGACGGCCTCGGTGACGGGCATGGCGAACCAGACGGCGCCGGGCCCGAGCAGGGCCGGCAGCGCATAAATCAGCGCGCCGCTGAGCACCAGCCCGCGCAGGACCGAAACGGAAAACGAGGCGCGGGGCTTCATCAGGGACTGGAAATAGTAGGTGGAGAAAATATTGAGCGGCAGCAGCAGGAACGAAACGCCGTAGCTGCGCAGAATGGCGGGTGCGATGCGCAGGATGTCCCCGGTGGGGGACATGAAAATGCGGATGAACCCGTTGGGAAACAGAAAGACGAGCAGCGTCCACACCGCGCTGAAAAAGGCGGCGGCCATCAGCGCGTACTTCAGCGCCGCGCGGATGCGTCCCCATTTGCCCGCGCCGAAGCAGGCCGAAAGGATGGGCTGGGCGGCCTGGCCCACGCTGTATGCACAGCACTGGACCATGGTGCTCACGTTCACGATCACACCGTACACGGCCAGTGCGTCCGTGCCCAGTCCCTGCAGGATCTGGCGGTTGAACAGCATGGTCAGGATGCCCATGGCGATGTCGAGAAAAAACGTGGAAAAGCCGGTGGTCAGAATCTGCCGCAGCTTGGTTCCGGCATTTCGGAAGCGGACGGGCCGCAGCGTGCAGCGCCGGGAGAAAAAGTGGGACAGCATCACCGTGAAGGTGATGCCCGAGCCGATGGCTGTTGCCAGCCCCGCGCCGAATACGCCCATGTCACAGGTGAACACAAAAAAGTAATCGCCGAACACATTGAAGACGCCGCCCGCCAGCACCGCCGCCGTGGCAAGCCCCGGCGCGCCGTCGTTGCGCAGGAACGCCGCCAGCATCTGGTTGAACAGGAACAGCGGCACCACGAATTTGACGGGGAGCAGATATTGCTGCGCCAGCGGCAGCAGTGCGTCCCGCGCGCCGAACAGGCGCAGCAGCGGCGCGTCGAAAAATGCGATGGCGAGCCAGCTCACGGCGGCAAAGAACACGGTGCCCGCCAGCGCGGCGGTAAAATACTCGTTGCCTTCTTTCTGCCTGCCCGCGCCCCGCGCCGCGCTTAGCAGAACCGAGCCGCCGATGCCTGTCAGCAGCCCCAGGCTGTAAATGATGTTCCACACCGGCGCGACGATGGCCAGCGCGGCCGTGCCCTCCGGCCCCTGGTACTGCCCCACCATGGCCGAATCCACCAGGCCGTAGATGGAGCTGATGAGCGCGCTGCCGAACGCCGCGCCCAGATACCTGAAATAAATTTGCCTGACGTTTCCTTTCAGCAGAGCCATTGAGATCCCTCCCGTTGTTTTGCACACCCCGCGGGCATCAAAAAAGCCGGATAAAGAAACAGGCGTCTCAGCCTGTCACCTTATCCGGCCCATCATTTCCAAGTGAATGATCTGCCCTCCGAGTGAGCAGTTGACATTATACTAAAACAAAAGAGCGAAGTCAAGCCCTGTCTTACGGCGCGGGGCACGGCGCTATGGCAGGGCGGGCTGCTCCGGCGGCAGGTTGTCCTCGGTGTAGTATCCCACAGCGCCGCCCGAGGGGACAAGGCATCCGGTGGCGGGGTCGTAGCGGCGTGCAACGACGCCCTCCGGCACGGGAAATTCCAGATAGGGCAGCCCTTCCTGTGCCTGCTGCATATAATCCCGCCAGAGCGTCTGCAGCGGTTTGCCCGTGCGCACGCCCTGCTGGGACAGGTCGGCCGGGACGTCGTAGCCCCACCAGCCCGCCGTGACGTAATAAGGCGTCAGGCCCACAAAGGTGAAGTCGCGGTAATCCGTCGTAGTGCCCGTTTTGGCGGCGGCTTCCATCTCCCCGGCGGGCGCCATGCCCCGGGCGGTGCCGCCCGGCGCGGTGAGCACGCCCCGCAGCAGCCGGTTCATGATATAAGCCGTCTGCGGGCTGACGGCCTGCACGGCATAGCTGTCCTGCGCGGGGTCCAGATAAGTGGAGCCGTCCGCCAGCGTGACTTTGGTGTAATAGAGCGCGGGACGGTACACGCCGTCGCGGAAAACGGAATATGCGTTGGCAAGCTGCACGGGCGTAACGCCGTGGGTCTGGCTGCCCAGCACCAAAGGGCCGAGATCGTTGTCCCGCTCCGGGTCCAGATGGGTGAGGCCCAGGCTGCCGTACGCAAAGTCGAACAGCCTGCGCTTGCCCAGCATGTCGCCGATCTGCACCGGGACGGTGTTCAGCGACTGCGCAAGCGCATCCGCAACCACTACGGGCCGCCCTGTGCCGGGCCCGTTGTAATTGGTGGGCCAGGCGCGCCAAACGTCGTCCCGCGCCTGGTTGGCGGGGTCGCCCGGGTCCAGCGAAAGGCCCAGCTTGCGGCAGTATTCCGTGTTCAGCATGCGGTGGTCCTGCTGGGTGTAGAGCGGCGCGTCCGCAATGAGGGAGGAATAGTTGATGACGCCGTTTTCAATGCCCAGCGCATACGCGGCGAGGGGCTTCATTGTGGAGCCGATCTGACGGGGAACGTCGGCGGCGCGGTTCAGCGAAAGGTCGTACCGTTTTTCGCCCACGCCGCCCACAAGCGCCAGCACGTGGCCTTCATAGTCCATCGTGGCCACGGCGGCCTGCGTGCGGATGTTCCTGTAAAATACCAGTGTGTGGACGCCGTCGGCATTGGGCTGCGCGCTGGAGCCGCGGAGCAGCGTTGTGCCGTCCTGCTCATAGACGGGCGTGTCGTCCGGCCTGAACACCGGCTCGCCCTGTGCGTTCAGCGGCAGGCCGTCGTCTCCGTAGGAAACGGCGTCGGCGCTGTCGAAGGGAATGCCTGTGTCGGCTTCTTCCTGCCGCCACAGAGCGGGGAAGTAGCCGTCCTCGCCGTCGTTTTCCATGAAAGCTTCCAGCATGCGCTGCAGGCGCAGGTCCACGGTGGAAAAGATGCGCAGGCCCCCGGTTCGGATGCGGGTGACGGCGGCGGCACGCCCGCAGTTCTCTTTTTCCATGATATCGTCCGCCAGCTGTTCAAACACAGCGTCGGTGAAATAAGAGTTCACCTTTCCCCTGGGGGAGGCGGCAGCGGCCTCCTCGCGGCTGCGCACGCCCAGCGGAGCGGCCGCCGCCGCGTCGTAGTCGGCCTGGGAGATGCGCTCCTGGTCCAGCATCAGTTTGAGCACCCAGTTGCGCCGTTCCAGCAGCTTTTCCGGGTTGGAGTAAGGGCTGTACGCCACCGGGCTGCGGGGGATGGAGGCCAGCGTGGCGGATTCGGCCAGCGTGAGCTGGGAGGCGTCTTTGCCGAAATACTGCTGTGCGCCGGCCTGCATGCCGGAGAGCGTGCCCGTGAGCGGCGCGATGTTTAAGTAGGCCTCCAGGATCATATCCTTGGAGTAGCGCCCGGCCATTACGATGGCGCGTGAGATCTCTTTGAATTTGCCGGAAATGCTCTGGGCGCTGTCGCCGGTGAGGTTTTCGATAAGCTGCTGTTCCAGCGTGGACGCGCCCTGGCGGCTGCCGTACAGGCGGTGGCCCGTCAGCTCGTTGACGGCCGCGCCGAGGATGCGCCCCGGGTTGATGCCGAAGCGCTGGTTCCAGAAATTGCGGTCCTCCACACTGACGACAGCGTCCCGCAGCGTTTGGGGGAACTGCTCCAGCGGCGTCCAGACGCGGTCGTTTTCGCCGGTAAAAACAGCATATTCCGTCCAATCGCCGCCGGCCGGGTCCGCTGCATATACGATGGAGTTTTCCGCCATCTTCAGCACATAGAGGTCGGGCATGTCGGCGTCCGTGCCGGACAGGCGGGCCAGATACGAGGCAAATACCACGGCGGCCACGCTCGCCAGCATCACGCCCACGCAGCAGCAGCACGCCGCGATATACCCGATGCGGCGCAGAACGCGCCGTGCGGTTTTGCCGCCGCGCGTTTTGAGGGGCGCTGCGGCCGGAGCGCCGCCGTCCTGCCTGCCGGGGGCGGAAACGGCCCTGCGTTCGGGAAGCTTCACTTTCATTCCACTGCCTTCTTTCCTTGGATCGTTGAATGCTCCGGCACGCCTGCGGCGCGCGGGAAACAGCTCTTTCCCGTTTGAAACACAATACGTTTTCAAAAGACGGATTCTTGCATTTTGCCGCGATTGTAACGAATTGGTAATGAATGTTAAGGCAATACCGCACAATTCTAAGAGTCGAATCGCGCCGGCTGTGAGTTTTCATGAAGAATGAGAAAATGTGGAACGGCGTGGAGTTTTGAGTGCAAGAACCCGCAAGAACCCGCAAAACGGCCTCACAAAGCGGTTTTTTGATGCATAACGGTGGCTGCAAAGCGCGCAATTCTGCAAGAAACTGAAAACTGCCACTGAAAAATTTTGGGGGCCGATTTTGGCCCCTTTTCCATTTTCGGGGGAGCAACGCCAAGGGAGTTTAAACGGGCATTTAAACCACCTTTAAACACGCTTTAACAGCAGCACTAAAAAAGTGCCAAAAACCGCATAGAACTGCGAATTTAAACGATATTTAAAGAATCTTAAACACAAGTTTTAAAAAGACGAAAGAAGCCGCTTTAGAGAAGGGGGATTTCCCTCTCCGAAGCGGCTTCTTCTACTTTTTAATCGGCAAATATTTGCCGATTAACGTTTTTGTTGCCGATTAAGGAAAACAGCGGTTTTGTAGGCGTTTCATACTATACTGCATAAGTGTAAATTGCCGATTAATATATGCACTATTGTCACATTTAGATATACCAAGACGGGTCAAATACGCCAATTACTTTCCCATTCACCCGGACGCTTTCATCCATTGGAATTGGATCGTATTTCGGATTTAAAGGGAGTAGTTCTTGGTCGCCAATCTTTTTTATATATCCATAGCCATCCATGGTGATAAGGGCAATATCTCCCGATTCTACAGGCTCGAAGTTTACCAGCACAATATCACCATTATGAAACTTAGGTTCCATACTATCCCCCGAAACAGGAACTGCAAAAGCAGCACGCCGAGTAAGCTCGTTGTCTACAACAGGATACTCTGTAAAAGACTCTGGACCAAGATAGATTCCATTGCCGGCACAACCTGCCTGGTCTGAAAATTTAAGATAAATTTCATGAGGAAATTCAACAAATTTGTCCTCCACTTGGTTGAGCGCACACCGCTCCAATTCTTTGTCAAGTATCATCGCAATAAGCTCTTTCCCGTGCTGATCTAGTCGTTCATATTTCTCAAGCAGGGGTGATTTTTTATTCGCTTCAGGAAAAAAACGGGCTTTTGATACATTGGTATCGGTTAAGCCGAGCAAATATTCTCCAGTAACACCAAAAAATTTTTCTAATGCAGCCATCGCACGCGCGTTTGGATCACGCAAGCCATTTTCATAAGAAACAATAGATGAGTAACTCAAATTTGTTTTTTCAGCGAGTTCACTTTGCGTTAGATGGTAAGTTAAACGTAGTTCGCGAACACGGTTATTTGATTTTGCGATGGGCTTATCCATAGAAATATCACCTACCTGTCGTTAAAAGTAAGTATACCATATAATTTTACGTTCGTAAAATACAAATTTCAACAAATTCAGGGTTGACTTTTACGTATGTAAAATATATTATATAGATGTACCTTGTACGAACGTAAAACTTTTGACATTGGAGGTGAGCAAATGCTTATCGCAAAAGTCGATAAAATCATTGAACTGCGAAAGGCACATGGATTAAATCAAAAGAGATTATCCGAAAAGGCAGGGCTTCCTGTGAATGCAGTTTTTCGAATTGAAACAGGTGCATATACGCGCACCCAAGATTTGAGGGCCAAGGCAATTGCAAACGCTTTGGAGTGCAAAGTTGAAGAGATATTCACAAGTGAGCAGGAGGCTCTTTAATGAACTTCCACTGGGAACTAAGGAAAGGCCGGCTCCGCCGCGACCTGGATTGGCTACGCATTCTGGCGATTCGTCGGCACGAGCTGGTGATCGGTCGCAGCCCAACGTGGGCACCATGCCGCATCCGGTACTACCCCGCCGTGGGCCGCATGTCCATCCACGGCCCTGCGGGGCAGTATATCGGCTGGTCGGACAGCCTAGCGGATGCTCTAGACCAGCTGGCGAGAGCCGATACAAGCCAAGTATTGCCCGGAAACGGGCTTTCAAGCAGGAAGGAGCAAAAGCAATGAAAAAATACCAACTGACCGGCCAACCCATCTATGTTGGCGAGACATACAACCACAACGGGGACCTGTACCGGGTGGAAAGTTTTGACGAAGGGTACACCGAGCCGAAGGT
>OLGF01002644.1_pt1 | contig 16271 bp, 8 predicted proteins | sample 1604971 | NCBI WGS metagenome assembly OLGF01 (sample SAMEA3888902, study PRJEB22519) | human gut metagenome | biome: human gut; feature: human-associated habitat; material: faeces | place: Denmark | collected 2011 | reverse complement strand
GTAGGGCTATGCCCGTTGATGAAAAGCCCCCGGCTATGCCGGGGGATATTTACTTTATTGTTCTTTTTTAGGAATAGTTACGTACACATCAGTACCGACACCGACTGTTGATTCAACGTGTATTCCGTAGCTGTCACCGAATATAATTTTAATTCTTTGATTTACATTTGAAAGACCTATATGCGATTTTTCGTTTGTAAAAGATGTCTCGGAAAGAGTTTTATTTAATTCATCAAGAGCGTCTTTTTCAATTCCGACACCGTCATCACTGACTATGAGGATAATATTGTTGTCGTCACACAAGCCTTTGATTTTTATTAAGCCTTTATCATTTTTCTGCTTTATTCCGTGATAAACGGCATTTTCAATAATAGGTTGCAAACAGATTTTTATAATTGTATATGATAAAATCGATTCGTCAATATCCCATTCTATATCAAACAAATCACTGTAACGCAGTGCAAGAATATTAACGTATTCTTTGGTGTATTTTATTTCGTTTTCGATAGAAACAAAATAACCGGAAGTGAGTGTATTTCTGAAAAAACTTGCGAGATTAATCAGTGATTTAGATACCGGATTTTCTGAATTGGACATATTATAAGCCATCCAATTAATTGTTTCAAGCGTATTGTAAAGAAAATGCGGATTAATCTGTGTTTGGAGCATATCGTATTGTGATTTTCTAAGAAGTTTCATACGCTCTTCTAAAATTTCAGCCATTTTTGTCTTGTCGTTGATATGCGTCTGTATGCTGTTTATTATATACATAAGTTCGTTTTTATCTTCTTCCTCAATACTGTCGGCAGGAGGCTGTGAATTATCAAGAAATGAAATAATTTCATTAAGCGGACTGTAACTTCTGACAGACGCAACATAAGCAAGTATGAAAATAATAATCATAAGCAAAAGTAAAATACCGATGATTTGCAATTTCATAGTTGATAACTTATGTTTGTAAAGTTCAAGAGGATATGCACTTATGTACTTATAATCCGATATTGCACTGTCACCGGATAGCACAACATAATTTTTGTCATTAATTTCGTATACACTGTTTTTCGGATTAGATTCTATCGTAAGCGTATTCAGACCAATATTGTCAGGGTAAGTATTAAAGTATGATAATTCACTTGAAATGATAATTTTATTATCGGCATTTACAAGAAAAAACAATCTGCCGTCTTTATATTGCTGATAAAGCATTGAATTATAAATGCTTTGTGCGTTTATGTTCATAATAATTGCGCCTTTTTTTTCGTCGGCAACATATATCGGCTTAATAATCGTGATAAGTTGCGGATATACGTTATTTTTACTTCTTGGAATTATCGTGCCTTTAGGTGATGTAACCGCATGATAAGCACTGATCCAATCGGTATCGCTCAAATCGGACAACGGAATACTGTTATTATCCATAATTACAGTATCAGTCGGCTCTGAATATATGTAAATAGAATCAATGTATCGATAGATAATAGGCAAGGTTTTAGCAAGTCGTGAGATTGTTTTAAATGAATCGGTGCTGACATTGTTTATTGTATACAACTGTGTACTTTCGTTACTTGCAAGAGAACTGGTTAAAGTATCGACTTCCATTAATGTTCGGTCGATAATATTAACCGAATTATCAAATATATAAGAGTTTTCCAAAGTAATCTCTTCGCGAATATTTTTCAAAGTATTTGAATAAAACATAATGCTAAGCACTATAAACGGTATAACAGTCAATACTGTTATAAACAGAAATGTACGCAGAAATATACTGTTAAATTTAAAATGTCTGATATTAAACCATATGTTTTTTATCTTGTTCATAACAAATATATTCCTTTCGATTTAATTATGAGTTATGTAAATATTCGCTTGGCGTACAATTATAGTAATCTTTAAATACTCGTGTGAAATATCCCGGACTTTGGTATCCGAATTCTTTGCTTATGTCGTTGATTTTTTTGTTCTCTTTCAGTAATTTAACTGCGTGTTCCATACGGACTTTAAGCAGGTAGTTACTGAAATTTTCACCTGTTTGTTCTTTAAAAAATCTGCTGCAATATGCAGGATTAAAAAATACGCTTTCGGCTGCGTCTTGCAATGAGATATTCTTTGAAAAATTATCATTGATAAATTGAATAAGTTTGTCAACAACTATGTTGTCTGTCTTTTTGTTTTTTGCAGAAAGTTGTTTTATAATATTTTCAAGCATTTTTATTGAAAAATCATATACCTTTTGATTATCTGTAATATCGGGAAAGTCATTAAAATCATCGTTTTCGGTTGATATTCTAATATTAAGATTAGCGTAGAGCTTATCAATGATTATTTCAAATATATTGAAAGCATATTGACCGAGTCTTTCGTTCTTGTGCGTATTTTCGTCTAATAAAGTGCAAAGCATTTCTTTGGCATCAGCCAAATTTATCGAAACAATCTCTGCATACAGGTGCATAATGTTATCAAAGAAAGAATTAATATTGTTGTTTTTTTGTTCTGTCAATAAATTCTTCATATTGATAAGTGAATTTTTAAGATTTTCAAAATCAGTCGGCTTTGTTATGTATTCTTTGACGTTGTATTTAATAGCCGCTTTGGCATATTCAAAATCTGCATATCCGCTAAGTAAAATAACTTGCGTCCAAGGTTTGTTTTCGTAAATATATTGAGCAAGGTCAATACCCGAAACCTGTACCATTCTTATATCAGAGATAACTAAATCAACATTGTTTTCTTCAAGATATTTAATCGCGTCACTGCCGTCACGGAAAGTTCCGACGACCTCAAAACCAACGTCACAGTTATTGATGAATGCGGATATACTTGTGCGAATCATCATTTCATCGTCAACAACTATTACACTGAACATAAAAATCCTCTTTTCTGTCTTTTATATTTCTTCGTAGATGATTGTAACATATAGAATTGAATTATTCATGCACAAAATATAAAAATGTATGTATAAATAGCTAATTAAAGATATAAATAAAATGTGATAATATTCACATTGCACAATTAAGAGGTCAAAATATTAACACAAAGTAAACTTTTTGCACTTGAAATATGAACACGCGTCAGATAAAATATAATTAAATAAAAAAGAAACAGAGGGTGATGAAATGATTAAGGTAAAGTCGAAACCGAAAGAAAACGCAAATACAGTAAGAAAAAAGAATCGCTGGAAAGACTTCCGTGATAATGCAGAACTCTCCGCATTAATGATACCGGGAATAGTTCTGTTATTGGTATTTGCATATGTACCGATGTTGGGTATAATAATTGCATTTAAAGATTACAGAAATAACTTAGGAATTTTCAAAAGTAAATGGGTTGGATTTCAAAACTTCAAATTCTTCTTTACATCACAGGATGCTTGGAGAATAGGAAGAAACACAGTAGGATACGGTATACTGTTCATAGTTATTGGTTTAATTGCGGCAGTAACGATTGCCATTCTTCTTTACGAAGTACACAGTAGAAAAGCATTGAAATTTTATCAAACAAGCATGATACTGCCGCATTTTCTCTCCTGGGTAATTGTAGGTTACATAACATACATTTTGCTTGAACCGAGCATGGGTATCTTAAATAAGATAATTCAATTGTTCGGCGGTGAGGGACTTCAATGGTACTCGGAACCGAAATATTGGATATTCATTCTGCCGATAGTAAACGTTTGGAAAACGGTCGGATTAAAGTCAATTATGTACTATGCGGCACTTATGGGAATTGATGAACAACTTTTTGAGGCAGCACAGATTGACGGTGCGGGAAGATTTAAACAAATTCTATACATCACAATTCCATCACTTGTACCGCTTATGGTAACACTTACAATATTGGATGTAGGAAACATAATAAAAGGTGACTTCGGTTTGTTCTATACAATACCGAGAGATGTCGGACTACTTTATCCGACAACTGATATAATTGATACATACGTTTATAGAGGATTGAGAACCGGCAGTGATATAGGTATTACTACAGCGGTTGGTTTGTTCCAATCGGTAGTAGGTTTGATTATGGTAGTAGTAACAAACTTAGTTGTTAAAAAGATTTCGCCGGAAAATTCATTATTCTAAGGAGGGTGAAGAAAATGAAAAAAAGCAAAAGAATTCCGAACATAATTATCAACATAATGTTTTGTCTGGGATCATTGGTATTCATACTTCCGTTTGTATTAATCATTTCAGCGTCGTTTTCGGATGAACAGACATTGCTTTCGGAGGGATATAAATTAATCCCGTCAGTATTTTCAACGGAGGCATATAAATATGTATTCAGAAATCCTCAACAACTTTTGGATTCATATAAGATAACAATTATTTATTCGGTAGTTGCAACAGTTTTGGGAGTAGTGGTAATGTCAATGCTTGCATATCCGCTTTCAAGACCGAATTACAAATATAAAAAGATAGCAACATTCTTTATCTTCTTTACAATGTTGTTTTCGGGCGGACTTATTCCGACATATATTTGGATAACAAGATACCTACATCTTGGCGATACAATTTGGGTGTACATATTACCTTGTCTTGTAAACGCATTTCATGTTATAGTTATAAGGAGCTTTTTCCAAGGACTGCCGCAGGCACTTATGGAATCGGCTAAGATTGACGGAGCAAGTGAATTACAGACATTCTTTAAGATTGTTATGCCGCTTTCAAAGCCTGTAATAGCGACAATATCATTGTTGACTCTTCTTTCAAGATGGAATGACTGGAACACGGCACTTATCTATATTAAATCAAGTAATTTGTATTCACTTCAATATTTATTGCAGAAAATATTGCGTGAGGCTGAATTTGTAAAGAATATGGCGGAAAGTTCTCCTGTAGCTGGAGTGGACCTTGATTTATCAAATCTGCCGTCAGTAACAATACGTTTTGCAATGTGTATGGTTGCGGCAGGTCCTATGCTTATAATTTTCCCGTTCTTCCAGAAATACTTTGCAAAAGGTCTTACTGTTGGAGCGGTAAAAGGCTAATAAGAACTTAATTAAACAGGTGGTATGAAGTTAAATCAGAAGGGAGTATTAATATGAAGAAAAAAGTAGTTTCACTTATAATGTCAGTGGCATTGGCTTTCAGCAGTATGCACGTAATGAACATTGCGGCAGAAAATGCTAATGCCGAAAGTAATTTGACTGAATCGACAGTTACAAATTTGAACGGATATGAATTTATTGACATTACTTCAAACGGCACAACGCTTGTAGCATTAACGAAAAATACAGCAAGAGCATTAGGCAGACTTTTCTATTCGACAGATAACGGTGTTACATGGCAACCTTGTCAAAATCAACCGCTAAATTCAGCGGCAACGATTTCAAGTAATAAAAATTCACAACAACAATTAGTATATTGGAAAGCAAATAATATTTTTGTAGCTCACGGTGCGGCAAGTACATATACTTCGGAAGACGGTATTGTGTGGGTTGAAAATAAGAATTTGCATTGGACTTCAAATACAATGCTTGATGTATCAGGAGATCAACTTGTATTCGGCGGACAAGATTCAGCAAATGCAACGGCTGATTTAACAGCAAAGCAATTTGCAAATAACAAATATACAATTCCTAATTCATCAGGATTTTTTGCGTTGGTAGCAGCCGCAAAACCGGCTGATAATGACGGAAATATATCGATGTTTATATGTAACCGATATAAAGCATATGATTTAAGTTTTAAAACTACATCTCCAAAATACACTTGGACAATGCAGAACAATAACCAAGGCTCGATAACAACAAATGCTCCTTATGATGCAACATATTCACAAGAGGCAGGTCAATATCTTATCGTAGATGGTTCAGAAAAATTATATGCAATAACAGATTCAAAGAATATCGCAAAAATTACTGTAGCCGACGCTGAAAAAGTAGTCGGAGTCGGTACAAATGAAGCTTATATATTGGTAGGAACCGAAAACGGCAAGTTGTATAAAACAAACAACACTGTATTGACAACAGAGACAGCATGGGACGAAATACCGACATCATATGACGACGGAACAGCAGAACCATTGAAAAACATTAAATTTATAGATGAAAATAACTTTGTTGCTTTAGGTACAACAAAAGCATATACAGGTGAAGTTGTAAAAAGCATAGTTGAACCAACGGTAACACCGACGATTGAACCAACAGAAGAACCAACAGCAACACCAACAGCAAAGCCAACGGATGAACCAAAAGTGACGCCGACAGTAAATCCGACAGACAAACCGGAGGTAACACCGACAGTAAATCCGACAGACAAACCGGAGGTGACACCGACAGTAAATCCGACAGACAAACCGGAGGTGACACCAACAGTAAATCCAACAGACAAACCGGAGGTAACACCGACAGTAAATCCAACGGATAAACCGGAAGTAACACCGACAACAGTGCCGACAGCAACACCAACGATTGAACCGACGGAAGAACCTAATGATGAACTTTTACCGGAAGGTTACAGTTTTGTAGATATTGCGTCTAACGGAAATAATCTTGTTGCAATGGCAAAGGATGAGGGCAGAGCAGTTGCTCAGCTTTGTTATTCAAAAGACGGCGGTAAAACGTGGAAGGCAAGTGAAAATCAACCGTTAGCAGAAAAAGCAACAATCTCAAGTAACAAAATTTCACAACAACAGTTAGTATATTGGAAAGCAAATAATATTTTTGTAGCTCACGGTGCGGCAAGTACATACACATCAACAGACGGCGTGACTTGGACAGAAAATACGGCATTGCATTGGACCACAAATACAATGCTGACAACATCGGGTAATCAACTTGCATTCGGCGGACAAGATTCAGCTAACGCAACGGCTGATTTAAAGACTAAACAATTTGCAAATAACAAATATGTAATTCCTAAATCGTCAGGATATTATGCACAAGTAGCGGTTGCAAAACCGGCAGACAGTGAAGGTAATGTTGCAATGTTCATATGTGACAAGTATAAAGCATATGATTTGAGTTTCCAAGCGACATCACCAAAATATACTTGGACTTTAAATAATAACAATGCAGGTACAATGACAGAAAATGCTCCTTATGACGCACTATATTCAGAAAAGGCAGACCAATATTTTATGGTAGACGGTTCGGAAAAATTGTACGCAGTAACCGATTCAAAAAATATTGCAAAAATTACTGTCGCTGACGGTGAAAAAATTGTCGGTGTAGGGGCAAGTGACAAATATATAGTAGTAGGAACCGAAAGCGGTAAGTTATATAAAACAGATAACGTGGCCGTAACGGCTGAAACAAAATGGGAAGAAATTTCGATTGCGGCAGAAGATAAAATATCAGAGCCGTTAAGAAATATCGAATTTACAGATGAAGATACTTTTGTTGCTCTTGGTAATACAAAGTGGTATAATGGTAAGGTAGTTAATTCGACACCGACAGACAACCCAATTAAGCCAACTGTTTCACCAACAACAGCACCAACGCAAAATCCTGTTAAGCCAACAGTGGCACCAACGGAAAATCCTGTTAAGCCAACTGTGGCTCCGACTGACGATCCGACAAAACCGACAGCAACACCGACTACGGCACCAACCGAAGAACCGACACCTGATCCGTCAGGTTACAGTATAAGATACGAAAACGGTAAAGCGGTAGTAAATGCACCAAGCGGTAAATATGCAGTAATCTTTGCGGCATATGACAGTGACGGTAAGCTTGTAAGCGTTGCGGTAAAACAAGATGTCGAAATTACAAAAGCAAACCAATCAGTATATCCTAATAAGTTTACAACAGCAGGTGCAACCACAGGAAAGGTTATGCTTTGGGATAACTTAAATAATATGGTACCTCGAGCAGCAGCATCAATCCCTTTCAATTAATGGACGGTCAAAAGATTTTCGTTTCCGCTGTCGGTGACGACAGCGGGGACGGAAGTGAGGAAGAACCTCTCAGAACGTTGGAAAAAGCAATAGACGTTGCAAATGAGATGAGAGAAGATTCCGATAAATTAATTGAAATATTGTTGCGTGAAGGTACTTACAGTGTAACAAACACGATAAAGATTATAAATTCTCAAAAAGATAATTCTTTACTTAAAATAAGTGCATATCAAGATGAAAAGGTTACAATAAATGCAGGTGTTGATATTCCTCTTTCGGCTATGAGCATTGCCGATTCGGATTTTACAAATGCAATTATTGATAAACCAAATGCAGGAAGTGTCTTGCAATATAATCTAAAAGATGCACAAATTGAGGATTTTGGAGAAATTTCATTAAGAGGACACCTTATTTCCGATGAAAAAGAGGCTCAGGCAGAATTAAGCCTTAACGGTGAAGTTCAAAAGCTTGCAGGGTGGCCGAACGGTGAATATACAGGGCTGATAAAACCGACAGATTCTAACGAATACGGAAAAAGAACAAAGTCGGGAATTGCAAATGGCTGTAGCTTTCAAGTGAATTACGACCGTCCGTCACAATGGAGCAAACCTGAGCAAGCTTGGTTATCGGGAACAATAGGACCTAATTATGAATTTGATTATTACCCTGTAAGCAGATTTGATTCGGAGGAAAAACGTGTTTATTTAAGCAGAGGTGCTTTGGAAAAATACTATACAGAGCCGTATTACAGATTTGAAAATGTACCGGAAGAACTTGATGAACCGGGCGAATATTACATTGACAGACAAAGCGGAATGTTATATTTTTATCCGCCTGAGGATGCACCAAAAGATTCCGTACTTACAATCACAATGTCAACACCGACATTGGATGTAAGCGGAAAAGCTCCTAACTCTATGTTCAGAATAGAGAACAGCAAGAATATAGTTTTTAAAAATCTTATATTCAAAGGCGGATGCGGTTCGGCGATAACGGGTAAGAATAACAGCAATATACAATTCATTAATTGTGAGATTAACAGTTTTGGCGAAAACGGAATACGTTTTGACGCTTCAACCGATATAACAATCAGTGATTGTAAAATACATGATGTAGGACAAGACGGAATTTTATTTGTAAGTTGCGGAAATTATCAGACGCTTTCACCGAGTAACATTGTTGTGTCAAACAACGATATTTATAACTTTGCCAGACTTGAAAGAAGTTACAAGACAGGTATAGACTTCGGATACAGATGTGTGGGTGCAACCGCAGCGAACAATCATATACATAACGGTCCACACGCCGGAATGATATTTTACGGTGTAAATAACGATATTTACGGTAATGAATTTGATAATCTTGTTACGGAATTCAGCGATATGGACGCTCTGTATTGCAACAATTCAAATTATCCTTGGGAACGAGGTAATAAAATTCATAATAATTATTTTCATGATATAGGCAAAAGTTCAATGAATGGAAGACATCAGATTAACGTAAGAGCAATTCGCACGGATAATCGTGGATGTGGACTTAATATATATGAGAATTTGTTCTATAATATCGGCGACGGCGGTAACGGCAACGGAAATAACGGCATCGGAGCAATAACTGCCGAAGGCACACGAAACAGAATTTTCAATAATTTGTTCGTGGATTGCAATGAGGCATATTTCAACACACTTCAATACAAAAAAATTGAAACTGCCGATGACGGTACTTTATATCCCAATACGATAATAAACAGTTCCGGTGTTGAGGTTGCAAATACAATTAACGGTGCAAAAGTCGCTGATTTGAAAAAGCAAATGGAAAAATATTTGCCTGTTTACGGTAAACAATTTCCGGAACTGTATAATTATTTTTATGAACATCCGAATATGTCGAAAACAAATGAATTTAAAAATAATATGATAATAAACATAGCAATACCGCTAAGTAACGTTAACGGTACACAAAATGAGGAAGGATTCAGAGGTTCGCAAATGCTGACATCAGCGTCGGGAAACTATGTTTCAACGTCAGATCCGGGTTTTGTATCATACGATAACGGTAATTTGGAACTTTCATCGTCGGCAACATCACTTGTTGACGGACTTCCGAATTTTGAAATGAGTTCGTTTGGAATACAGTAATTTATATAGGAGGACTAACTGTGAAAAAGATTGCTATAATGTTAGCAACAATTATATTTATTCAGCTTGGGGCAACATCTGTATTTGCAGATTATACAGATGTAAGCGGTCATTGGGCATTAAGATTTATAAATGAATTAACAGATGAAAAGATTGTAGAGGGCGATAATCTTGCTTTCAGACCTGACAGCAATGTAAATGTTGATGAATTTATAAAAATGGTTATAGTCGCAATGGATATAGAGGTTACACCTCAGCCTCAAAACTGGTCAGCACCTTATATTGAAAAAGCATTGCAAAAACAGTTAATCTATAAAGATGAATTTGACAAATATAATCGCCCTATAAAAAGGGGCGAGATTGCCAAGATATGCGTTAGGGCTATAGGTGCTGATGAAGTCAGCGGAAATGAACGAAACGAGTTGATTTCACGCATTTCGGATTATTACGATATTTATAACAAAGACAAAGAATATGTACTTGCGGCATATTCAAAGCATTTGCTTTACGGTTATGAAGATAACAGTTTTAGAAGTGAACGTTATACCACAAGAGCAGAGGCATGCGTTATAATAAGCCGAATGATTAAAATCGGTAACTTTAATGATAATAACGGCGGAATTATTGATAATCCTATTTTGAAAAATATAATTTATGTTGCAAATACTGGAAATGATGAAAATGACGGTACGATTGACTCACCGTTAAAAACACTTGAAAAAGCGAGAGATAAAGTCCGTGAAATTATATCTTCCGGAAATTATCCTGACGGCGGAATAACAGTTTGCCTTCGCGGAGGGGATTATGTACTTGATAAATCGCTAGAACTTGGTTCTAATGATTCGGGAACAGAAAATAATCCTGTTACATATTCTTCGTATCCGGGAGAGGTTGCAAGAATTACAGGCGGAACAAAGTTACCGTATAATGAATTTAAGAAGATTTCATCGGATATGGCGTCAAAACTTCTTGATAAAACGGTGTCAGATAAAGTATTGGAATTAGACCTCGGAAAAATGGGTATTGAAGATTTAGGTCAACTTTCAAGACGTGGTTACGGAATTTCAGCCGATGTGATACCACAAGCGGAATTATACATTGACAGTGACAGAATGCAGCTTGCAAGATGGCCTAACAGTGATTGGGTAGGTACAACCGATATAGTAAGAAGTGGCGCAAGAAGTAAAAAAGGAGTTTTGGAAGGCGCGGTTTATAAAATTGATTATGACCGTCCTACTAAGTGGAAAACAAATATCAATGAAATATATACTTCAGGTGTCTTAGGACCAAACTATTTCTACGGTTACTTCCCGATAGAAAAAATAGAGCCGGGACAAATCACATTAAAAGAAGGTTCGGTTACAAGCTATTATTCAAAGCATTTTATAAGATACGAAAATATATTTGAAGAACTTGACCAACCGGGTGAATATTATATCGACAGAAATACAAAAATGTTGTACTTATATCCGAAAGACGGATTTAACGAAAATTCGGATATTTGGTTATCGCAATTAAGTGACAATCTTATTTCGGGTACAAATGTAAGCAATGTAACATTTAAGAATCTGAAAATGGAATCGTCAAGAGCTGGAGTTATCCGTATAAAAGATGCAAAAAATATTACGGTTGAAAATTGTGAAATAGCAGATACTGGAACAAACGGTGTATATCTGAGCGGTACGGAATGTACTGTAAAGAACAGTTTAATCCATGATATTGGCAGTGCGGGTATCAGCATAAGCGGCGGTGATTATGACAATATCATCTCAAGCGGAAATGTTGTAGAAAATAACCATATTTACAAAGCTGCTCAAATAGAGCGTTCTTATCAGGCAGGTATACTTGTCGGTTATCGTTCTGTAGGAACAACTGTAAGTCATAATGAGGTTCACGATATGCCACATTCGGCAGTTATTATATACGGACCTAATCATACGATTGAATATAATAACATATATGACGCAGTTAAAGAGTTCCACGATATGGATGCTATTTATATGAATGTATATCAGTATCCTTGGGAAAGAAATGTTGTTATCAGAAGAAACTTTATACACGATTTGGGACAGCAGACATTTACCGAAAAGCAAATGAACGTTGCAGGTATTCGTACCGACAACAACGGTAACGGATTACAGGTACTTGAAAATGTATTCTATAATATAGGTTATCAAAATGCAAACGGAATCAGAGGTGTATGTGCACAGGGAATTGATAACGTTGTAAACGGTAATATATTTATAGATACGTCAGGTACATATGAAGGTTCTCATACATATAATCCGGACGCTAAATGGGATGTGCAGTCAGACAGTGTAAAAGGAATATATGCACAGTGGCAGATATACAGTCCGAAATATTCGGAAAGCAATCCGGAAGTGGCTGACTTCTTTAAACATCATTTTGCGGCATATGAAAATGCAAATAAGTTTAATAATAATTTAATTGTAAATATTAAATTCCCGCTAAGTACACTAAACGGCAATCCTGCTTCACAAGGATTTTTCGCAAATGACCGATTGGTAGAGGCGGCAGGTAATATTATTACAAAGTCTGATCCGGGATTTGTTAATTATAGCGGAGGAGATTTCACAATCAAGGAAGACAGTAGCGTCTATAAGGAAAATCCTGATTTACCTAAAATTGATTTTGAAAATATCGGTCTTTTAAAAGACGAAAGTGTGGGAGTAAAAAAATAGAAAGGGTGAGTATAATTGAAAAAAATACTATCAGCACTGATTTCTTTAATAATGCTGTTTAGCATAGTTTCTGTAACACCTGTTATGGCTGATTCAATATCGGGAACATACACTTTTGTAGATACTTGTTACAGTCCAGAATTAGGTATTTATGTAGCAGTTGCAAAAGATTTAAGCTCGGGAACAACACCGGCGCAAATATATGTTTCAGATAACGGCAATGACTGGACTTTGAAAAAAACATTGTCACAGGCAAAACATTACGGTAATCCTAATACAAGACAAGTAATTGTATGGTGGGAGAAAGAACAAAAGTTTGTACTTGCGGCAAATAATAAAATTTTTATTTCAGATGACGGTACAACTTGGAGCGAATCGACAAATGAAAGTATGGTCGGTTCAAATACAACGGTTGCAACAAACGGTCAGACATTGGCTCTTGCGGCAGGAGGAACAGTCAAGGTTTATAACAGCCTTGACGACACTCCGCCTATAAGCAGTGACTCAACAGCATTCAAGTTGGTTGACAACGCTGCAGTTTCAAAAACTATAGGTTTGACACCAAGTGACCCTATGAGATATGCGGTAGGCGACCAGTACAAAATATGGTATTTCGACGCAGAGGGTACAAAGACTACATTGACATCAAATATTTCGGCACAGCCTTACGATATGGAATATGTCGAAGGATTTAACGGTTGGGTTATGATAAACGGAACTGCCGTGCTTAGAATTTTGGTGAATGACGAAACGACAAAGTATAATAATTTTTCGGCAATGAAATTATCTGACGGAACAGATAACACTGAAAAATTCACCTCTGTCGGAGTAAACAGTGATAACGTGGTTCTCGGTACTGCTTCGGGTAAAATTTTAATCGCTCCGAATGACAGTTCATCACTTACCGTTGATGTACCGTGGGTAATTGCTGAATCGGGCAATGGTTCAGAGTCAAATGAAGAAATTCGTTCAATAAGCGCAATAAACGATGGTATGTTCCTCGTAGCGTCAAAGACAAAGTTGTTTATGCTTGTGAACGAAGATGATAAGTGGGTATATTACGATGTGGCAAGAGATGATATAGTCCTTGAAGATACAAGATTTGAAATCCCTGAATCGGGTATGTATTCGGAAACATTAGAGCCTGTACATTATGATTATAAAGGTGAAATTTCAAATGATAATATTGAAAAGTTTGAATTAATATCTGATTTGCCTGATGGCGTAATATCCGAATCGGTAAGCGATTCAAGTGCTCAGATATTAATAGACAGCAAAACAGTAGGCGGACACGAAATAAAATATCGTGCAACTACAGAAAAGGGAAAAACAAAAGAATTTACAGTAACTGTTGTCGATGAAGACCACATAGAAATAGAGGGAAATGACAAAATAGCAATACCTCTTGAAGGTGAAGATAATGAACAGTATACATATACTGCAACAGTTATCGGTACAGACGGACAGAAAATGAACAGAAATGCGGAAATATCAGTTGTATCAATGCCTGACGGTGTTAAATTCGATGAGAAAACAAATACTTTTACGGTTGATAAAGACACGCAGGCAGGTGAGCTTGTTATAAAAGCATCGTCTAAGGTAAAACCGCAAAATGCTCAAGAAAAGACAATAAATATTACGAAACGTGCTGCAGATAAGATTGAATTTGTCGAGGCACCCGATTCGATATTTATTCCGGATAATGCAAAAGAAACATTTACATATTCGGCAAAACTTTATGACCAAATAAACAAAGAAATGGTCGGAAGAAAAACAAACTGGAGCGTTGAACCGAAAGAAATTGAAAACATGGAAGGCGTTTCAATCAATGAAACGACAGGCGAATTAACAGTAGACAGTAAAGCCGTTTTAGGCGTTATTTCAATCAAAGCAACCGATTCTCAAAATACTGAAATCTCGGTGCAAAAAGACGTTAAACTTCAATACACCGACCTAAGAATGGCAAAAGAAGATTTATCGGAATTTAGAATAGATACGTCAGTACCTGTAACGGAAAATCTTAATCTTATTACAAAAGGCACATTTGAAAGTACAATTTCTTGGCGTAGCAGTGATGAAAACATAATCAAAACAGACGGAACTGTTATTCGACCGAGCAGAGAAGATAAAAAAGTTACAATTACAGGTGTAGCAAAAAAGAAGGCGGCGTCAACAGAAGTCAAATATGAACTTGTTGTAAAAAAGGCTGATAATCTTTGCATTAACGGTGATTTAACAGAAGATACCGTACAAGGATGGTTCCCGAAAGATAATACGGTTTTAAGTATTATTAAAGACAATGAAGAAAACGTTTTAAATTCGTCGGGTACAGGAGCATATCAAGTTCTGACTTTAACAAATGACAGCAGTTACGGCTTTGTTGCAAAAGTTAAAGCTGCAAAGGACAGTAAAATAAGACTTGTATCAGAAAAAGGCGGTACAATCGCAGAAGTAACAGCAACAGGTGACTATCAGGATATAAAAGCCTCATATGATTACAGAAAACAAAAGAGTTCATTTGAAGATAAAATATATCTTGAGTATAACGGTGAATTGCAGATAAAGCAACTCAAAGTCTTTGAAATTACACTTGAACTTAATAAGGTATCAAGTGCAGTAAATAAAGCTGTTTACAGTAAATCATCGACAGACATAAACGACGCTAAAAAACTTGTTTTGGCATTTTATGATTTGCCGATACGAGAAGAACTTTTAGACAAGCTTAACAGCATTAATCCATCGTCAGGAAGTAGTTCCGGCGGCGGAGGCGGCGGTGGCGGCAGAGGAAGCTCATCTCCAAGCAAATCAACCTCACCGGCAGATGTAAAAACTGATACCGGTACAGTTGCTATTCCGCCGCAAGATAAGAATGAAATTGAAAAGACAGAAGACGAGTTGGACACATATCTTCTTCGTTTTAAAGATATGAAAAATCATTGGGCAAGAGAAGATGTTGAATATATGGCAGAACTCGGAATTGTCAACGGTGATGAAAACGATAAATTCAGACCGGAAGACAGAGTGTCAAGAGCAGAATTTGCAACGATGATTAGCAAAGCTATGGGTTTGGATACAACCGAATATGAAAACAGTTTCTTTGATGTAGTAAGTGACGATTGGTATTCGGGATATGTTCAGACAGTAAGAAGTAACGATTATATGAGCGGATATGACGGCTTATTTAAACCGAATGCAGATATTACCCGCGAAGAAATTGCAAGAGTTATTGTTGCGGCATATAACAGCAAGACAAATACAAAATTAGAAAAAGGTAAATCATTGTACTTCAATGACCTTGATGATATAAGTTATTGGGCATATGATTATATTGTCGAGGCGGCGGATATGGGATTTATTTATGGAATGACTGACGAATTGTTTGCTCCAAAGCAACCTGCGACGAGGGCACAGGCGGCAGTAATGATTAAACGTGTCTATGATAAACTTCATCCTACTGCGGAATGATTTTTATGACACAATAAACTGCGAAAGGAGATAATAAAATATATGAAGAAATGGATAAGCATTTGCATATTCACTCTAGGGGGTGCGGACATATTCTTGGACTATTTTATGCTGATAATCCAAGACTATGTCT
>OLGF01002629.1_pt1 | contig 16330 bp, 9 predicted proteins | sample 1604971 | NCBI WGS metagenome assembly OLGF01 (sample SAMEA3888902, study PRJEB22519) | human gut metagenome | biome: human gut; feature: human-associated habitat; material: faeces | place: Denmark | collected 2011 | reverse complement strand
TGGCCGAAGCCTTCGCAGGCGCGGACATCGTGTACCCCAAGAGCTGGGCGCCCTTCGCGGCCATGCAGCAGCGCACCGATCTCTACGGCGCGGGCGACATGGACGGCATCAAAAAGCTCGAAAAGGAACTGCTGACCCAGAACGCCAACCATAAGGATTGGGAGTGCACTGAGGCGCTGATGGCCTCCACCCGCAATGGCGAAGCGCTGTACATGCACTGCCTGCCCGCCGATATTTCCGGCGTATCCTGCGCCGAGGGTGAAGTAGCCGCCAGCGTGTTCGACCGCTACCGCGTGCCGCTGTACAAGGAAGCCAGCTACAAACCCTATATCATCGCCGCGATGATCACCCTCGCCCGCAAGCGCAACCCTGCGGATCTGCTCCTCGATCTGCTCGAAAAGGGCGGTCAGCGTTGCTTGTAAGGGAAGAATGAAGGCACGGGAGAGGGAACTTCTTGAAAAAGCCCCTCCCCCGGACCTGCCAGAGCGGCTCGCTCCCCTCCCGCAAAACTTTGACTGGCAGGGAGGCCGCGAACGGGAGTTCCGTTGTATGGAAAGGAACGTGGAAAAAACAATGAACAAGCTGTCACGGCGTCACAACCCGCCCCTGAAAAGTTTCACTTTGCGGAGTGCGGACAAAGCCGTATAAACCATAAGTAGAAAGAAAACTCCCGATGTGTCTCCTCCCCGCCAGTCAAAAGCCTTTGGAGTGGAGGGGGCGCGGGAAGGGAAGCGTTCTTCAGAAGGTCCCCCCCCCCGCACAATCCAGTGCCTTGCAGGAGAGATGCCATGATCGCGTTCAGACTCAACGGGCAGGCCACGACGTATGACGGCGATCCAGCCGTTTCGCTCCTTTCCTATCTCCGCAATGACCGCCACCTCATGGCGGCCAAGGACGGCTGCTCCGGTCAGGCGGCCTGCGGAGCCTGCCTTGTGGAACTGAACGGCAAGGCGTGCCTCGCCTGCTCCACCCCCATGAGCAAGGTAACCGACGGCGACGTTGTCACACTCGAAGGCCTGCCGGAAACGCTCAGGCGGACGCTCGGCATGGCGTTCGTCAACCGGGGAGCCGTGCAGTGCGGTTTCTGTACTCCCGGTTTCCTCATGCGGGCCAAGGTACTCCTGCAAACCAATCCAAACCCCACCCGGGAAGAAGTCGTCAAGGCCGTCCGCCCGCATCTGTGCCGCTGTACCGGCTACGTCAAGCTTGTGGACGCCATCCTCGATGCCGCAACATTATTACCGGAAGGGAACATTCCCGAACCCGACGACAACCCGCGCCTCGGATCGGGCTGGCCCAAGTATGGCGGCTACGAACGGGCTGTCGGAACCCGCCCCTTCGTCAACGACATTGACGCGCCCGGCATGGCGCACGGAGCCATCGTCTTCAGCGAGCATCCCCGCGCCCGCGTGCTTGCCATCCATACGGATGAAGCGGCGGACATGCCCGGCGTCGTCCGCATCCTGACCGCCGACGACATCCCCGGCGAGCGTGTGCTCGGCCTTTACGCCAAGGACTGGCCCGTCTATATCAAGGTTGGCGAAGTCACCCGTTACATCGGCGACGCGTTGGCCTGCGTGGTCGCGGAAACCGAGGCCGAAGCCCGCGCTGCGGCGGCCTGCGTCAAGGTCGATTATGAGGTTCTGACGCCGCTCCTCGACATGGAGGAGGCGGAAACCTCGCCCATCCATATCCACGAAAACGGCAATATCCTGCTCGACAAGACCATCCGGCGTGGTGAGCCCGTGGACGAGGCATTGGCCCGCTGCGCCTTCACCGCCGAGGCCACGTATCGGACCCAGGCGGTCGAGCACGCCTTCATCGAGCCCGAAGCGACGCTGGCCGTTCCCGAAGCGGGCGGGGTACGCCTCTATGTCCAGTCGCAAGGTATCTGGCACGACAAGACCGACATAGCCGCCCTGCTCCATGTCCCCACGCCCAAGGTCACGGTTACGCTGGCCGACTCCGGCGGCGCGTTCGGCGGCAAGGAGGACTTCACCTGCCAGCCCCATGCCGCGCTCGCCGCGTATCTGCTTGGGCGTCCGGTCAAGGTCCGGCTCTCCCGGCCCGAATCTATCCGTATGCACCCCAAGCGCCACGGCATGAAGCTCCATTACGTCATCGGCTGCGACGAAAAGGGAATCCTGCAGGCCGCCAAGGTCCGTATCATCGCGGATACCGGCGCGTACGCCTCGGCGGGCGGCCCGGTCGTCACCCGTACCGGCACCCATGCCACCAGCGCCTACCACATCCCCTCCGTGGACGTGCATGTGAAGGCGGTATTCACGAATAACCTTCCGGCGGGCGCGTTCCGGGGGTTCGGGGTCAACCAGTCGAATTTCGCTATGGAATGCCTCATCGACGAGCTGTGCGAAAAGGGGGGCTTCGACCGCTGGCAATTCCGCTATGACAACGCCGTGGCCCCGGGCCGCATGGTCACCACCGGGCAGGTGCTCGGCGAAGGCACGGCCCTGCGCGAAACCCTGCTCGCGGTACGCGACGCCTTCCGCAGCCACCCCCGGGCGGGCATCGCCTGCGCCATCAAGAATTCCGGCATCGGCAACGGCATCCCCGAACCCTGCGATTGTTACCTTGAAGTACACCCGGCTCCGGAACAACCGGCGGGCGCGCGGCTTGTCCTGCATCATGGCTGGACGGAGATGGGACAGGGCATCAACACGGTAGCCCGGCAGATGCTGTGCGAGGTGGCGGAACTCGGCCCTGATGTTGCCATCGACATTACCGCGTCCACCGAATACGGGGCCTTTGCGGGCAGCACCACCGCCAGCCGGGGCACGTTCCAGCTCGGTCACGCCGTGGTCAACGCCGCCCGGCAGCTTCGCGGCGATCTGAACAAGTACGGCGGACGGCTCGACCGTCTCGTGGGCCGTTTCTACAAGGGGCACTACGACTCGGCGGGACAGACTTCCGGGCAGGGCGCGCCTGGTGAAATCCGCAACCACGTTTCCTACAGCTTTGCCACGCATGTGGTATTCATGGACGAGGAAGGCGGGATCGAAAAGCTCATCGCCGCGCACGACTCGGGCCGCGTCGTCAACCGCCCGCTCTACGAAGGGCAGGTACAGGGCGGCGTGGTCATGGGCATGGGCTATGCGCTGACCGAAAGCATCCCGGTCAAGGGCGGCTATCTGACCTCCGGCAAGCTCAACGCCTGCGGCCTTCTCCGCTCGGTGGACGTGCCGGAAATAGAGGTCATCGCCGTGGAAGTCCCCGATCCCGAGGGGCCGTGCGGGGCCAAGGGCATCGGGGAAATCGCCTGCATTCCCACCGCGCCCGCCATCGTCAACGCCCTGTATCTTGTGGACGGCGTGAGAAGGCGGGAACTGCCCGTGCGCAAGAAGAGGTAGCGCTTCCGACGGGCAAGGGTCTGCCGTTCCCTCCCTTGATTATCCATCATATCCCCTACTCCCAAAGGAGCCGACAATGAGCCTGTACCTGCGCAACGCCACATGGATCGACCCGGAAACATTCAAGGCGACGACCACGACGATCAAAGTCGAAGAAGGCCCGTCCGGCGGGATGGCGCTTGACGCCCACGCCCCTGTGGAGTGTCCGCCGGAAGACACCGTACTGGACTGCACGGGCCGCCTCGTCACGCCCTCCTTCGGCTGCGGGCACCACCATATCTACTCGGCCCTCGCACGCGGTATGCCTCCCGCACCCAAGGCGCCGGCGAACTTCCTTGAGGTGCTCGAATACGTCTGGTGGCGCATGGACAAAAAGCTCGATCACGACATGATCGAGGCCAGCGCTCTTGTTACCGGCCTGTATTGTGCCAAGAACGGCGTAACCTTCGTCATCGATCACCATGCCTCGCCCTTCCATCTGGACGGCAGCCTCGAAACCATCGCCAAGGCGCTGGATCGCGTGGGCCTCGGACACCTGCTCTGCTATGAAATCTCCTGCCGCGATGGAGAGGAGATCAAGGAAAAGGGACTCGACGAAACCGACGCCTTCCTGTCCTCCGGGCGCAAGGGCCACGTCGGGCTGCACGCTTCCTTCACAGTGGACGACGACCTGCTCGGGCGCGCCGTGGATCTCGCCCGCAAGCACAAGACGGGCGTGCATATCCACGTCGCCGAAGGCATCGAGGATCAGGAACACTGCGCCCGTACCTACGGCAAGAGCGTCGTGCGCCGCCTCTCGGACGCGGGCGTGCTTGCTCTGCCTCTGTCCATCCTCGGGCATTGCGTCCATCTCGATGCGGAAGAGCGCGACCTTATCCGCACTTCTCCCTGCTGGGTCGTGCAGAACACCGAAAGCAACCTCAACAACAACGTCGGGCTCGGACGCTACAACGATTTCCCCCGCGTCATGCTCGGCACGGACGGTATGCACAGCGACATGATCCGCAGCGCGCAATCCTCCTACTTCATCGCCGGGCTCGCCGAAGGCGGCATGTCCCCCCTGGCGGCCTACCAGCGCCTCCGCGCCGTACACGCGCACATCCAAGGCCACAATGCGCCGGGCGGCGGGGCGAACAATCTGGTCATCCTCAACTACGATTCCCCCACGCCGCTGACGCAGGACAACTTCCCCGGGCACTTCTGTTATGCCTTCGACGCCCGCAACGTGGAGTCCGTCATCAGCCAAGGCAGGCTCATCGTGGATCACGGCAGGCTCGCCGGCATGGATGAGGCCGACATCCTCACCTACGCCAACGAGCAGGCCCGCCGCCTCTGGGCCCTGCTGTAAACCATCAACAGGGAAACAGGCTCACCATGCGTATGCTTATTACCGGCGGGCTGGTCGCACGCGCGGACGGCGTCTTCAACACGGACATCCTGATTGAAGGCGACCGGATTCTGGAACTCGGCGAACGGCTGCACGAGGCCCAGCAGCCTGAAGGAACGGAAATCGTGGACGTGTCCGGCTGCGTGGTCATGCCCGGCGGAGTCGACGCCCATACCCACGTCAACCTGACGGTGGGCGACGCGCGCGTCTCCGACGGTTTCGAAGCCGGAACGCTGGCGGCGGCATGGGGCGGCACCACGACCATCGTGGAACACCCGGGCTTCGGCCCGCAGGGATGCGATCTGCCCCATCAGCCCACCGCGTATCTGGAGCAGGCGGATGGCCGCTGCCACACGGACTACGCCTTGCACGGCGTGTTCCAGCATGTGGACGACGCCGTCCTTGCCCGGATTCCCGAGGTCGTGGCGCAGGGATTTCCCACGCTCAAGGCCTACACCACCTATGACGGCAGGCTGGATGACGAAGGGCTGCTGCAGGTTCTCGCCGCGCTCAGGGATGCGGGCGGCCTGCTCGCCGTCCATTGCGAAAACCACGCCATCACCCGTTTTCTGGGGGACAAACTGCGCCGCGAAGCGCCGCGCGATCCCATGAGCCATCCCCGGAGCCGCCCGGCCCGGTGCGAGGCTGAAGCCGTCAACCGGATTCTGAAACTGGCGAAAACGGCGGAAGCGCCCGTGTACATCGTGCACCTGTCCACGGCGGAAGGCCTGGCCTGCGTCCGCGAGGCGCAGAAGGCCGGGCAGCCGGTCATTGCGGAAACCTGCCCGCAGTACCTTCTGCTCGACGAATCCGCCTATGCCGAACGGGACGGCCTCAAGTACATCATGGCCCCGCCCCTGCGGACGGAAGCGGATCGCGCCGCGCTCTGGGAGGGCCTTGCGGACGGCAGCATCTCGGTTGCCGCTACCGATCACTGTTCCTTCTCGCTGGCCCAGAAACGGGAACGCGGGAAAGAAAGCGTGCTGGATTGTCCCGGCGGCGTTCCCGGAGTCGAAACGCGCATCCCTCTGCTGTTCAGCGAAGGCGTGCTGCACGGGCGTCTGACGCTGCCGCGTTTCGTGGACGTGGTGTCCACGTCTCCGGCCCGGCTCATGGGGCTTGCCTCCAAGGGACGCCTCGAACCCGGCGCGGACGCGGACATTGTGGTCATCGATCCCACGGATGAGCGGCTGATCAAAACCCGGAATCTTCATCAAAAAGCGGACTGCACCCCGTATGAGGGCATGGTCGTGCGCGGCTGGCCCCGCCATGTCTGGCTGCGCGGCGAACCTATCATTTTCGGCAGGCAGCCCTCCGGGTATGCAGGACAGGGAAGGTTCGTTCCGAGGACGCTCTAGGGCCATTTCAAAATGAAATGGCTCCGCCACACACAGGTGCGGGCGACGCGCGAAAAGCCCTTCTTCCCCAATGCCCATTCCTCTCCAGTTTCCACATACTTCCAAGGAGACGCATAGATGCATACCGATCGCTTCACACCGCTGGACGCCGCAACGCTGCTCCGCTGGATGCAGCACGACCTGCCGAACAAACAACTGTTCGGCATCGACCGTGAGCTTTTCTTTATGCCGAAGCCGGATGATCCGTTCCGCATGGAACGTTACGGCAAGGTGCTGGAAACCCCTCTCGGCGTGGCCGCCGGTCCGCATACGCAGCTTGCCCAGAACATCCTGTCCGCGTGGCTGTGCGGCGCTCGGTATATCGAACTCAAGACCGTGCAGGTGCTCGACGAGCTGAACGTCGCCAAGCCCTGCATCGACATGGCCGACGAGGGTTACAACTGCGAATGGTCGCAGGAGCTGAAGCTTGATCAGTCCTTCGAGGAGTACCTCAAGGCTTTCGTGCTGCTGTATGTGCTGCGCGACATGCTCAACCTGCCCGTGGAGGCCGAACCCGGCAAGGGGCCCGGCTTCATCTTCAACATGAGCGCAGGATACAACCTTGAGGGCATCAAGAGCCCCGCCTTGCAGCGTTTTCTCGACCGTATGGAAAACGCGGAGGAAGACGTGAAGCGGATCAAGGCCGGGCTGGCCCCGCTCTACCCCGCCATCGAGAAGATGCCCATTCCGGCCCGCCTCTCCGATAACCTGACGGTCTCCACCATGCACGGCTGCCCGCCCGACGAAGTGGAAAGCATCGGCCGCTATTTCATCACCGAACGCAAGTACAACACGGCCATCAAGCTGAACCCCACCCTGCTCGGCCCAGAACGCCTGCGCGACATCCTGAATACGCAGCTCGGCTATGACGTATGCGTTCCCGACGAAGCCTTCGGGCACGACCTCAAATACAACGACGGCGTGGCCATCATCCGCAACCTCGCCGCAGCCGCCGAAACGGCGGGCGTAGCCTTCGGGCTCAAGCTGACCAACACGCTCGAAACCGCCAACGAAAAGCAGAACCTGCCCCGCAGCGAGGGCATGGTTTACATGAGCGGCAGATCCCTGCACCCCATCAGCATCAACCTCGCCGAACGCCTCCAGCAGGAATTCGACGGGAAGCTGGACATCGCCTTCTCCGCCGGGGTGGATACGTTCAACGTGGCGGACACGTTGGCTTGCGGCCTCCGTCCGATCACCATGTCCTCCGACATCCTCAAGCCCGGCGGTTACGGGCGGCTGCACCAGTACCTCGACACGCTGCGTGCCGAGATGCGCAAGGCCGGGGCCCACACCATAGCCGAATGGGAGAAGAGCCGATCGCCGATCGCCGGCAATCCCGGTTTCGCCAACCTCGTCAGCTATGCGGCGGCTGTCCTCGGCAAGCGCAGCCGGTACCACAAGGAACGGTTCCCCTACGTTTCGGTCAAGACAGAGCGCCCGCTCCCGCGCTTCGACTGCGCCGCCGCACCCTGCATGTCGGGCTGTCCGGCGGAACAGGACATTCCCCGGTATCTCGACGCCGTGGCCCGGGGCGATTTCGAGCTGGCGTGGCGGGTCATCACCGCCACCAATCCGTTCCCGAACGTTCAGGGCATGGCCTGCAACCATCAGTGCCAGAGCCGGTGTACCCGCATCAATTACGACAAGCCGCTCATGATCCGCGAGGTCAAGCGCTTCGTGGCCGAAAAAATGGCCGAAACCGCTTCCGGCGTTCCCGCCGCCCAAACCGGGAAGCGCGCCGCCGTCATCGGGGCGGGCCCGGCCGGGCTGTCCTGCGCCCGCTTCCTCGCCGCACAGGGCGTGGAGGTGCACCTGTACGAAGAAAAGCCGGTGCTCGGCGGCATGGCGGGCGACGCGATCCCCGCCTTCCGCCTGACCGGAGACAGCCTGCGCCGCGACATCGACGCCATCCTCAAGCTGGGCGTGCGGCTCCATAAGGATACGCCCGTGGACGCCGCCCTGTTCGACACGCTGGCCGAGGAAAACGACGCCGTCTATATCGCGGTGGGCGCGCAGGAAAGCCTGCCCCTCGGCATCCCCGGCGAAGATGCCGCCGGGGTTCTGGATCAGCTTTCGTTCCTCTCCGCCGTACGCCGGTGCGAGCCCACGGGCATCGGCTCCCACGCCGTCGTCATCGGGGCGGGGAATTCCGCAATGGACTGCGCCCGTGCCGCCAGACGCCTCGTGGGGGAAAACGGCAGCGTGACCATCGCCTACCGCCGCACCCGCAAGGAAATGCCCGCTGACATCGAAGAAATCGAAGCCGCTCTGGACGAAGGCGTGCGCATCGTGGAACTGTGTGCCCCTGAGGAAGTCCTTGCCGATGGAGGCCGTGTTTCCGGCCTGCGCTGCCGCCGGATGCGGCTGGTCCCCGATCCCGACGGCGGGCGTCCCCGCCCCGTTCCCACGGATGAAACCTTCACGCTGGGCGCGGATACGCTCATCGTGTCCATCGGGCAGCGGGTGAAGGCCGGCTTCCTGCCCGACGCAATGACGCTCAAGGCCGATCCCCATACCAGCCAGACATCGCTGCCGAACGTGTTCGCGGGCGGAGACGCCGTGCGCGGCGCGGCGACCCTGATCAACGCCGTGGCCGACGGACGCCACACCGCCGAAACCATCCTTGCCCGCCTCGGCCTGTCCGCACAGGCGGCCACAGCCACGCCGTCCGACGAGCGGAGGCCGGATCTCGACGGATTGCGCATCCGGCAGGCCACCCGCGTCATGGGTCCGGCCCTGCCGGAACGCAGCCCGGAAGACAGGCTGGATTTCGATCCCGCCATCCGTACCCTCACCGAAGAGGAGGCTATGGACGAATCCCGCCGTTGCCTCCAGTGCGATCTGGTCTGCAACGTCTGCACCACGGTCTGCCCCAACCGGGCCAACATTGCCCTGCTCTCCCTGCCCATGCCGCACCCCGTGCAGGTTGCGGTGCGCGACGGCGACGGCGTGCGCGTGGAAACGCTCTCCAACCGGCGGCTCGAACAAAGTTACCAGATAGTCAACATTGCCGACGCCTGTAACGAATGCGGCAACTGCGCCACCTTCTGCCCATCGGCGGGTGCGCCGTACCGGGACAAGCCCCGTATCCACCTGTCCCGCGAATCCTTCGACAACGCCCCGGACGGCTACCTGATCGCCAGTCCGGCGCGGCTGGAAGGCAAGCGCGGCGGCAAGGCCTTCTCGCTGGCTGCGGAAAAGGACGGCTTCGTCTTCGAAAGCGATGCCCTCATCGCCCATCTCGACGGCGGAACCCTCTGCGCCACCAAGGTTACGCTGAACGGCGACGTCAACGAGGCCGCCCTGTCCGGCGCGGTGGAGGCCGCCACCCTCTTCCGCCTGTTGGCCCGCAAGCAGCCTTTCGCCGGGCCGAAGCACAAATAGGCTCCTCCACAGGCCCACGGCATCCGGGGATCCGCTCCTCCCCCCGGATGCCGCGGGTTCTTCCGCATTATGGCCCCCGTCACCCGCAAACCGCTTGCCCCGGCACTGCATCGGCTAAAAAATCCACCCGGCACAAAGAAAAATTTATAGATTCAACAATATGTTTTTATTGATTCTTCTTGTTTCTACAACGAACACGATATGAAATGGCCGCGAACGCTGCCGACCGGAACCCAAGGTATAGTTGTGTCATCATGCCACTGCGTATATAGTTCAGGGAAAACCCCTTCTTCGGGCAGCAGGAGTTGCAGCATGTACCAATACCAACAGTTCGCCATTCTTCTCCGCGGCGGCGGGGACATCGCCACGGGCATCGCGCTCAGGCTCTATCGTTCCGGCTTCCGGCGCCTGATCATTCTGGAAACGGCGCATCCGATGGCCGTAAGGCGCAGGGTGGCCTTTTCCGAAGCCGTCTATGAGGGCCTTTGCACGGTGGAAGGCATTACGGCGGCCCTCGCTCCCCGGCCCGAAGAAATCGCCCCGCTCTGGGACGCCGGCTGCATCCCGGTCATGGTCGATCCGCAGGGCGTCACCATCCCCCGCCTCCGCCCCGAAGTCGTCATTGAAGCCACGCTCGCCAAACGGAACGTCGGCGTCGGCATCACCGACGCGCCTCTCGTCATCGGTGTGGGGCCCGGCTTCACCGTGGGCGAAAATGTCCACTGCATCGTCGAAACCAACCGGGGGCACAACCTCGGACGGGTCCTCTACTCCGGCAGCGCGGAGCCCGATACCGGCATTCCCGGCGACATCGTGGGCATGACCACCGAGCGTGTGCTGCGCGCTCCGCAGACCGGCATCTTTCTCAGCCGCCACGACATCGGAGACCACGTCAAGGCCGGCGATGTCGTCGCCACCGTTGAGGCCAACGGCGTATCCAAGGAAATCCGCACTGTTATCAGCGGCGTTATCCGTGGCCTTTTGCGCTCGGGAACGCCCGTTACGGATCGGATCAAAGTCGGCGACGTGGATCCGCGCGACAACACGGCTTGCCACCACGTCTCGGACAAGGCCTTTGCCATCGGCGGCGGCATACTGGAAGCCATCCTCGGACGCTTCAACCGCCCCTGCTACATCCGCAGGGGCATCCTCCACTGCCCTGTGGACAAGAACGTGCCCACAGCGTAAACAACGCCACAAGCGAACCATTTCACACCAGAAGAACAGGAGAAGCGGCATGGCAATCGGACAATCCAAACAACGGCTGGATGCCGAAGCCAAAGTGACGGGGCGGGCCCGGTATACCGACGATATGGGCCTGCCGGGTATGCGGCACGCCGCCTATGTGCACAGCACCATCGCCCACGGCATGGTCCTTTCCATCGATGCCTCGGAAGCGCTGGCCCTGCCCGGCGTCGAGGCCGTCTTCACCGCCGATGACGTGCCGGGCTTCCTCTTTCCCACAGCCGGACATCCCTACTCCATGGACCCGTCGCACGGAGACGTGGCCGACCGCCTTCTGCTGACCAAGCACGTCCGCTATTACGGCGACGAAGTGGCCGTGGTCGTGGCCCGCGACGGCCTCACCGCCCGCAAGGCCGCCCATCTGGTCAAAGTCGAATATGAGCCCCTCCCGGTCATGACCTCGGCGGAAACGGCGCTGGCTCCCGGTGCGCCCGTGCTCCAGCCCTCCGTAAATCCCGACGGCAACCTGCTCAAGCAGCACACCCTCGAATGCAACGGCACGCTCGACGAAGCCCTTGCGGCCGCCGACGTGGTGGTTGAGGGCGCCTACCGCACGCCGACCATGCAGCATTGCCATCTGGAAAACCAGACGGCCTACGCCTACATGGACGACATGCGGCATATCGTGATCGTCAGCTCCACGCAGATCCCGCACATCTGCCGCCGCGTGGTCGGGCAGGCGCTCGGCATCCCGTGGTCGTCCGTCCGGGTCATCAAGCCTTACATCGGCGGCGGGTTCGGCAACAAACAGGATGTGGTGCTGGAGCCCATCGTGGCCTTCCTGACCATGAAGCTCGACGGCGCGCCCGTGAGCATGGAATTGACCCGCGAGGAATGTATGCTCTGCACCCGCGTGCGCCACGCCTTTGCCATGACGGCGCGGGCCGGGGCCACAAAAAACGGCAAGCTCCTCGGCTACGGCCTCGACGTGCTCTCCAACACCGGGGCCTACGCCTCGCACGGGCACTCCATCGCGGCGGCGGGCGGTTCCAAGGTCTGCTACGTCTACCCGCACGCCACGTACCGTTTTTCAGCCAAGACCTTTTACAGCAATATCCCCGTAGGCGGGGCCTGCCGGGGCTACGGCTCTCCCCAGACCGCCTATGCCATCGAATGCCTCATGGACGATACGGCCCGCGCGCTCGGCATGGACCCGCTGGATTTCCGCCTGAAGAACACCGGGCGCAACGGCGACATCTCTCCGCTCAACGGCAAGCCGGTCGCCACGCTCGGCATCAGCGACTGCCTTGAGGAAGGCCGCAAAAAGTTCCGGTGGGACGAACGCAAGGCCGCCTGTAAAGCCTTCAATGAAGAAGCCGTCCGCACGGGCAGCCCGTTGCGGCGCGGGGTCGGCGTGTCCGCGTTCAGCTATGGTTCGGGGACCTATCCCGCCAATGTGGAACCGGGCAGCGCCCGCCTCATCCTGAATCAGGACGGCACGGTGAACCTCATGACCGGGGCGACGGAAATCGGACAGGGCGCGGACACCGCCTTTGCCCAGATGGTTTCGGAAACGCTCGGCGTCGCTTATGAAAACATCCACGTCATCTCCACGCAGGACACGGACATCACGCCGTGGGATCCCGGGGCCTACGCCTCCCGCCAGACCTACACCTGCGCCCCCGCCGTGCACGCCGTCGCGGACGGGCTGCGCCGGAAGCTCCTCGGCTATGCCGCCGAAATGACCGGGCACACGCCCGCCGCCCTGACCATCGCGCCGACCGCACAGGGCGATGCCGTGGTCTTTGTCCGCAACCCCGAAAGCGTCGTGGTCACGCTGCACGATTTGGCGATGGATTCTTTCTACAACAAGGATCGCGGCGGACAGCTCTCCGCAGAGGCATCCTTCAAGACGCGCCAGAATCCCCCCTCCTTCGGCGGCTGCTTTGCCGAAGTGGAAGTGGATATCGATCTGTGCAAGGTCCGCATCACGCACATCCTGAACGTGCACGACGCCGGGGTGATCATCAATCCCGCGCTCGCCACGGCGCAGGTGCACGGCGGCATGGGCATGGGCATCGGCTGGGCGCTCTATGAGGAACTGCTCGTCGATCCCGCCACCGGGCGCGTGCACAACAACAATCTGTTGGACTACAAGTTCCCCACAACCTGCGACATTCCGGATCTGGACTGCGCGTTTGTGGAAACGCAGGAACCCTCAGGCGTATACGGCAACAAGTCGCTCGGCGAGCCGCCGCTCATCAGCCCGGCTCCGGCGCTCCGCAACGCCGTCCTCGACGCGACCGGCGTCGCCGTCAACGCCATCCCCATGACGCCGAAGCTGCTGTTCGAGGAATTCGTGAAGGCTGGATTGATTAAGGGATAGAAAACTATCGGGGAGGGGAGAATGCCCCGCTTGTCCCCTTTATGGGGATTCCGCAAAAAGGGGCCTTTTCCCCTCCCCGACCCCCTCCCCTCATCCACCAAAAATTTTCGTATGCGGGCTTCAGGACGGCGCTGTATGAAATGATGGGCCGACCGGGAAACAAACCCCGAGCAACATTTGAGCGAAGACGGTTCATTTGAAAAAGAGGATAGGGCTTTTTCCCGGCATATCCTTCCTGAACGCCTTCCGTGTCCCCTCCCCGCCAGTCGGCGTTTTGCGGGAGGGGGTCCGGGGGAGAGGGCTTTTTTGAAAAAGCCCTCTCCCCCGGGTATCCTCAACCCAAAGGATCACCCATGTTCGATATACAATCCTACCAAAAAGCGGAGTCCGTGAGCGACGCCATCCGGCTGCTCGGAGAAGATCCCGAAGCCCGCCTCATCGCGGGCGGCACGGACGTGCTCATCAAGCTGCGGGAATTCGAAGGTTTCTCCCGGCTCGTGGACATCCATGACCTGCCCGAACTGAAACCCATCACCCGCGAGGCGGACGGCACCGTGCGCGTGGGTTCAGGGGCCAGCTTTACCGATCTTGAGGAATCCCCCATCATCCGCGAATGCATCCCCATGCTCGGGGAATCCGCCGCCAGCGTCGCCGGGCCGCAGATCCGCAACATGGGCACCATCGGCGGCAACCTCTGCAACGGGGCCGTCTCGGCGGACACCTGCGCACCCGTCCTCGCCCTGAACGGCTACCTCAATATCAGAGGAGCGGAGGGAGAACGGACCATCCCCGCCCTCGGCTTCCATACCGGGCCCGGCAGGGTCGCCCTCAAGCGGGATGAAGTGCTCCTTTCCGTGGAGTTCCGGCCTGAAGACTGGCAGGGCTGGGGCGCAGCCTACCACAAATACGCCATGCGCGAAGCCATGGACATCGCCACCATCGGCTGCGCGGCGGCCGTCAGACTTGACGGGACGGTCATTTCGGGCATCCGGCTGGCCTATTCCGTATCCGCGCCGATCCCGGTGCGCTGCCCCAGCGCCGAAGCCGCCGCCCTGGGCCGTTGCGCGACGCCCGAAGCTCTGCCCGCCACCCTCGCCGCAATCAGCGCCGCCGTGGAAGCGGACGTGCAGCCCAGAACCTCGTGGCGCGCCAACCGGGATTTCCGTATGCACATCATCCGCACGCTGGCGGAACGCGTCATTGCCCGGTGCGTCGTCCGCGCCGTCGAACTTCAGGAGGCCGCCTCATGCTGAAAACCATACGCTGCACCGTCAACGGCAAGGCGCGGGAACTTTCCTTTGACGTCCGCGCCTCGCTGCTCGAAGTCCTGCGCGCCGAAGGCCTGACCAGCTCCAAACAAGGCTGCGGCGTGGGCGAATGCGGCGCGTGCACCGTGCTCGTCGACAATATCCCCGTGGATTCCTGTATTTTCCTCGCCGTCTGGGCGGACGGAAAAACGATCCGCACCGCCGAGGGCGAAGCCAAGGGCAACCGGCTTTCCCGCGTCCAGCAAGCCTATGTGGACGCCGGGGCCGTCCAGTGCGGCTTCTGCACGCCCGGCCTCGTCATGAGCAGTACGGCCTTCATCGAAAAACACAAGGGCCAGCCCGTTACCCGCGAGGAGATCCGCCGAGGGCACGCCGGGAACCTCTGCCGCTGCACGGGCTACGACGCCATCATCGCCGCCGTGGAAAGCTGCCTCAACGACACGCCGCCGCAAAATACCTGTGCCTGTCTCCGCAAGCCGGACGGGCCATGCCACCATCATCAAAGCTGAGCAAAATCAGCCGTGTTTTTCAGCAGACTTGCCCTGTCCATGATTCCCATGTACAGGGGTTGTCTGTTTTAGGGGGAATCATCCGAAACCATTCAACCACCGGGGAACGCCCATGGCCCAGACAAAAGGCATACTGGAACGGGTTTTCAAGCTGAGCGAAAAAGGAACGACCGTCAAAACGGAAATCCTCGCCGGCCTGACCACCTTCGTCGCTATGGCTTACATCATTTTCGTCAATCCGAGCATCCTCGCGGACGCGGGTATCCCCAAGGAAGCCGCCATTGCAGCAACCGTCTGGTCCGCGGTCATCGGCAGCGCCGCCATGGGCCTCTGGGCCAATTTCCCTGTGGCCGTGGCCCCCGGCATGGGGTTGAACGCCTTCTTCGCCTACTACGTCTGCGGCGTCCTCGGCCTGCACTGGACCGTGGCCCTCGGTGCGGTGTTCTTCTCCGGCATCGTGTTCCTGCTGCTGACGGTTACGCACGTCCGCCAGCTGCTCATTGATGCCGTGCCCATGAACCTCAAGTATGCCATCGTCGTCGGCATCGGCATGTTCATCGCCTTCATCGGGCTCCAGAACGCGGGCATCGTGGTAAAGAACGACGCTACAGTGGTCGCCCTCGGCCATGTCACCCAACCCGGCCCGCTGCTGGCCTGTTGCGGCCTCATGCTCACGGCGGGGCTCATGGCCCGTAACGTCCAGGGGAGCCTGCTCATCGGCATCCTCGTGACCGCCGTGCTCGGCATGGTATTCGGCGTATCTCCGGCCCCTTCCGGGATCGACAGCGTTATGAGTTTCTCCCTCCCGAGCCTCGCCCCCACGCTCATGCAGCTCGACATCATGGGCGCGCTCAAGTACGGCATCATTTCGATCATCTTCACCTTCACCATCGTCGAGCTGTTCGACAACATGGGGACGCTCATCGGCCTCTCCCGCAAAGCCCGGCTGATGGATGACAAGGGCCACATCGAGAACCTCGACAAGGCGCTGGTCACCGACTCCGTCGGCACGGTGGTCAGCAGCTTCCTCGGTACGTCCACCGTCACCAGCTATGTGGAAAGCGCCGCGGGCATTTCGCAGGGCGGCCGCACCGGCCTGACCGCGTTGACCGTGGCGGTCCTGTTCGCCGCCTCTCTGGTGTTCGCCCCGCTCATCGGCCTTGTGCCCGCTTTCGCCACGGCTCCGGCGCTGCTCATCGTGGGCGCGCTCATGATGATGGAAGTGATGAACATCGACTTCAACGATTTTACCGAAGGCTTCCCGGCCTTCATGACCATCATCATGATGCCGCTGACCTACAGCATCGCCAGCGGTTTCGGGTTCGGCTTCGTCAGCTACGCCGCCGTGAAGCTCCTTTCCGGCCGTGCCCGCGAAGTGAGCCTCTTCATGTGGATCATCACCGCCATGTTCGTCATCAACTTCGCCATGCGGAGTTAGGGACA
>OLGF01002609.1_pt1 | contig 16410 bp, 11 predicted proteins | sample 1604971 | NCBI WGS metagenome assembly OLGF01 (sample SAMEA3888902, study PRJEB22519) | human gut metagenome | biome: human gut; feature: human-associated habitat; material: faeces | place: Denmark | collected 2011 | reverse complement strand
AATTGGTCTACTATGGGCTTTTATCATTATACCCGATTTCTCCGCCGATTGCAAGGGTTTTAATGCTCGATCCAGTCCGCCGCACGGGAGACGGCGCGCTTCCACAGGCGGTAATCCTGGTCACAGTCGGCCTGCGTGCGATGAGGCGTGAAGATCCGGTCACTGCGGCGCAGCGCGCGCACCTCATCGAGCCCTCTCCACAGCCCGCAGCTCAGCCCCGCGAGCGCCGCCGCGCCGAAGGCGGTCGTCTCGACCATGGCGGGCCGGTCGACGGGAATCTGCAGGAGGTCGGCCTGCATCTGCATGAGCAGATCCGAGACGCTCGCGCCGCCGTCGGCGCGCAGCGCCGTGATGTCGCACCCGGCGTCCTGCCGCATGGCGAGCATCAGATCCGTGACCTGATAGGCGATGCACGCGAGCACGGCGCGGGCGATATGCGCGCGGTTCGTGCCGCGGGTGATGCCGAGAATCGCGCCGCGGGCGTACATGTCCCAATACGGCGCGCCCAGCCCCGTGAAGGCCGGGACGACCACGACGCCGCCCGTGTCCGGCACCCCGGCCGCGAGGTCGTTGATGGCCGGGGCGGACGGGATCAGCCCCATCTCGTCGCGCAGCCACTGGATCGTGCTGCCGCCGTTGAAGACGCTGCCCTCGAGGGCGTAGGTCGTCTCGCCGCCGATGCGCCACGCGACGGACGTCACCAGCCCCGCACGGCTGCGCACGGCCCTCTGCCCGACGTTCATCAGGGTGAAGCAGCCCGTGCCGTAGGTATTCTTCGCCTCGCCGGGGCGGAAGCAGCCCTGCCCGAAGAGGGCGGCCTGCTGGTCGCCCGCCGCGCCGCAGACCGGGACGCCCGCGAGCTTTTCAAGCCCCGGGATGCCGGGCTTCACGCAGCCGTAGATCTCGCTGTTTGACACCGGGCGCGGCAGGATCTGCATCGGCACGCCGAGGATACCGCACAGCTCCTCGTCCCAGCAGAGCCGGTGGATGTCGAAGAGCATCGTGCGCGAGGCGTTGGAGCAGTCCGTGACGTGCTCGCCCGTGAGCTGCCAGATCAGCCACGACTCGACCGTTCCGAACAGCAGCTCCCCGCGCTCGGCGCGCTCGCGCGCACCGGGGACGTGGTCGAGGATCCAGCGGATCTTCGTCCCGGAGAAATACGCGTCGATCAGCAGACCGGTCGACGACTCGATCCGTTCGTCGAGCCCCGCGTGCTTGAGCGTCTCGCACAGCTCCGCCGTGCGGCGGCACTGCCAGACGATGGCGTTATAGACCGGCTCGCCGGTGCGGCGGTCCCAGAGGATCGTCGTCTCGCGCTGGTTTGTGACGCCGATGCCCGCGATCTCCCCCGCCGGGATCGCGGCGATGGCCTCCGCCGCGGCGCGGCGTTCGCTGTCCCAGATCTCCATCGGGTCGTGCTCAACCCAACCGGCCTGCGGATAGATCTGCTCAAACGGGTGCTGCGCCTGTCCGGCGATGCCGCCCGCGCGGTCGAACACAATCGCGCGCGAGCTGGTCGTCCCCTGATCGAGCGCCAGAATGTAGTTTCCCATCACAGTCGCCTCTTTCCTTCTGCATAAAAATATGCTACAATGTCTATGTTTTCCACGACATTATAGCACAGAGAGGACGGTTTTTCCATGATAAATATCGAAGAGTTCACGTTTCTCTCCTCGGACGGGCAGACGCGGCTGCACGCGATGCTCTGGCTGCCGGAGGGCGAAATCCGCGGAATTCTCCAGATTGCGCACGGCGTGGCTGAGCACGTCGCGCGCTACGACGGCTTCGCGCGCTATCTCTGCGCCCGCGGCATCGCCGTCGCCGGGCACGACCACCTCGGCCACGGCAAATCCCTCCCCGACGGCGCCGCGCCCGTCTATTTCGGCGCGCAGGACGGCTGGCAGCACGCCGTCGACGACATCCACGCGCTCCACCAGCGGCTGCAGGAGGAGTTTCCGAACATGCCGCTTTGCATTATGGGGCACAGCATGGGGTCGTTTCTGACGCGCTCGTACCTCATCCGCTATCCCGGCACGGTGCGCGCCGCCGTCATCATGGGCACGGGCTGGCAGCCCGCGCCGGTCATCGCCGCAGGGCGCACGCTCGCAAAGCTCATCGCCCGCCGCGAGGGCGCGGACGCGACGAGCGACCTCGTCACAAAGCTCGCCTTCGGCGGCTACAACAAGGCTTTCGCCCCGAACCGGACGGACTTCGACTGGCTCTCCGCCGATGAGGGAAACGTCGACCGCTACATCGCCGACCCCATGTGCGGCGCGGACGCGACGGTCGGACTGTTTCTCGACATGCTCGGCGGCATCTCCTTCAACCAGAAGATCACGAACCTGCGGAAAATGGATCACGAGCTCCCGGTGCTGTTCGTCTCCGGCGACAAGGACCCCGTCGGCCAGATGGGCAAGGGCGTGCAGCACTCGTTCGAGGCGTTCCTCGCCGCCGGGGTGAAGGATGTCTCCATCCGTCTCTACCCCGGCCTGCGCCATGAGATTCTGAACGAGACCGCGCAGCAGGAGACGATCTACAAGGACATTGGGGATTGGCTCGATACAAAAATTTAAAAAAATTGGGAGAGGATACATCCTCTCCCAATTTTTTATTCGTCTTTCGGCTCGCTGTCGGAGGGCTTTTCCTCCTCCGGCTTGTCCGCGGACTGACTCTCCGGACCGTCCTTCTGCTCGAAGTCGGGCATGGGGATCGGCTTGGAGACGATGTTGATGTGCTTGGCCGGGGCCTCGATCACGTCGGGCGTCGAGGGGCGGAAGAGCTTCTGCGGGGCGTCCTCGCGGGTCGCGCCGTAGTTGTCCACCGTCTCGGGGTCGCGCCCCTCGAGGATGGCCATCATCTCCTGCCCGGTGATCGTCTCCTTTTCGATCAGATAGGCGGCGATTTTGTCGAGCATCTCGCGGTTGTCCATGAGGATCTTCTTCGCGTCCTCGTGGCACTGGCGGATGATCTGGATGGTCGCGCGGTCGGCCGCAGCGTACGTCTCCTGCGCGCAGTTCATGGAGTAGCCGCCGTCGAGGTACTGGTTCTGGATCGAGCCGAGCGCCATCATGTCGAACTCATCGCACATGCCGAAGCGGGCGACGAGGTTGCGCGCGAGCTCCGTGGCGCGCTCGATGTCGTTGGCCGCGCCAGAGGTCATGGTGTTGCAGACGACCTCCTCGCTCGAGCGGCCCGCGAGCAGCGTGCGGATCTCGGTGAGGATATCCTCCTTCGACATGAGGAACTTCTCCTCCTCCGGCAGGTGCAGCGTGTAGCCGAGAGCGCCCTGCGTATGCGGGACAATCGTGATCTTGGAGACAGGCTGGGCATTCTTCTGCTTCGCGGCGACGAGCGCATGGCCGACCTCGTGGTAGGCGATGACGCGCTTTTCCTCCTGCGTGATGACGGTGCCCTTCTTCTCGGAACCGGCGATAACCGTCTCGAACGCGGCGAGCAGGTCGTTCTGGTTCACGGCCTGGCGGCCCTTGCGCACGGCGCGCAGCGCCGCCTCGTTGACGAGGTTCGCCAGATCCGCACCGACGCAGCCCGCCGTGGCCTGCGCAATCTTTTCGAGGTTCACATCCTCGGCGAGGTGGATGCTGCGGGTGTGTACCTGCAGCGTCGCAAGTCTGCCCGCGAGGTTCGGACGGTCGACGGTGATGCGCCGGTCAAAGCGGCCGGGGCGCAGCAGCGCCTTGTCGAGCACCTCGGGGCGGTTCGTGGCCGCGAGGACGATGATGCCCTTGCCGGGGTCGAAGCCGTCCATCTCCGCGAGGAGCTGGTTGAGCGTCTGCTCACGCTCGTCGTTGCCGCCGCCGAAGCGGCTGTCGCGCGTCTTGCCGATGGCATCGATCTCGTCGATGAAGATGATGCAGGGCGCGACCTTCGCGGCCTCCTTGAACAGATCGCGCACGCGGCTCGCGCCGACGCCGACGAACATCTCCACAAAGCCCGAGCCGCTGATGGAGAAGAACGGGACGCCCGCCTCGCCCGCCACGGCCTTGGCCAGCAGCGTCTTGCCGGTACCGGGCGAGCCGACGAGCAGCGCGCCCTTCGGCAGCTTCGCGCCGATGGCGGTGTAGCGTCCGGGGTTGTGCAGGAAGTCGATGATCTCCTCGAGCGACTCCTTCGACTCGTCCTGACCGGCGACGTCCTTGAACGTGACGCCGGTGGACTTCTCCATATAGACCTTGGCGTTGGACTTGCCGACGTTGCCGATGCCGCCGAGTCCGCCGCCGCCGTTTTTGGCGAGCATGCGCAAGACGAGCATGAACAGGCCGACCATCAGGATCGTCGGCAGGATATAGGCGATCATGAACTCGAGGATCGGGCTCATCTGCGCCTGATAGGGGCTGGTATACTCGACCCCGTGCTCATCGAGCAGCGCCAGCAGGTTCGCGTTCGTCAGCTCCGTGGTATAGAGCGTGAGTCCCTTCTCGTCGGACTGGGTATAGCTCTTGCCGTCCTTGTCGGTGAAGGTATAGCCGTCGACGGGCGTGGCATAGATCGTTTTGTCCTTGAATTCGATGGACTTGACCTCGTCGGCCTTGACCATCTCGATGAGCTGGCTGTACTTGATCTCGTGGCTGGTGGTCTTGTTGGCGGCGTTGCCGGTATAGGCGTTGATATACTGGAACACCACGACCAGAACCAGCGCCCACAGGATCAGCGAGGCCACCCCCCGCATCCGGCCGCGGTTGTTCTTGTCGTTTTTCTTGTTCTGATTGGGATCCATATTTATCTCCTTCCACCACAGATGGGGATGCACATTGAATAAATGGGAGTATATCATAAATCCGCCTTTGTCACAAGGTTGACCGCGGCGGATTTTCTGTAAAATTTCTATGAATGGCGCTTTATTCTGTCGATCGGGTATGGTATACTGTCAAAATAAGAAAATTTATTTCCAAGTTGAGGATCATTATGAAAGAGTTTGATAAGCAGCGCCCCGTGCAGGAGGCCGTCAGCGACGGCGTCATCGAGGGACGCAACGCGGTGATCGAGGCGCTGCGCGCCGGGACCGCCATCGACAAGATCTATCTGGCCAAGGGCGAGACGGACAAGACGCTCGGTCACATCGCCTCGCGCGCACGGGACGCGGGCGTCGTGGTCGTCGAGTGCGACCGCCGCAAGCTTGACGCCATGTCCCGCACGCACGCGCATCAGGGCGTGATCGCCCTCGCGGCGCTGCGCGAATATGTGAGCGTGCAGAGCCTGCTCGACGGCGCACGCGAAAAGGGCGAGCAGCCGCTGCTCGTCGTGTGCGACGAGATCTCCGACCCGCACAATCTCGGTGCCATCCTCCGCACGGCGGAGTGCGCCGGGGCGCACGGCGTCATCATCCCCAAGCGCCGCTCGGCGGGGCTGACGGCCATCGTCGGCAAGACCTCCGCCGGGGCGGTGAGCTATATGCCCGTGGCGCGGGTGGCGAACCTCCCCGCCGCGCTCAAGGAGCTGAAAAAGCAGGGCGTCTGGATCTACGGGACGGCGGCGGAGGGCACGACTCCGCTCTACGGCGCGGATCTGCGCGGCCCGGCAGCCATCGTGATCGGCTCGGAGGGCAGCGGCATGGGCCGCCTTGTGCGCGAGACGTGCGATTTTCTGGTAAGCATCCCGATGAAGGGGCGCATCTCGTCGCTGAACGCCTCGGCGGCGGCCGCGATCCTGCTGTATGAGGCGGTGCGCCAGAGACAGGAGCGGGCGGACTGACGGAGAGACCATGAGCAGACTGAGCGATGAAGAGAAGCTGAGCGAAACGGCGCAGCTTCTGCAGGGCGTGGAGCCTACGGAGGAATATTCGCTGGAGGACATCCTGGCCGAATTCGGGCAGGGTGCGGCGGAGCCTGCCCCGGAACCGGCGCCCAAACCGGAGCCCACTCCCGCACCCGAACCGGATCCCGACATCCCACCGGAGCCGGATCCCGCTAATTCCCCCGAACCGCAGCCTCCTGCGGAGGAGGAGCCGGAGCCGCCCGCCAAGCCCGAACCGCCGGAGCCGGAAGAAGCCCCGGAAGAGCCTGAGGAGGAACCGGAAGAACAGCCGGAGGAAGCCCCGGAGGAGGAACCGCCGAAAATCTCCATCGAGCAGGTGATGAGCGAGACTGTCTCCGCCGTGCTCGAGGAGACGGACGACGAAATACTGGAGGAGCGCGAGCCGCTGCGCGAGCGCGCCGAGCGGCTGGTGCTCAGCGCGGCGGAGCGGCTGCGGGCGCTGCGCGAGCGGAGGAAAAAATCCGGCGGCGCGTGGGAGCAGCCCGAGCGCGAGGAGCCGGACGAGCCGCTCGAGCCGGAGCCGGACATGGACACGGCCGCCCGCGAGGAAAAGCAGCTCTGCAGGCGCCTGCGCAAGGACCTGCTGCACCTCTCCATCCCGACGGCGCTGCTGATCGTCCTCTCCGTCTGCGACGGGCTGGGCTTCGTCCCCGCCGTGTGGCAGGAGTTGGACGTGCTGCGCGGGGCCGTGATGGGCGCGGGGCTGCTCGTGAGCATCCTGCTCGCGCGCCCGGTCTGGCTGGAAGCGCTTGAGAAGCTGCGCGCGCGGCACATCGGCTGCGAAGCGGCCTGCGCGGTCGTGTGCGCGGTGTGTCTGGCGCACTGTGTGTTCGCCTCAATCGCCGGCGGGCCGCTGCCGTACGCGGCCTGCGCGTCGGCGCTGCTGTGGGCGAGCGAATACGGCCTGCTGCTCGTGAGCGAGTCGCGGTGGGAAAGCTTCCGACTGGCCGACCTCGGCGGCGCGCCGCCCTATGTCGTCTCGGTGACGGCGGCGGGCGCGTGCAAGCAGCGCGGCAGTCTCGCGGGCTTTTACCGCACGACGGTGCGCCCCGGCCCGGCGGAGCGCTGGCAGGTCATCCTGACGCCGCTGCTGCTCACGGCGGCGACGGTGCTCACCGGCGTGGTGTGCGTCGGCGGCGGCAAAATGAATCAGGTGCTCTGGGTCTGGTCGGCGATTCTGTCGGCGACGGTGCCGCTGTCGCTGCCGCTGACGGGGACGCTGCCCCTGCGGCGGCTGAGCCGCCACCTTGCGCGCAGCGGCAGCGCCGCAGCGGGCTATCAGGGCGCGCGGGCGGTCAGCACGTCGAAGCGCATGGTGCTGACGGACTCCGACCTCTTCCCGCCGGGAACGGTCGAGCTCAACGGCCTGAAAATCTACGGCGAGGAGATCGGCAAGGTCGTCTCCTACGCCGCGACGCTCGCAAGCGCCGCGCAGAGCCCCCTCTCCCCCATCTTCGAGCAGTTGCTCGCCGCCGAGAGCGGCGTGCGCCAGCCGCTGGAGGATCTGCAGTTTTATGAGGAGGGCGGCTTCGGCGGCACCATCCACGGCGAGACGGTCATGATGGGCAGCGCCTATTTCATGAAGCAGTCCAAGGTGACGCTCCCGCGCGATCTGAAGCTGAAAACGGGGGTGTTCCTCTCCGTGGACGGGCAGCTCATCGCGATCTTCGCCATCAAGTATCAGGCGAGCCGCAACGTCGACTGGGCGCTGCGCGCCGTGCGGCGCAACCGGATCCAGCCGGTGCTCGCCGTGCGCGAGGGAAACGTCACGCCGGGGCTTCTGAAGCGGAAGTTCAGCTTCGACGTCAAACCCGTGTACCCGGACGTGTCAACACGGCTGGCGCTCTCGGAGCTGACGGAGCAGCGCGGCGAGCCGAACGCCGTGATCTACCGCGAGGGGCTGATGCCGTTCGCGGAGACGGTCATCGGCAGCCGCCGGCTCCTGCGCGCCGTCCGCGCGGGGACGATCCTCGCCTATTTCGGCGCGCTCGCGGGGCTGTTGCTGAGCTACTATCTGACGGGGCTGGGCAGCACGGATTTACTGCACCCGATGCAGATGCTGGGGTATCTCGCCCTGTGGCTCGTGCCGCCGGTACTGCTGAGTGGGCTCGTGAAACTCTACTGAAAAGACGCGGAGGATTTCGCCGATTGGTCGTAAAACAGCTTATGGAGCGTATCGATACCGATACGCTCCATTTCTTGTGCCAATATTGTGTCAACATACTATGTACCGGAATCTTGGCTCTCCCTTTGGGAGAGCCAAGGGATGCGCAAGAAGTTCGCCATACAGTCTCAAATAAGTCAAAAACGGGCACAGCAGATGATACCCTCGATTGACATGGGCAGACACGCTTTCCGGCGGCCCTGATGGGCGCTGGACGTCGTCCTCGTCCTCGGTGGGCGTCAGCCCACCGTCGTCCTCTTCCTCGCCGGAGCCCATCATTGCTCGCCGGAAAGTCCTTCGGAGTTTTTCGGAAGCGGAAACGATGGTCAGCGAGGCTGACGAGGCAGCCGGGCTGTCGCCCGGCAACGAGGAAAACGAAGCTGAATGTTGTTTTAGCCCCGAAAAACCGTGTTTGCCCTTGTCAATCGAGGGTACCGTTGTGCCTGTTCACTGTGCGGCGGCGCGAACTCGGTGAGACCTGCAGACAACGAGCGGATGAATCCGCTCTGTTGTCTGCGTTTAGTTTTATACAATAAGTATTTGGTTAGTCGATGACTCTGTAGTCGCCGCGGGCGGCGCGGGCCAGGCGGTCGGCCTTTTCGCGGCTCAGCTCCCCCTGCAGCGCGCCGATGATCTGGTTCGAGACAAGAAAGCCCTTCGGCGTCAGACGCCAGCTGCCGTCGTCGTTCTGACAGGCAAGGCCGTGCGCGGCGTACTGGTGCAGGAGCTTTGCCAGCGGGTTAAAGCGCTCGCGGAAGGCGTTTTCAAACTCGCGCGGGTCGGCGCCGCGCGCCAGCCGCAGCCGCAGCATGATGTACTCCATGTCGCGCTCCCTCCGGGAGATCGTCTCCCGCTCGGAGAGCACCAGCTCCCCCGCGATATAGCGGTCGATGTCGCGCAGGTACCCGTAGCGCACGTCGCCGAAGTCGGAGTGCGCGCCGGGGCCGAAGCCTGCGTACTCCTGCAGCAGCCAGTATTTCAGATTGTGCTTCGAGGCAAAGCCGGGCTTGGCGAAATTGGAGATCTCATACTGCTCGTACCCGTGCTCCTTGAGGAAGGCGACGGTGTAGAGATACATGTCCGCCTGCGCGTCGTCGTCCGGGAACGTCAGCTCCCCCTGCCGCGCAAAAAGCGGCGTCCCCGGCTCGAGCTTGAGCCCGTAGCACGAGAGGTGCTCCGGCTGGAGGTCGACCGCGTCCTGCAGCGTCTTTTCCCACTGGGCCATCGTCTGGCCGGGCAGGCCGTAGATGAGGTCGAGACTGAGGTTTTTGATCTTCGCGCGGCGGGCGGCGGCCACGGCCTCCTGCACCTGCGCGAAGGTATGGACGCGCCCGATCGCCTGCAGCAGCGCGTCGTCCGTCGACTGTACGCCGAGCGAGAGCCGGTTCACGCCCGCGCGGCGCAGGGCGCGCAGCGCCTTCCAGTCGCACGCGCTGTCGGGGTTGGCCTCCACCGTAATCTCCGGCTCCTTTGCGAGCCGGTAGTGCTTCTTCACCGTCTTGAGCAGCTCCGTCAGCCGCTTCACGCCGAGGTAGCTCGGCGTGCCGCCGCCGAAATAGACGGTGTCGACGATGTGACATTCCGCCTGCGGCGCGACCTCGACGAGGTGGCGCTGCAGCGCGGCGGTATAGGCGTCCATCTTCTCCTCGCTGCGCGCGAGCGAATAGAAGTCGCAATAGGCGCACTTCGCCTTACAGAACGGAATGTGGAGATACAGCCCGAGCGGGTGATCCCTCCTGACGTTCTTTTTTTCCATGTTCAGCCCTCCTGCTTCGCCGGGAGAATGGTCACGGCCTCATACGGACAGTTGACCCTGCAGGAGCGGCAGCCGATGCACCGCTCCGCGTCCACACGGTAGATCCCGTCGGGCTGCTGCTCGATACATTCCATGATGCAGAACATCGAACAGTACCCGCAGCCCGTGCAGCGGTCCGGGTCGATCAGCGCCTTCTGCCGTGTCTTCCGCCCGAAGGGATGCGCGCCGTCTGTCATAGGATCACCTGCTTTCCGGTTATTGGTTCTTCGATTATAGCGTTTTTCCCGCCGCTTGGCAAGGCGGCGGCATATTTTTCATCCGCCGGGGCAGACTACGACCGGAAAGGACGTGATGCGCCGTGAACATGACCCCGCAGGAATATCAGAATTATGTGCGCCGCAAGCAGAAAAAATCCCCTCTCGGCAAGGACATGGCCCTCGCCTTCCTCATCGGCGGGCTGATCTGCACCGCCGGTCAGGGGATTCTGAACGGCTGGCTGGCGGCGGGACTGCGCGAGGAGGACGCCGCTGCGGCCACGTCGATAAGCCTTGTGTTCCTCTCGGCGCTGCTCACGGCGCTGAACCTCTACAATAAGCTCGCGCGCTTCGGCGGCGCGGGCACGCTCGTACCGATCACGGGCTTTGCAAACGCCGTCGTCTCCCCCGCCATCGACTTCCGCGCCGAGGGAATCGTCACCGGCACGGCGGCGAAGATGTTCGTCATCGCCGGGCCCGTCATCGTCTTCGGCACCGCCGCCAGCGCGCTGTATGGACTGATCCTCTGGCTGGTCGGGTAAAAAGGGGAAGCCTTTTTACCCGAGTGGATTTCGCTCCGCTCTGCGCCTCGGCTGGCCTTTGGCCGGCCTGCGACGCTCGCTCCGTGCAGAGTGTTTTTGCAGCGTACACGCCGCCGCAAGAAACGGATTTCATTTTATTCGCGGCCTGCGGGCCGCGAACTCTGTGAGACTTATAAATAAAAGGCTTGCCCAGCGGGCAAGCCTTTTATTTCGCATGATATGCGGCATGATGTTCGTTTTATTCTTCCGCCGTCAGGCCTGTGGCGCGCTCGAAGGCGGGCAGCTCGTAGCACGGGAAGTATATCCCCCAGCGCTCGCCGGCGCGGTCGAGCTCGAGGATGTAATAGGGCTTGCAGTAGATGAGGCCGTTGTCGCCCTCGCTGAGCTTATAGGCCTTATAGCGCCCCTGATTGCACGGCTCCTCCTTGTTCCAGCTCTCCAGGCGGATCCGCTTATTGACCCTCCGGATGCCGCGCAGCGAGACGCGCGGGAAGGTGTACTTCCCGTCCAGATTGGCCAGATACAGGTTCTCATCGTCGAAAAACAGCCGGAAAATCGGGTTAAAATGCGTGTTCATCTGCATGGTCTTTTCGCAGGCCCTGCACTCCCCGCCCTTCTCCTTATAGAAAAAGGTCAGCACGTCCACCTCCTGCGCGTCATGCGGCACGCCCAGCTCGTCAAAAATCGCGGACATGGAGTTCTCCGTCCGCGCAAACACGCGCTCGCTCTCCTCCGTCTCCAGCACCTGTCTGCTCTTTTTGCGGCCGAGAACGCGCAGCGCCGCCCAGACGAGCAGGCACACGCCAAACGCCCAGAACACCCCCGGCGCGTTGCGGTACGCCAGACGCAGCTGCGCCGTGGGATGGTCTGCCGTCAGCACCGCCCTCAGGATACCGCACAGCGTGATCAGCCACCCCATACTGCAGACGTACTCCACCACGCGCAAGGGCTTGGCGAGCTGGCTTTTCTCCATCGTCTCGTTCATGCGGCCGAGCATCTCCTCATGGCGTCTGCTCAGCGCGTCGGACGGCTCCTGCGTGAGAAATTCCCGCCCGTTCGGCTCGGTGTTGTGTTTGTTTTCCGTCAGATCCGTCGCAAAAACAGGTTTCATGACAGAATCCCCCTCTCTTCTCTTTTCCCCATCGTACCATGCGCCCGCCACGTTGTAAACCCTTTTATCGCTTCCGCGCACTTTTGACCACTTTTGCGCGGGGGTGGCTGTTAACATAACGGTGTGGAAAACTCTGTGGATAATGTGCATAACCTTTGCCGCGCGGGCTGTCGAGCGCTGTGGACAAGCGGTATTTTTTATGGAAACCGGCGTACTTTTCCGCGAAAAAGGAATGTTCCCTCCGCCCGCGGCGGGCGGGACTTGTCAGAATCCGAAAAATGCGATACAATAATAAATTGCGAAAAAACGCGGCAAATGCCGACGGAGGAATATATGCCTAAGAAAAAAGTTTACGACAACGACAGTATCTCCAGTCTGAAGGGCGCGGATCGGGTGCGCAAGCGCCCCGGCGTCATCTTCGGCTCCGACGGGTTGGAGGGCTGTGAGCACGCGGTGTTTGAGATTCTCTCGAACGCCATCGACGAGGCGCGCGCGGGCTTCGGACGGCTCATCACCGTCACCCGCTTCGCCGACCACTCCATCGAGGTCGAGGACAATGGCCGCGGCTGTCCGGTGGACTGGAACGAAAAAGAGGGCCGCTACAACTGGGAGCTCGTGTTCTGCGAGCTGTACGCGGGCGGCAAATACGACAACGAGTCGAGCGAGAACTATGAATTCTCGCTCGGTCTGAACGGCCTCGGCTCCTGCGCGACGCAGTACGCCTCGCGCTACATGGACGTGACCGTCTGGCGCGAGGGCAAGGAGTATAGCCTGCACTTCGAGCGCGGCGAGATTGTCGGACAGATGAGCGTGCGCGAGCAGAGCGGCAAGAAGCGCACCGGCACGCGCATCCGCTGGCTGCCGGATCTGGAGGTGTTCACCGACATCGACATCCCGGTCGACTACTTCCGCGACACGCTCAAGCGGCAGGCCGTGGTGAACGCGGGCGTGACGTTCCGCCTGCGCAATCAGGCAAACGGGAAGCTCGAGCCCGAGGACTTCGTCTATGAGCACGGCATCGCCGACTATATCCGCGAGCTGGCCGGGGACGACGCGCTCACCGAGCCCGTCTGCTGGGAGGCCGAGCGCCGCGGACGTGACCGCGCCGACAAGCCCGAGTACAAGGTCAAGCTCAACATCGCCTGCTGCTTTTCCAACCGCGTCCACCTTGTCGAGCACTACCACAACTCGAGCTTCCTCGAGTACGGCGGCGCGCCGGAAAAGGCGACACGTCTGGCGTTCGTCGCGGCGATCGACAAATACCTGCGCGAGAACAATAAGTACACCAAGGGCGAGAGCAAGATCACCTTTCCCGACGTGCAGGACTGTCTCATCCTCGTGAGCAACAACTTCTCGACGCAGACGAGCTATGAAAACCAGACGAAAAAGGCCATCAACAACAAGTTCGTGCAGGACGCGATGAGCGAGTTCCTGCGCGAGCAGCTACAGGTCTACTTCATCGAGAACCACGATGCGGCGGAGAAAATCGCCGCGCAGGTACTCATCAACAAACGCAGCCGCGAGACGGCGGAAAAGACGCGCATCAACCAGAAAAAGAAGCTCACGGAGAAGATCGACATCGCCAACCGCGTGCAGAAGTTCGTCGACTGCCGCACGAAGGACGTCAGCCGCCGCGAGATCTATATCGTGGAGGGCGACTCCGCCCTCGGCGCGTGCAAGCAGTCGCGCGACGCGGAGTTTCAGGGGCTGATGCCTGTGCGCGGCAAGATCCTGAACTGTCTGAAGGCCGACTATCCGCGCATCTTCAAAAGCGAGATCATCACCGACCTCATGAAGGTGCTCGGCTGCGGCGTGGAGGTGCAGAGCCGCGCCGTGAAGGATCTCAACCAGTTTGATATCAACAACCTCCGCTGGAGCAAGGTCGTCATCTGCACCGATGGCGACGTCGACGGCTTCCAGATCCGGACGCTGATCCTGACGATGCTCTACCGCCTGTGCCCGACGCTCATCCGCGAGGGGTACGTCTACATCGCGGAGACGCCGCTGTTCGAGATCACCTGTAAGGATAAGACGTGGTTCGCCTACTCCGAGCGCGAGAAGGCGGACATTCTCAAGGAGCTGGAGGGCAAGAAGGTCAGCATCCAGCGCTCGAAGGGTCTCGGTGAGAACGACCCGGAGATGATGTGGCTGACGACGATGAACCCGGAGACGCGGCGGCTGGTGAAGGTCATGCCCGCAGACGTCGAGGAGACGGCGCGCGTGTTTGACCTTCTCCTCGGCGACAACCTCGCCGGGCGGAAGGACTACATCGCCGAAAACGGGTATAAGTATATGGATATGATTGATGTGAGCTGAGCTATGATAGATGGATTAGAACGGACAATTTCCGTTTTAGAGGACATTGACCGCACACCTTACCTGAAAGAGCTGTGCCGCCGATATTCCGTATATGATTTTGATGACAAGTTCCGGGTGATACGCGATCCAATAAGCGGTTTAATCCACGAGAACTATGATGCCGGTTACTTCTTGAGTAACTACCCGGATGTGCTGTCGCTCTACGGACTGGACGGCGGACAAATGGATCAACTGAACGTGGACGAACTCCCGTATCTGGCAACCCTTGCCTGCCTGACATGGCACTTTCGGCGTGACCACTTTTGCGAGGGACTTCTCACTTCACGCAGCATTGCAAATGGGACTCTGCTGCGGCTGTTCCGCCATTTAAGAGAACTCTACAAAAGTCACCCCTCGATTTCCACTCTGGAGGAATTGCATCACACAAATTGCCATGCTCTTCCGTGCCGACCGGGCATTTACCGCGTGCTGGTTCCAGAGAAAGTTCCCGTCTCCTTTATCGAATCCCCCCGCAATTCGAGCGCAGAAAGTTATCCCTCAGCGCTTCTGGAGCAAAAATACAACCAATGCGCGGACAAATCCGTCTTATATATCGGCAAAGCAAACGGGCGCAGCGGCCTGCGGCAGCGGGTACAGCAGTACATTAAATACGGCTGGAACACCGCCGCCAACCACAAAGGTGGCCGCGCCGTCTGGCAGGTGGAAAACTTCCCGATTCTGTTATTGGAGTACGAAGTCTGTGAAGATTGTGAGCAGCGGGAACACGAGCTGCTGGCCGCTTTTAAGAGAGAAAACGGCGTTTATCCTTTGGCAAATTGGCGCGGATAGGCAAAACAAAGGATCGTCTCTGCGCCCGCGCCGCTGCCGCTGACCGCTCCAAATGCAGGAGTCTATGCGCCGAATGTGGCGGGCCACACAGGGCCAGCCGCGTTCAACCGAGGTACTCCTTCCAACCGCCGTAGGGGCCGATGCCCACATCGGCCCGCCGTTCGGTCGGGATGCTTCTTCCGACCTGCGCAGGGGGCGGCGTCCCCGACGCCCCGTGATAGATGCAAATGCTCCTACATTTCAAAATATGAACGGTAGCGGCGCAGAATGGCAGACAATACTGCATTTAGGCCACGTCCTACCGAAAATCCCGCGAATCGACCGGAATTGAAATAAAAATCCCCCCCGATCTACCGACAACAGAAAGGACATTGTTCCTATGGCAAAGAAAAAAACAGAAGAACGCACCGTCCATCGGACGGCGGATCCGAATGTGATGGGTCTGCGCGGCACGGTGGTCGATCAGGCAATCACCGAGACGCTCGACGCGAACTACATGCCCTATGCCATGAGCGTCATCGTCTCGCGCGCCATCCCCGAAATCGACGGCTTCAAGCCGTCGCACCGCAAGCTGCTCTACACGATGTATAAAATGGGCCTGCTCACGGGCGGGCGCACGAAGTCGGCGAACATCGTCGGGCAGACAATGCGCCTCAACCCCCACGGCGACGCCGCCATCTATGAGACGATGGTGCGTCTGGCGAAGGGAAACGAGTCGCTGCTGCACCCGTTCGTCGACAGCAAGGGCAACTTCGGCAAGGTCTACTCCCGCGACATGGCCTATGCCGCGAGCCGATACACCGAGGCCAAGCTCGCCCCCATCTGCGCCGAGCTCTTCCGCGACCTCGACTGCGACGCGGTCGACTTCGTGGACAACTACGACGGCACGATGAAAGAGCCCGCCCTCCTGCCGACGACGTTCCCGAACGTGCTCGTCTCGGCCAACCAGGGCATCGCCGTCGGCATGGCGAGCCAGATCTGCGGCTTCAACCTCGCCGAGGTCTGCGACACGACGATCGCCTATCTGAAAAATCCCGATCACGACATCGCCTCCACCCTGCTTGCGCCGGACTTTCCCACCGGCGGACAGATCATCTGCGACGAGGACGAGCTGCGCCGGATCTACGCGACGGGGCGCGGCGGCCTGAAGGTCCGCGCGCGCTGGCGCTACGATAAGAAGGAAAACGTCATCGAGGTCTACGAGATTCCCTACTCCACCTCCATCGAGGTCATTCTCGACAAGGTCGCCGAGCTCGTCAAGGCCGGCAAGGTCAAGGAGATCAGCGACATGCGCGACGAGACGGATCTGTCCGGCCTGAAGCTCGCCATCGACCTCAAGCGCGGCGTCGACCCCGAAAAGCTCATGCAGAAGCTCTTCAAGCTCACCCCCCTGCAGGACACGGCGAGCTGCAACTTCAACATCCTCATCGGCGGCATGCCGCGCGTGATGGGCGTGGGCGAGATTCTGCAGGAGTGGACGGCTTGGCGCACGGAGTGCGTCAAGCGCCGCGTGTTCTATATCCTCAGCCGCAAGAAGGAGAAGCTGCACCTGCTGCTCGGCCTGAAGCGGATCCTGCTCGACATCGACAAGGCCATCGCCATCATCCGCGAGACGGAGGAGGAGGCCGAGGTCATCCCCAACCTGATGATCGGCTTCGGCATCG
>OLGF01002594.1_pt1 | contig 16480 bp, 20 predicted proteins | sample 1604971 | NCBI WGS metagenome assembly OLGF01 (sample SAMEA3888902, study PRJEB22519) | human gut metagenome | biome: human gut; feature: human-associated habitat; material: faeces | place: Denmark | collected 2011 | reverse complement strand
CCATCGTCATGTCCTTTTTCGTCCCCAAGATCTTCACTGCCATTGCCTTTGACTCTGGCGGCGTGGCATCCGGCCCCATGACCGCCACATTTTTGCTGCCCTTTGCCATGGGTGCCTGTGAAGCCTTGGGCGGCAATGTGATTACCGATGCATTCGGCGTTGTGGCGATGGTGGCGATGACACCGCTTTTGACCATCCAGTTGTTAGGACTGTTCTATCAGTGGAAGCTGAAGCGCACCGCGCCGGAGAAATCTCCCGAAATCGTCACAGACGAGGAAATTATTGACTTGTAAGAGAATTGGAAAGGAGGTCTCCTGCTATGAACGAGGCTGTTCTGATCATCACCATAACAGATCGGAACCGTGGCGGAGAGTTTGCCGCCTGGTATCAATCGCAGGGAATTCCCCTGGTTTTAACTGCCCTGGGCCGCGGAACAGCCACGACGGAAATCCTGGACTATCTGGGCTTGGAGGCCACGGAAAAGTCCGTGCTGCTGTGCATCGCGCAGCGCTCCCCCCAGCTGGTGCATCAAGCGGAAAAGGAACTGTGGCTGGATATCCCTGGCCGGGGCGTCCTGATGACAGTGCCGCTGTCCAGCATTGGCGGAGCCACGGCACGGGATTATTTGTTGCGGCAGGAGGAGCCAGAGACTATGGAGAGTAAATCCACACATGAGCTGTTGATCGTCATCACGAACCAGGGCCATACGGACCAGGTAATGGCAGCGGACCGGAGCGCGGGCGCGACTGGCGGCACCTCTGTCCACGCGAAAGGTACCGGCACTGACTTGGCCCACAAGTTCTTTGGTGTCTCCATCGCGGCAGAGCGAGAGCTGGTGTTTATTCTGGTGAAGGCCGATGATCGTCGGGAAATCATGAAGGCCGTGATGACCCAGGCCGGCATGCAGACAGCCGCCCAATCCCTGGTCTTCTCCCTGCCTGTCTGCGATATCGCAGGTCTGCGGCGTTTAGAGGACGAATAACTCCGGTGCAAAAGTACAGGCCATGGGGATAGATCGCCATCCCCATGGCCTGTATAACTGTTGCAAAAGCACGCCTCGTACTCTGACAAGGCCCCTGAATCCTCTTGAGATGGCAGCCACAGGCGCATTGGTCTTTTGCGCCGAAAGGGAGGCCCCATATGGCCGCTTCCAGGTACGGAACCACCGAACCGCATAACCGCACCTGTGTGCCTACAGGTGTTAGGTAAAACCTCGGCGCAGGCGGAATCCACTGCCACCGGGCATGGGAAAGTGAGTATGTGGAGCCTGCGGCGTAAACTCAAAAAGGAAGACACGCTTTTCAGCGTGTCTTCCTTTTTTGGTGCGCGAGGCGGGACTTGAACCCGCACGTCCGTAAAGGACACTAGAACCTGAATCTAGCGAGTCTGCCAATTCCACCACTCGCGCATTTGGCGAAAGGTCCCTTTTTAAGTGGACCTGGTGCGGCTGACGGGACTTGAACCCACACGTCGAATCGACACCAGCACCTCAAGCTGGCCTGTCTACCAGTTCCAGCACAGCCGCAGATCAACAACCCCTGGAAAAGACTGCTTGATCATTATAGCTGGAACCGGCCCTGTTGTCAACCCAAAATTCCACTTTTTTATAAATTTTTTTCCCCGCCAGTTTACACCGGCGGGGATATGCGCCTTCAGCGGTTTTCCATGGGGATATAGGAGCGGACCTCCTCCACACACTCATAGCGAGGGCGGATCAGCTTGCCGCCGGAGGAGAGTTCCTCCATGCGGTGGGCGCTCCACCCGGCCATACGGGCGATGGCAAACAGAGGGGTGTACAGCTCATAGGGCAGGCCCAGCATTTTATACAGGAATCCGCTGTAAAAGTCCACATTCACCGCCGTGGGTCTGCCGGAGTGCTGGGAAATCATCTCCGTAGCCACCTTTTCTACCGTCTGGTATATGTCCATCTCCTCCGTCAGGCCCTTTTCCTTGGAAATACTCTGCACAAAGGTGCGCAGCACCTCGGCTCGGGGGTCCGACAGGGAGTACACCGCGTGGCCCATGCCGTAGATGAGTCCCTTGCCGTCCAGGGCCTTCTTGTCCAGCACATTTTGCAGATACTCCCGCACCTGGCTCTCGTTGGTGGGATCGTCCACACTGGCCTTCAGGTCATCCATCATCTGCACCACCTTGATGTTGGCGCCGCCGTGGCGCGGCCCCTTCAGGGCGCACAGGGAGGCTGCGATAACGGAATATGTGTCGGTGCCGGAGGAGGAGACCACATGGTTGGTAAAGGTGGAGTTGTTGCTGCCGTGGTCGGCATGGAGGATCAGGGCGGCGTCCAGGGCCCGGGCCTCCAGCTCCGTGAAGCTCTTGTCCTCCCGGAGCAGATAGAGAATGTTCTCCGCCATGGAAAGCTCCGGCTGCGGTCTGTGCAGATACAGCCCGTCGCCCCGTGCGCTGCGGTAGGCCAGGTAGCTGTAAATGGCAAGCTGCGGCGTATTTACCGTCAGCTGCAGGCACTGACGCAGCACATTCTCCGGGCTGGTGTCGTTGGCCCGGTCATCGTAGCAGTACAGGGTCAGAATACTCCGGGCCAGGGTGTTCATCATGTCACTGGTGGGCACCTTCATCACCACATCCCGCACGAAGTTCTTGGGCAGGTGCCGGTACTCATTGAGCATTTCCCGGAACTCGTCCAGCTGCCCCCGGGTGGGAAGCTTGCCGAACAGCAGCAGATACACCGTCTCCTCAAAGCCAAACCGCTTCTCAGACAGCACACCCTTCACGATCTCCCGCACATCGTAGCCGCGGTAGTACAGCACACCCTCGCAGGGAATGGTATCGTTGTCGTCCACGGTGTAGCCCTTGACCTCGGAGATGCGGGTAAGGCTGGCCAGCACGCCACGGCCGTTGGCATCCCGCAGGCCGCGCTTGACATCGTATTTCTGATACAGCGCCTTGTCTATGCTGGCGTTTTCGCTCCAAAGCTGGGTCAGCCGCTTAAGCTCGGGGTTGAGATGACTGTAATCGTTTACAGTGGAGGTAGTAATAGTAGCCATAGAGTCCTTTCTTCCTTTCTTTTCCTCGAATGCAATTATAGCACCTCAAACTTGCATATGCAATAGTATTTTCCATAAAATATCCGTCTTTTTTGAAAGTTACCCATGTAAATTATGCAAAATTATCGTGCAGCACCCAGTCTTGTGCTTCGGTGGGAGATGTGGTATACTCCCCTTAGAGTTGCCCCAGCACCTGGCCGATGGGGGCGCTGATGCAGAGCCTGGCGGCGCTGTCCATCCCCGTGGCGTCCCGATTGATGACCACCAGCTTGTTTCCCCTATAATAGCGCACCAGTCCCGCCGCGGGATATACCACCAGCGAGGTGCCGCCGATAATAAGCACATCGGCCCCGGCGATGTAGTCCAGCGCCTTTTCCATCACCTGCTCGTCCAGGCTCTCCTCGTAGAGCACCACATCGGGCTTGATAACGCCGCCGCAGGTGCATCGGGGAATGCCTGTGGATTCCGCCACGGCCTCCACGCCGTAGAATTTTCCGCACCGGAGGCAGTGGTTGCGCAGGACGCTGCCGTGGAGCTCCAGCACCTCCCGGTTGCCCGCCTTCTGGTGCAGGCCGTCGATATTCTGGGTGATCACAGCCTTCAGCTTTCCCTCCCGCTCCCACTGGGCCAGCTTTTTGTGGGCGGCGTTGGGCTGGGCGTCCGGGGCCAGCATCTTGGTCCGGTAAAACTCGTAAAATTCCTCCGTGTGGCTCTCATAAAAGCTGTGGCTGAGTATGGTCTCCGGCGGATATTTGAACTTCTGGTGGTACAGGCCGTCCACACTGCGAAAGTCCTTGATCCCCGACTCCGTGCTCACCCCGGCCCCGCCGAAAAACACGATGTTGTCGCTCTCATCCACCAGCTTCTTCAGCTGCAAAATAGCATCGGTCATGATTTTATCCTCCGTTCTCATATTAAATACAAGGAGTGTTTCAATGAATATCCAAATCTTCGGCTCCAAAAAGAGCAACGACAGCAAGAAGGCCGAGCGCTGGTTCAAGGAGCGGCGCATCCCATACCAGTATATCGATCTCTATGCCAAGGGTCTGTCCCTGGGAGAGTACCGCAGCGTCAAGGCGGCGGTGGGCTTCGACGCCCTCATAGACACCCGGTGCGACGCCTACGAGGACCTGGGTCTGCAATATGTGCCGCCCCAGGCGGTGGATGCCCGGATAGCCGACTGCCCGGCGGTGTTCATCGCCCCCATTGTCCGCAATGGCAAGCAGGCCACCGTGGGCTACCACCCCGAAATTTGGCAAGAGTGGAAATAAACCTGGCGAAAAATCTTCGATTTTTCTGCCAAAAGGCTTGCAGTCTGCTGCGCGCATAATTTTGCCGTAAGCGCCAAAATTCCACACTGGCAGCCTGAGAGGTATTTTTCCCCACGCACATGTCGCGGTGAAAAATGATTTGAATTTTTTTGCCGCCTGCGGGCGGCAAACTCTGCGAGGCTTTTGCGGGTGTATATAGTGTATATGCGTATGTATGCGTATACGGCATGCCACGACCAACCACGCCTCTTATCGTTGCGTAGGGGCGGACGCCTCTGTCCGCCCGCCCTACCGCACTTCCTGTGTAACCCTGTCATTGCCACAGCCAGTGCGCACACTGGCTGTGGCAATTCGCATCCCCGCTGCACCAACGAAAAAAGGCGGTACGCTTTCGCGTACCGCCCCCTGCCGTTTCAACTCAGAACATCTTTTTCACATATTGGTCGTACTTGCTCTTGTTCATAACGCTTTGGTAGGTGTTCTTAAAGCGGGAAACGGTGAGACTGTTGAACTCCAAAATGCGCCGATATTTCAGCACACCGGCGATGGCGGCAATGCCGCAGCTAAAGAACCCATAGGGCGCGGTCCGGGCGGCCACGGCCACCAACGCGCCAACCAAGATTACCGAAATGACCACGCCTGCGATCTGTTTTTTCGGCTGGAGCAAACGCCGATCCGCCTCCGTGATGACACCCTCCTCCACCATGGTCTTGGCCAGCCGAGCCTGCACAGTAAAGGTGGAGATGGCATTCAGCACACAGGGCGCTGCCACAAAGAAGGTGAACAGGGCCAGGGCCGCCTGCACGATAAAAATGGAAATACTACTTTCGTTCAATGGACTATCCTCCTAATAAAATTTTGCAAACAATATATTTGCGAAAGGGTGATGCTGTCATGCGCCGGTAAAAACCACCGCTATGTCCGTCCGGCCGGTGGCGTAGAGCATATGGCTGTAGCTCAGGTCAAAAGACACCACATCCCCCACCCGCAGGGCCCGGGGGCAGTCCTCCACATCCAAAATGCAGTGGTCCGAGGAGCCGCCTATGACCGTCATACCCGGCTCCCGGCAGAGAAGGGTCTCCACCTGCCCCACATCCGCTCGGCCAAAGGCCGCCAGGGCTCGCAGGCGCATACCCCGATCCACAAAGGTGGGGCGGTTGCCAAAGGCGTCTATGACCGTCTCTCCCACAGGATGGGTGGGCTTTTTCCGCAGCTCGATGATCTCCGCCTCCAGGCGCATGGTGCCCCGGAGCAGGTAATCCATGTCGCTGATGCCCCAATCCACCTGCAGGTCCTTGGCCAGTAAGGCCGTCTCGCCGATGCGCAGATGGTTGATGCCCTGGGGCATGGTACCCCAGTGGACCAGGGTGTAGCTGCTGGTAGCGCCGCCGGAGACGATCTCCAGCCGTCGGCCGATCCGTGCCTCCACGGCCCGGGCAATATCCACCAGCTGCCCCATATTCTCCGGCGTAGGCTTCACCGCGCCGTAGCAGCCCAGGTTTACCCCCACACCGGCCAGGTGCAGGTGGTCAAGCCCCTGCTCCACATGGCAGCAGACCTCCACCATCTCCGTCTTGTCCCAAAAGCCTTCCCGCAGATCTCCCAGATCAGCCATAACGATCACCCGATGGGTGACGCCCTGCTCGGCGCAGACGCTGTTCAGCGCATCCAGGGTGGTGGCATCGCTCTGCAGGGAGTAGTCCGCCAGCCGAGCCACCTCCGGCAGCTCCGAAAGTCCCGGCACCCGCAGCAGCATATACGGTCCCGGGATACCTTCCCGGCGCCACAGCTCCATTTGCTCCAGGCGGCTGGTGGCAAGCTGCGCTGCGCCGCAGCTGCGATACAGCCGGGCAATCTCCGGCAGTCCGCCCGCCCCCTTTATCACGCCGGCCACGGCTATGCCCCGGGCCTCACAGTGCTTGACGATTTGGGTGCAGTTGTTGCGCAGCTTGTCCCGATCTATTACAATGCGGGGAAATTTTCTATCCATGATCCTACCTCGATCTTTCACAGATAAAGACAGTATACCATATTCTCCGGGGAATTGCCATTATTTTTTTGGCTGTGCGTCCCCTTAAATGCGAAAAAACCTTGTCCAATTCACAAAGCGCGAGGTGATAAATTTTTCTTTTTTAGAAAAAATGACAAAATGTGAAAAACCCGGTTGACAGATGCGCCCTCCGGGTGTACTATGCCAACAACAAAAAACAGACGAAAGGAGAAAGCAGTATGAAGCAGTTTGGCCGCAGCATGATGATGATGCAGATGTGCATGCCCATGTGCATGTGCATGTTTTCTTGCGTGCAAAACAGCCATCTGCTTTCCCAAAACGCCTGAGCGGTCATTAGGGCCGCGGGTATCGCTTACCACAGCGGGAAGTCATTTGGCTTCCCGCTGTATTATTTTTGGCAAAGGAGGATGACCCCATGAAAAAGCTCTACCGTCTCTTCGCCACGGGCCACCGAATGTGTCCTCCGGGCACGATTCGATAAAAGCAAGTGTAACCGAGGCAATAGCCCCATTTCCCATAAAATCCGACATCATTATTAAAATTATTAAAAAGGAGAACAAAACCATGAAAAAGACTACCAAGCTCACCGCTCTGGTCCTGGCCCTTGTGCTGACCCTGGCCCTGGCCCTCACCGGCTGCGGCAAGAAGACCACCACCATTCAGATCGCCGTTCCCAACGACACGACCAACGAGGCCCGTGCCCTCCTTCTGCTGGAGCAGCAGGGCATCATCAAGCTGAAGGACGGCGCCGGCATCACCGCCACCAAGAACGACATCGTGGAAAATCTCCACAATGTGGAGATCGTAGAGGCTGAGGCCGCCCAGCTGCCCAATGTGAAGCAGGATGTGGACTACGCCGTTATCAACTCCAACTACGCCATCAACGCCGGCCTCAATCCCCTGAAGGATGCTCTGGCCATCGAGGGCTCCTCCTCCGCCTACGGCAACATCCTCTGCGTCAAGGAAGGCAATGAGAACCTGCCCAAGATCCTGGCTCTGAAGGCTGCTCTGGAGAGCAAGCAGGTGGCTGACTTCATCACCGAGAAGTATGCCGGCTCCGTGGTCAGCACCGTTACCAACCCCACCGACGGCTATGATTCCTCCCTTGACTACGCTGCACTGAACGGCACCACCATCACCATCGCTGCCTCCCCCACCCCCCACGCCGAGATCCTGGAGGTTGCCAAGACCATCCTGGCCGCTAAGGGCATCACCCTGGATATCCAGAGCTACAATGACTATGTTGTGCCCAACACCGTGGTAGAGGACGGCACCGTGGACGCCAATTACTTCCAGCACCTGCCCTACCTGGAGGACTTCAATAAGGAGCAGGGTACCCACATCGTGTCCATCGCCACCATCCATGTGGAGCCCATGGGCCTCTACGGCGGCAAGCAGACCTCTCTGGATGCCCTGACCAAGTAATTTTGAAACGAGGGAAACAAACATGATCGAGCTCAAGCATATATGCAAAACATTTGACTCCGGTGGGGGAGAAGTGGAGGCGCTGAAGGATGTTTCCCTCACGATAGAAAAGGGCGAAATTTACGGCATCATCGGCATGAGCGGCGCCGGCAAAAGCACCCTGGTTCGGTGCATGAACCTGCTGGAGCGGCCCACCTCCGGGGAGATTTGGGTGGACGGCCAGGAGCTGGAGCAGATGTCCGCCAAGGACCTGCGCCGGGCCCGCCGGGAGATCACCATGATCTTCCAGCACTTCAACCTCCTCATGCAGCGCACCTGCCTACGCAATGTGTGCTTCCCCATGGAGCTGAGCGGCATGAAGAAGGCCGATGCGGAAAAGCGCGCCCGGGAGCTTCTGGACCTGGTAGGCCTGCCGGATAAGGCCAATGCTTACCCGGCCCAGCTCTCCGGCGGCCAGCAGCAGCGCATCGCCATCGCCCGGGCTCTTGCCACCAATCCCAAGGTGCTGCTGTGCGATGAAGCCACCAGCGCCCTGGACCCCAACACCACCCACCAGATTCTCCAGCTGATCCGGGAGCTGAACCGGGAGCTGGGCATCACCGTGGTCATCATCACCCACCAGATGAGCGTGGTGAAGGAAATTTGCGATAAGGTCGCCATCCTGGATGGCGGCGAGGTGGCCGAGGAGGGGCTGGTGTCGGCGGTGTTTGCCGCCCCCAAGTCCGCAGCCGGTCGCCGGCTGGTGTTCCCCGGCGGGGCCGACGCCCTGGTGTCCGATCCCGCCTCGGAGCGCCGTGTGCGCCTCATTTTCCGGGATAGCCAGACCACCGGTATTCCCCTGGTTGCCCGGCTGGCGGCGGAGGAGAGCATCTACTGCAATGTCATCTCCGCCAGCACTCAAAAGCTGTCCCGGGAGGTCTACGGCAGTATGCTCCTGGGCATCCCCAGCGCCCACTTTGACCGGGCCGTGGACTTCATTAAGGCCTATCCCAATATTCAGGTAGAGGAGGTGGAGCACCATGTACAGTGATTTGTTTTCCCCGTCGTCCCTGGCGGATCTGCAGGCGGTCCTGCCGCAGATACCCTTTGCTATTTGGGAAACCCTCTATGTGACCCTGCTCTCCACCCTCCTGGCCACCGTTATCGGCCTGCCTTTGGGCGTGCTGCTGGTGGTGGGAGAAAAGGGCGGCGTGCTGCCCCTGCCTAAGAGCGTTCTCCATGTGCTGAATGTGCTCATCAATCTGCTGCGGTCTGTGCCGTTTCTGATTTTGATGATCATGGTGTTTCCTCTGTCCCGGCTTATTATCGGCACCGCCGTGGGCACAGCGGCCACCATTGTGCCTCTAGTGGTAGCGGCCTTCCCGTTTATCGCCAGATTGGTGGAGGGTAGTCTCCGGGAGGTGGACCCCAATATCATCGAGGCCGCCCAGAGCATGGGCGCCACTCCCCTGCAGATCATCTGCCGGGTGATGATTCCCGAGAGCGTCCCCAGTCTGCTGCAAAATGTGACCATCGCCCTGACCACCATTCTGGGCTACTCGGCCATGAGCGGCATCATCGGCGGCGGCGGCCTGGGCAAGATCGCCATCGACTACGGCTATTACCGCTATAAGTACCTGGTGATGCTGGTGGCGGTAATCCTGCTGGTGCTGCTGGTGCAGGTGCTGCAAACCATCGGCACGAAGCTGGCCATCCGCTGCGACAAGCGCCTGAAAAAATAATACTGAAAGGGAGGCTCTGGCCTCCCTTTTTTACTGCAAAAAGGAAAATTCTCCCTTGCACTTTGGTGCAGTTTGTGGCAAAATCGGAGACAAGAAGGTGACATAAAGGGGGACATAAAATGGACCTATATCGCGATCCGTACACCATGGACCCGGAGGAGCTGCGGGCCTACCTCTCGGACATCCGTCAGGAGCTGGAGGCCATGGATGAGGATGAGCCGGAGGATGAGACCAGCGAGGAATTTGTGGACTGGGCCGAGGAGCATGAAGCCCTGGAGGATCTGGTGGATGAAATCATAGACCGCCTGGAAGCTCTGGGCGAGGCGCTGGAGTGAGACAATAAAAAATTTAGGGGCGGGATTTATCCCGCCCCTAAATTTTTAAAATGTCACGATGTCCGCGCCGCCCAGGGCGGCGGCGTCCTCTCGGTCATGGGTCACGCACAAAATCGCGGCGGCCCCTCGGTGCCGGAGAATGTAGTCCGCCGTTTGCTGCCGGGCCTCGTCATCCAGCCCCTTGAAGGGCTCGTCCAGCAGCAGAAGGTCGGCGCCGAAGCACACCGCCCGGGAAATAACCACCCGCCGCCGCATACCGCCGGAAAGCTCCCGAACCGGCTGGTCCAGGCTCCCTGCCAGTCCCAGCTCCTCCAGATGCCGCCGAATTTCGCCCTCGCCCAGAGCCTTGCCCGTGACCAGACGGATATTGTCCACAGCGGAAAATCCGTCACACAGACGGTCCTCCTGAAACACATAGGCTATCCGCTCCGGCAGGTCCGTAATTTGCCCGCTGTCGGGCATCTCCAGCCCAGCGATGCACCGCAGCAGGGTGGTCTTGCCTCGGCCCGAGGGGGCCATAAGGCAGGCCGTCCCACCGCTCTCCAGAGTCAGAGACACATGATCCAAAACCACCTTGCCGTCAAAGGATTTACACAGATACTGAATTTTCATGCCGGCACACCTCCTATCCGGCGAAGGATGCGCCGAAGCAGCCACAAAACCAGCTTTTCAAACCCGGCGCTTAGGGCCACAATAACCACCGTCCAGGCCAAAAGGTCTGCGGTCATCAGGTAGATCTTCGCGTCATACAGCCGCTCCCCCAGGGAGCCGCCTACCACGCCGATGACCTCCGCCGCCACCCCGGCCTTCCAGCTCATGCCCAGAGATGTGGCGCAGCCTGCCAGCAAAAACGGCTCCACCGCCGGCAGGTAGATCATCCGCACCCGCCGCTTCCAGGGGACCCGGAACACCCGGGCCATCTCCAAAAGCTGCCTGTCTGCGCTGCGGATGCCCGCCAGCACATTGGTGTAAAGCACCGGGAAAACCATGAGAAAGGAGATAAACAGCGACAGCTGTGAGGTTTGCAGCCATATCAGCGCCAAAATGATGAACGATGCCACCGGCACGGACTTAATGGCCAGCACATAGGGCCGCAGCAGAATTTCAAGCAGGGAAAACCGTCCTGCCCCGAAGGCCAGCACCGTGGCCGCCGCCAGCGCCAGGAGAAAGCCCCCGGCAATGCGCAGCAGACTGAAGCCGACGGTGCCCCAAAAATCCGCCGTGACCACCAGCGCGCTCAGCCGTCCTGCCACCTGCAGGGGGGAGGGCAGCAGGATGGGGGCGTGGACCAGCAGCGCCGCCCCCTGCCACACGGCCAGGGCCAGCAGGGCGGCGAAAAGCTTTTGCAGCCGGGCCCGACTCATGCGCCCAGCCAGTAGAAGCCATCCGTGGGCATGGCGCCGCCTACGGACTCACTCTTCAGGTCATACAGGGTCTGGAGATAGCCGTTTACGGCGGTTTTCATCTCCTTGCCAGTGATGCAGACCAGGTTGCACCCGGGCAGGGCCTTCTCCGCCACGGCGGCGCTGACGATGCCCATTTTCTCTACCAAGGCAGCCGTCTCGGCGGCGTGGGTGTTGGCATAGTCGGTGCTGGCGGCGTACTCCTCCAGGAACTTAGCCACAGCCTGGGGATGCTCGTCGGCAAAGGCCTTGCGCACCAGCAGGCCCGCTGTGACCAGGCGGCTGTCAACGCCCAGCTTGTCCCACTGGGCGGAGAGGTCCAGGGACACCTGCAGACCCTCCAGCTTGCCCTGGGCCACGGTGACGAAGGGCTGGGGCAGCATGGCGATGGCGTGTTCCTCCTGGGCCATAAGGGCCACGATCTCCGAGGGCTCGCTCTTCCACTCCACGGTTACATCCCGGCCCAGGGTCAGTCCGTTTTGGGCCAGCAAATAGGTCAGAGCGTATTCCGGAGTGGCCCCCTTGCCGGTGGCGTAGAGGGTCTTACCGGCCAGGGACTTCACATCCGTCACGGTCTGGCCGCCCTTTTCCACAATGTACAGCACGCCCAAGGTGCTGGCGGCAATAAGCTCCACCTGGCCCTGGGTCTGGTTATAGAGAATGGCTCCCACATTGGCGGGCACGGCCAAAATGTCCAGCTCCCCCTTGATGAGCTGGGGGGTCAGCTCGCTGGCGGAGGCGGCCATGGTAAAGGCATAGGTGTTGGCGGTGAGGCCGTTTTCGGCGTCGTCCAGCAGCTTGGCCATGCCCATGGAGGTGGGGCCCTTCAGGCCGCCCAGGCGGACATTCACGGACTGATAGTCCTCCTGACGGGGCTGGACGGTGCAGGCGGCCAGGCTCAGGACTACCAGCAGGGCCAGGAGCAGGGAAGTGATCTTTTTCATAGTGAGATTCCTTTCTTTTGCCTTAGTTTTCTCCGGGGGTGATGACATGGGAATACTGGGTCTTGGCGCTGACCCCCTCCAGGCGGCCGATTTTGCCGCTGAGGGCGGAGATGGCGTCCTGGGGCGCGTCCAGCACCACGGAGATGATGTTCACGCCCTTTTCCCGGTAGGGAAGCCCCATGCGGCCGATGATGTAGTGGCCGTACTGGTGCAGCAGCTCGTTCAGGGCCGCTACCGACGACTCCTGCGTTACGATGATACCGATAAGGGCGACTCTGGTTTCCATGTGATTACCTCCCGGATGGATTTTTCGCGGCAAAAAAGCCGCATCGCTTCTTCGACGCGGCCAAAAGACCCACCGCGGGGTGGGCGATTCTCTCTATGGCGCATCTTCCGCCGCAAGAAAAGACTTTTGGCGTCAGGAGCTTGGCTGTATTGTAGGATAAAACCGGGCGGATGTCAAGGGCGGAGGGCCTTAAAGGCCCAACTGCTCCATGCAAAATGCTTTCAAGGCGGGAATATCCGTGGTTGCCGTCTCCCAAATGATCTGGCGGTCCATCTTCCCGTAGCCGTGGGCGACCATGTTCCGCATGGCTTTCATGGGTCCCCACTGCACCCGGCTGGCCGTCTCCCGGCGGTACTCCTCGGACAGGCCCCCACCCAGCTCGCCGATCTGCAAAAGGCAGAAGGACAGGGCGTGCTGAAAATCTTCGTCGCTGTCAAAGGATTCAAAACCATTGCCAAACCGCCCAATGGCGTTTTCGATGGACACGCAGTATTCGTAAATATGCGTTAGTCTCTGCCTGTCAGCTTGCTGCATCATAAATTCGCACCCTCTCTTTCTGCACCGCGTCTCGAAACAGGGCATCGGACGCGCTTTGACTGCCCTGCTCCAGGGAGCTGACCGGGAGGAGGTCGATGCTCTTGCCCAGCGCCGATTCCAGGTCGCAGTAGACGCTGCCCAGGGCCAGCAGCGACCGAATGTTCGTACCCGTCAGGTCCACCAGCAGGTCGATGTCGCTGTCGGCGTCCGCCTCGCCCCGGGCGTAGGAGCCGAAGACATACACGGCCCGCAGCCCATATTGCGCGGCGATGGGCGCAATGATCCGCCGCAAGTCGTCCATTGTGTAGACCATGCACATCCCTCCCGAAAGTTTTCTTACTTTTATTATACCCGTTTCGGTGCAAAATGCAAGGGCTGTGTTCCCACTGCAAAAAAGCCAAGCCCGGGGCTTGGCTTTTTTCGCGAATTTTCTTAGTCCGGCCACTGTAAATGCTCCGACGAGGGGGTAAACCAAAACTGGGTCCCGACCCTTGCAAAGGGACCCAGGAAGTTGGAGGCGCGGGCGTTCATCTGCGCTTGCAGGGCCGTGGTGGCGGGGTACTGGAACCAGGTGTGCTGGTGGGTATAGTTGAAGTAGCTGATGATGTCGAGGGCCCCGCCTGTATCAAACATGGTGTAGGTCAGATACCCGCGACGATTTTCCCCCTCCCGGGGCAGGGAGAACCCGGCGTAAATATCCGTCTTCGTTGTGCCCAGAGACAGGAATACCGTGTCTGTGCCAATGGCCTCCCCCAGGAAGTAGTAGGGGGCGGTGTAGGTCTGGCCGTCCCGGTCGTAGAGCAGCCGTCCGGTAATATCGCCGCCCTTGGCCCAGTAGGCGTATTTGGGTTGGTACGGGGGCCAGACTTGCAGGGCATCCGTGCCGAAGAATTCGGGGCCTGTCTCCCAGAGGAAATGGTGGAGGATGACCCAAGTCTCCGCCTCTCCGGGCACCTGCACGGCAATGCTGGTGATGCGCAGACGCTTGTTGGAGGTTTTCTCGTGTTTCAGGGTCGGGCTGTAAACCTTGCTCTCCACATCCACCCGCAGGGCTCCGGCGCAGGCGGCCAGATCCTCCTCGGCCAGGTCGCTGAGAATGCTCTCCGGGAAGCCCAGGGCTAAAAGATTGGCCTTGATTTCCGCCGTTTTCGCCGTCTCAGCCTCCTCCAGTGGCTGCCAGTCCATGGGGTGCTGGGCGCCGAAGAGGTACCCGGCGGCACAGCCCAGCACCAGCGCTGCCGCCAGCAGGATCGCAAGCCATAGGTCCGGCACCCTCACCGGCGCCGGGTGCATAGTATACCCTGCCTCGCCCAGGTCTTTGGCGGTTTTGCGGATGCGGCACAGGATGACAATGAAAATGACCATCAAAAGCAGCGGCAAGTAGAGCCCGGGGTACTCGATCAGCGCCAGTATATACATGACCGCATACCACACCAGCAGCGCCAGGACCCCGCCCGCCTTGGGCGGCAGGTTTGCCTTCCGCTGCACCGCCCGCAGCCCCAGCCACAGGAAGAATAGGCCCAGCAGCTGCGCCGCAAAGAAGACCTGAGCCAGGGAGGTGGTGACGCGCTCGGGAATGAAGTCGTCCCGGCAGGGGAAGGCGTTCAGAACGATGGTGGGGAAGAACTGGACGCAGCGCAGGAGCGTCAGCACGAAGCAGGCGGTGAAACAGCCGTTTTCCCGCCGCAGGGCCCGGAAGCCCAGCAGACTCAGCACCATGCCCACGGTGGGCAGAATGTAGTTCAGGCCCCAAAAGTTCAGCGTCAGGGTACACAGGGCCATGCCGATGAGTACCCGGTTCACGGCCCGGCGGAAGGGATTCACTTTTTCCACCACCTCGTCCGGCGGCAGGGCGGAGAAGCTCTCGGCAAACAGCGTCTCCAGGTCGATCTCTTTGGGGGAATTTCCTCTCGGGTCAACCATGGTTCTCACCTCCCAGCATCTTGCGCAGCTGCTTTTTCAGCCGGTACAGCCGGCCCTCCACAGCCCGCTCTGTCATGCCCAGCTCGGCGGCGATTTGCGCCGTGGGCTGCAGGTAGTAGTATTTTCGGTAAAACAGCACCCGATCCCGGGCGTGCAGACGCTCCAAAGCGGCTTGCACGGCCTCCTGCCGTTCTTTTTGCAGCAGCGCCTCTTCCGGGGTGAGGGACGAGGCCGGGGTGTCTTGGGAAAGAGACTCTGCACCGCAGTGGGCTTGGGCGGCCCGGCGGTGGTTGAGAGCCGTGTTGCGGGTGATGGCCGTCAGCCAGGCGTTCCAGCTGCCGCGCCGAGGGTCGAATTGGTCGATTTTCTCCCAGATGCGCAGCGTCACCTCGGACAGGCAGTCCTCCCGATCCTGGGGATTGGGCAAAATGGGCGCAATGATGTACCGCATCAGCGGCCCAAAGTGCAGCAGCAGGTCGGCCATGCCCGCTTCATCCCGATCTCGCAGCCGCCGAATCATATCCTGCTCCAAGCCCTCGCCTCCTCTCGGTGTTGTTTTCTACTCCATTATACACGATGAGACGGAAAAACCCACGGAAAATTTTGCTGTGAGCATAAAATTTACCTGCCGTGGGAAAAAATCCCGGAATAAATTTTAAGGCCGCCCGGTGGGGCGGCCTAGGGAGAATTTCCTTTTTACCAGGGGATGCGGCCCTCCGGGAGCTGAGGGGGGAGCTTTCCCTGCTTTTGCAGGGCGGGAAGAATGGCCTGGAAAAGAAAGCCCAGAAGGAGAATCTGCAGGGGCAGGTACAGGGCGTTTTTCACGGCACTGGTGGTCATGTAGTACAGGTAACCCTTGCTGTAAAGAATGGCGCTCCAGAGGGAGCCCAGAAGGACATTTTGAACATTGGTGATGAGCTTGGCCAGGATGATACGCCGCCAGGTGATGCGGGCGCGATAGAAAAACAGGGCGTAGATCAGGCAGCCGGAGATGGTGGTGAGCATATAGCCGGGGAAGTAGGGATAGCCGCCGGAGGAGAGAAAGAAGCTGAGGGTGTCCTCTGCTGCGCCGAAGAGAATCACCATCACCGGGCCGCAGACCAGGGAGCAAAGGGCTCGGGCCAGGAAGGTGACGCTGACAGAGAGGCCCTCCCCTACCCGGATGGTGCAGTGGCTGAGGACGATACAGGCGGCGATCATCAGGGCGGAAAAAACCAGGGAGCGGTAGTTTTTCATCTCCTGGGCGGCGGTGCGCCAGTAGGCGGGGGAAAATGGGGACTGAAAAATGGGCATAAAAATACCTCCTCTGTATTCATCGGCAGTCCGGAGTTTTGCCGGAACAGCCGCACAGAGGAGCAAGGCGGCACGGAGCCGCCGGGCAGGGCACTATGCGGCAGCGGGATGCGGAAAATGCACTGCAGACGGCGGGCCGCCATTTCGTCCGCCGGACAACTCCCCGTCCCGGCGGCACTGGACACACATTTTCCTACTCTGCCTGATGTTGATGGGGACAGTATACACCCTTTGCTGGGGATTTGCAATGGGGTGCGGCGGGAAAATTGCGGCGGGGTAGAACCCCGCCCCTACGGAAGCATACAAGG
>OLGF01002578.1_pt1 | contig 16543 bp, 20 predicted proteins | sample 1604971 | NCBI WGS metagenome assembly OLGF01 (sample SAMEA3888902, study PRJEB22519) | human gut metagenome | biome: human gut; feature: human-associated habitat; material: faeces | place: Denmark | collected 2011 | reverse complement strand
TTCTTTTCTGGAGGCAGTGCAAATGCTGAAAGATGAGTATCCCACCTATATCCCTCCTCCAGTGGAAGCAAAGCCAAAGAAGCCATTTGTCCTGCCTCCGGCCAGCCCGGACTGCCGCAGGGTGTTCCGCTATCTGAAAGAGCGGGGCATCAGCGGCGAGGTCTTACAGCGGTGTGTTCATTTGGGAATCTTATATGAGAGTCTGCCCTACCACAATGCCGTGTTCATAGGACGGGATGAAAACCAGGTGGCAAGATATGCTTTCCTGCGTGGGATTTACGATGCCAGCGGAAAGTCTTTTAAGATGGAACAGGTCGGAAGTGAAAAGGCATACGCTTTTTGTGTTCCGGCAAAGCACGAATGCAGACGGGTTGCCGTTTATGAAGCCTGTGTGGATGTGCTGGCCCACATGACACTGGAACAGGGAAGCCGGGATAAGTACCGTCTGGAGCTTGGCGGGATCAGCGCACCAAAAGAAGGGCAGAGCCAGCGGAGCATGAAAAAGCCGCAGGCATTGGAACATTTTCTGTCCCAGCACCCGGAGATCACCGAGATCGAAGTGTGTACCGACAATGACTTTGCCGGACGGTGGGCGTGTGAACATATCCGAAAAGCCTACGAGGGAAGCTATCGGATCATCGAGAACCTGCCGGAAATCGAAGGGGCAGACTGGGCAGACATGGCAAAAATGGCTGCCCGTACACCGGAGAAACGGCAGAATAGGGAAGCGAGGTGATGCTTTGAAAGATAAAATAGAAGTGGGAATGCTGTCACCTCTGATGGCAGAGTTTATTCCGGACTATTCAGATATTGTGAATCTGGATGATGCGGAGCCATTGGAAGGACCTGACCTGGTGCAGTATCAGACATCCATCGCAGAAAAGGTTGACGAGATCAATCGGCTCGGTATGCCTGACAACCAGCCATGCAACCTGATCGATTATTTTGACCAAAACAAGGACATTAAGGAAAAAGTGGAACGCATTACAATGGCGGTAAAGGAACAGGAGGGCGTTTTATATGGCTGTGCAAACCTGACACTCCGGGAGAATCTGACACCAGAGGAATACCGTGTGGTGGGGCAGTATCTGAGAGGGCAGTACAGCGATGGCTGGGGAGAAAGTCTGGAACAGCGGGAGATCAAGGTAGACGGTGGTGAATTATACTTACATTTCTATGTTGGTGCCGGCTCGGATTTCCAGATACAGGTGAAAGCACCGGAAAACGGTGTGCAGGAAAAGCAGCCGGAACAAAAGCCGTCCCGTCCAGAACTTAAGCTCTTAGGGCATGACGGAAATATTTTCTCAATCCTTGGGGATGCCTCAAGATTGCTCAGATGTGCCGGGATGTCCGAACAGGCCAACGAGATGGCAGACCGTGTCCACAAGAGTGGCAATTATTATGAAGCACTGGGAATCATCAGCGAATATGTGGAAACCGAACTGTCGGATCACCGTGAACCGCCCAGAACGCCGAGAAAAGAAACACTGAAAAAAGAGGATACCTGCCGATGAGCAGTTCCATAAAGAAAAGCACTTCCAGAGAAATCTGGAAAATAAGCGACCGAAAGGATGATGCCTATGGGAAATACCCTGAAACTTGAAGATCTTTTAAAACCGGACTGTGTGCCGGATGAGTCTGCCGGAGGGGAGAACTGGCGTATCCTGCATGGAGATACCTTAAAACTGGTCAAAGGATTCCAGCCGGGGATCTTTGATGCAGTTATAACCGATCCGCCCTATGCGTCCGGGGGAACCAAGCAGAACGAACGCAACCGAACTACCAACCAGAAGTACAGCAGCATGAAAGCAGAAAATGCCCTGCCGGATTTTGATGGGGATAATAAAGACCAGCGTTCCTGGACCCACTGGATGGCAGAATGGCTGTACGATGTGCGGAAAGCCTGCAAGAGAGGGGCTCCGATCTGCCTCTTTATTGACTGGAGACAGTACCCGTCCATCACCGATGCCCTCCAGTGGGCAGGGTGGATCTGGAGAGGGACTGCCGTCTGGGACAAGGGGAACTCCCGTCCGCAGAAAGGCAGATTCCGCCAGCAGGCAGAATATATTGTATGGGGAAGCAACGGACCGATGCCGATCAACCGCCCGGTGTCCTGCCTTCCGGGTGTGTTCCGTTATGGGAATCCCCAGAACCGCATCCATGTGACAGAAAAGCCGCTCCAGCTGATGAAGGATGTCATCCAGATCTGTGAGCCGGGCGGCCTGATCTTAGACCCGTTTGCCGGAGCTGGTACTACCATCCTTGCGGCGGCAGAGTCGGGGTTTCAGGCAGTCGGCATTGAAGTGACCGATGCGTATTATAAGCTGGGAAGCGACCGTGTCCGCATTGCACTGGAAGCTGGGGAAAAAGCGGAAAACAAAGAACCACAGTAGCCGGATGTCTGGCAGACATCTGAAAAAGAGAAGAAAAGAATCCAGATGTCCACAAGACATCCACAGAGCGGAATGCTTTGTGGGTGTTTCTTTTTGGAAAAACGCCGGGCAGAGGAAACCTGTCCGGCCAGGAAAGGAGATGGTCGTATTGGAACAGGCACTTGCTTATGTCTGCTGTTCTGCAGAAGAAGGAAAGACCAAAGTACAGCGGTACTGCCGGAAGATCTACGAACTGGGATATGTGCCGATCTGCCCGCAGTACAGCTTTTCCCCATTCCTTGATGACGGGGATGCAGAGGATATGCAGGCCATGCGGAGAATGTCCCACCAGATCTTAAGGCGGTGCAGGATGGTGGTTGTCTGCGGAAAAGAGACCACCGGGACGATGAACACGGAGATCAGCATGGCTGACAGACTCCATATCATCTGTACCACACTGGATGGGTTGAGCAAAATCAAGGAAAATGAATGATTCAGAAAAACGACTGGTTCAGAGGGGACGAAACCGGATGCGACTGGTTTTGCAAGCATAGCGTTTGGATATCCAAACGCACTTTGGGGAGAACCCCAATCCCCCATACCGAGCCGTAAACAGACGAAAGGAGAACGAAAAAATGTTGGGATTTATACTTGGCACAATGACCGGAGGAGTAATGGGCGTTTTTGCAATGTGTCTTTTCATAGCTGGAAAACGTGAGGATGAGGCACTGGAGCGGTGCCGGATGAAACCAAAGGAGATCATTGACCACGGCGTGTGCATCTGTTTTGTAAACAGCCAGGGAGAGGAACTGTTCCGTCTGGCAGACGGGGAGAGTCTTGTACAGAATGCCCCAAATGGAGAGCGTAATATATCCACCTGCCACTATCTGGATGCCGATTCTGCCATGATCGATGGGAAGAAATGGAACCTTCTGGAATTCGCAAAAGAGATGGAAAAGAGAGGGATCATGTTCGCCCCGATGGAGCTGTGCCAGGTATCGGAAAGGGGGTGAGGCCCATATGAAGAAAAAGATCATTGCTGCAGCGGTAGCCATCGGCGTCCTGGCAGGTTTCCTGATCTGGAAAAATCGTGAAATGTAATGACGCAACCAATAACCCGTTGGAAAGCAGGTGAAGAGATGAGAAAAAGGAACCATGTGATACCAGTCCGCCTCAATGCAAAAGAGCTGCGTTTTCTGGAAGAGCAGGTAGAAAAAAGCGGCCTGTCCCGTGAGGAATACATCCGTTCCATTGTCATGGGTGGCGAAGTCCGGGCAAGACCCTGTGAGCATCATACGGAGCTTTTGCGGAAAATATCCGGTCTGTGCAACAACGCCAATCAGCTTGCCCATGTAGCCAACGGCTGTGGGATGGCCGGGGAAGAGAGTATCCGGGAAATGCTCCGCATGACGAAAGAGACATGGAGGCTGGTCAAAGAGGAATGGTAGCCGATGGCATACACCAGTATCATCCCGGTCAGCCGTCTGGACAATTCCATCACGTACATCCGAAACAAGGATAAGACCACCAAGAAAGGGCAGAGTGCCGGCTCTCTGGAAGAAGCCATCGATTACGCCATGAATCGGGACAAGACGGAGCGTTCCGTTTTTGAGGATGCCATCGGCTGCGTCTGTGAGACTGCCTATCAAGATATGGTAGCTACGAAGAAACGATACCACAAGATGGACGGAGTACAGGGGTACCATCTGGTGCAGAGCTTTGTCAAAGGGGAAGTCACCCCGGAGCTTGCTCACCAGATCGGCATGGAAATGGCAGAAAGGCTCCTTCAGGGAAAATACGAAGCAGTCATCACCACCCATCTGAATACGGAGCATTACCACAACCACATCGTGTTTAATTCCGTGAGCATGGAAGATGGGAAAAAGTACCACAGCAACAGCAGGAGTTACTATGAGGATGTGCGGAAAGCTTCGGATGCCTTATGCCTGAAATACGGCTTATCTGTCATCGAACCGAAAAACGGCAAAGGGAAATCCTATGCACAGTGGATGGCAGAACAGGACGGAAAGCCGACCTGGAGAACCTCGATCCGTCTGGACATCCGGGATGCTGTGGCAGAGAGCTTCACATGGAAACAGTTTCTGGAACAGATGAAGCAGAGGGGATACCAGTGGAAGCTGAACCAGAAGTACATTGCATTAAAAGCACCGGGGATGGAACGGTATATCCGTCTGCGGAGCCTTGGGAAGCATTACTCGGAAGAGAGCATCCGGCAGTGGATCTTGCAGCCCAAGAGCAGGATACCTGCTGGAAAAGAAGGAGATTCCAGATTCCCGAAAAAGAAGTTAAAAGGGATACCGGCCCTGTACTATTCCTATCTGTACCAGATGGGTGCCCTAAAGCAGAAGCCGAAAAGGATCTCCCCGGTGCTCCGGGCAGACATCCGAAAACTGGATGCCAGGATCGAGCAGATGGAATTTCTACAGAAGCATCAGATTACTACCCGTGAAGAGCTACTCGCCTACCGCACATCGTTGGAAGAGAGGGTACAGGCACTCACGAAAGAGCGGAAGCGGCTCTACCGGAGCGAACCGGACAGTGTCAGGATCGGTCAGATCACCGAAGAACTGAAGCCGCTTCGAAAGGATATCCGCATTTGTATCCGGATCGAACAGCAGTCCAAAGAGATGGAAGAAAAGATGCGTCTGGCAGCGCAGATCCAGAGACAGCAGGAAGAAGATAAGACGGAGAAAACCAGACAAAAGGAAACAGAAAGCAGGTGAACGATATGAATTATGGAGGCGATGCGGCGGACCAGATCGTCCGGTATTCCCTGGACGGCGTGGACCACGGGCTCAGGCTTTCGGGTACGCTGGCAAAGCATCTGGCGGTATTTGTTGCCGCCGTATTAAAAGACCAGAAGAAAACGAGGGGCAAGACCAGAATGGTGCGGATGTTAAAGGAGAACAAGCCATTGAAGTTCTTCACTGTGCCATCTGACCGCCTGCGTGAATTCTGCAGTGAGGGCAGGAAACGAGGACTGCTCTATGTGATCATCCGGGATAAAAAGAACCCGGAGATGAGCGAGGTCATGGTCTTTGCCGATGATGCAGCCAAAGTCAACCGTGTCATGGATAAGATGAACCTTGATTTTGTAAGGAGCGAAGTCGGGGAAGCTGTCCATGAGGTAACCGCCGGAATGGAAGCACCGGAAACCGGAGCGGTACAGGAAACTGTGCAGATGCCGGAGGGCGAGGTGCAGTTTGAAATCAGCGATCTGGACGAAGCATTCCAGGTCGGTGACATGGACTTTTCTGAAGAGGAAAAGAACCAGAATCATCCCGAAAAGGAGTTTTCCGAACCGGAAAATTTTATCCCGGTGCAGGAAGAGGGGGAAGAGAATCTGTCCGGCTCTTCCTTGCACAGCAGAAATATTTCTACCGGGCAGGAAAAAGGGACTGATGCAGGGCAGAGGGAACAGGAGCGTCCCAGTGTCCGCCGGGAGCTGGAGAACATCAAACGGGAGAAAGCAGAGGAATCCCAGAAGCGGAGCCGGGAAAAGAACCGTGGACCAAGGAAAACGCAGAAGAAAGCAAGAAATAAACGAAAGGTGAAAGCGAGGTAGGAGATGGACCTGACAAAATTTTTAGGGCAGGACTCGCAGGAGCAGTCCGCCCAGCGGTTATCGAAAGAAGAATATGCCGCACAGAAAAAGCAGGAGAGGGAAGAAATCTGGGGTATGATCGATGGAAAGGCACAGGAGGTCTTCCAGAATGGGGACTCCTTAAAAGGATTCCTTGATTTTATGGGACAGTGCAAGCCGCAGAGGACAGACAACCTGTTCCTGCTTTATGCACAGAATCCGGAGATCCGGCAGGTCAAGACCTTTGAAAAATGGAAGGAAGAAGGCAAGGTAGTCAAGACCGGAAGCAAGGGATACAACTTCATTGTCGGACAGGAATATGAAAAGGACGGTGTCATCCAGCAGGGGTACTCCATCCAGAAAGCCTATGACATCAGCCAGATCCGTACCAAGCAGCCAGAAGAGGCAGAGCCAAAGCCGATGGACCAGCTGATGGAAGCACTGCTGACCGACAGCGAGGTACGGATTCAGATCGCAGACAATCTGCCGGATAAGGTACAGGCACAGTACATCCCGAACAAGCGGACGATCTATGTCCGAAATGGCATGAGCGAAAATGCAACGTTCCATTCCATCAGCCGGGAGCTGGCCTGTGCATCCCTTGACCATCACGATGGAAGCTACAGCCGGGCAGGGGTATCGGCACAGGCCTATTGTGCGGCGTATGTGACAGCACAGAAATACGGCGTGGATGTCTCCGGTTTTTCTTTTGACAAGGTATGCCAGATGCAGGCATTCGGACAGAAAGATCCGAAAGAACTCCGCTCCTTTATCCAGGATGTAAAGAGTGCAGCCTATTCCATTGGCAAGCAGGTAGACCGCAACCTTGGCAAAAGCGAGCAGGAATTTATGACCGATGAATTTGCCATCCCGGAGGAAAAAACGGAGAAACCTGCCAAGAGTAAAAAGTCCCCGGAACGCTGATAAAAAGGGGCTTTTCCGGCTCTTTTGCAGTAGCTTTCCGGGAGGAAGTGTGGTATGTTGTGGTTGAGAAAAAAGAGGAAAAAAGGAGGCTCGCCTATGACAAGAATGCGATATGTAAAGATGGACCGGATCATGAACCACATGCTGATCCATGCACTCCGGGAAGTGTTCCGGCAGGAAAAAGAACAGGGGCTTCCGGTGGATACCACACGGGATCTGGTTCTGAAGCTGGCAGAGCAGGAAGAGGGAAAGCTCTACCTGACAGAAGCCGAACACAGCAAATCCGTGGAAGCCTTAAACCAGCTCCGGGACACATACCTGAAAAACGGACGCTATTCCGATGGGATCGACAGCGTCCTGTTAAAGATCATGAAATCCAGATACCGCCCATACCGTGGAAGGGGAAGATGAAGAAAGGATGTGGTACAAATATACAGAAATATGACACAAGAAAGAATAGAAGCCGTGCGGAGAAGATATCCGCCGGGAACCGAGGTCACGCTTAACAGCATGGAGGGGGAGAGCCACATGCCACCCGGCTTAAAAGGTAAGGTGGATATGGTAGACGATGCAGGGCAGATCCACGTAAACTGGGAGAATGGAAGCAGCCTTGCCCTCGTTCCGGGAGTGGACAGCTTCCACATTACGGACCTGCCAAGAGCAGAGAGGCCCAAACAGCAGCCATCCCGGTAACAAACAGCCGGAAGTCAGACTGGGTGATTTGGCTTGCCGGACTGCCTGTCATCTGGTGGGTAGCAATCCTGCTTGCGGATGCCATCCAGCCGGGCAGGAATCTTTTCGAGCTGATGGAGGTTCTCACAGAAAAGCTGAACCATCCCTTCCAGTTTCATTATACGGAATATACCATCAAGTCGATGCTGGTCTGCACGTTACTTTACGCAGCCGGGATCGGCATTTTTTATTCCAGTCAGAAGAACTACCGCAGAGGGGAAGAACATGGCTCTGCCAGATGGGGCGATGCCCGGCAGATCTGTAAGAAATATAGCAAGAAGCCGTACTCCCAGAACATCCTGCTGACACAGAACTTCCGCATTAGCCTTGACACCCACAAGCACCGCAGATGTCTCAACATTCTCGTAGTGGGAGGCTCCGGTGCAGGAAAATCCAGAGGCTTTGCCCTGCCAAACATCATGCAGTGCTGCTGTTCGATGGTCATCACCGATCCGAAAGCCGAGCTGCTCCGAAAGACAGGCGGTCTGCTGGAAAAGAAAGGATATGAGGTGCGTGTCTTTGACCTCATCAATCCCGACACATCTTTTTGCTACAATCCATTCGAGTACGTCCACGATGACAAAGACGTGCTCCGTCTTATTTCCAATCTGATACAAAACACCACACCCAAAGGTTCCCAGTCCTCCGATCCCTTCTGGGAGAAGAGCGAAACCGCACTGCTTCAGGCACTGATGCTGTATCTGCTCCACGAAGCTCCGCCGGAAGAACAGAACTTCGCCATGATTATGGAGATGTTAGGTTCTGCCCAGGTAAAAGAAGAGGACGAGGACTACGAGTCCCCTCTGGACATTTTGTTTGACCGTCTGGAGATGCGGGACCCGGACAGCATTGCCGTCAAGCAGTATCACATTTACAAGCAGGCGGCAGGAAAGACCGCCAAGTCCATCCTGATCAGTGTAGGTGTCCGGCTGGCAGCCTTCAATCTGCCGCAGATCGCCAAGCTGACCAATACTGATGAACTGGATCTTTCCAGCATGGGAGAAAGAAAAGTTGCCCTTTTCTGCTGTATCCCGGATGCAGACACCTCTTTGAATTATCTGGTAGGCATGATCTACAGCCAGCTTTTCCAGACGCTTTATTACATGGCAGACCGTGTGCATGGCGGTGCCCTCCCGGTTCCGGTCAACTGCATCATGGATGAGTTTCCAAACGTATCCCTGCCAAATGAGTTTGAGAAGATCCTGGCAACCTGCCGTTCCCGTTCCATTTACTGCAGCATCATCATCCAGAACATGAGCCAGTTAAAAGCTCTGTTCAAAGACTCCTGGGAGAGTCTGGTGGGCAACTGCGATGAGTTTTTATACCTGGGCGGCAACGAAAAAGAGACACACAAATATGTATCAGAATTACTGGGGAAAGAAACCATAGACACCAACACCTACGGGCAGACCAAAGGAAAATCCGGCAGCTACTCCACCAACTTCCAGCAGAGCGGAAGGGAGCTGCTGCAGCCGGATGAAGTCCGTATGCTGGACAACCAGAATGCCCTTCTGTTTATCCGTGGGGAACGGCCCATACTGGATGCCAAGTATGACCTGATGAAGCATCCCAACATCCGGTATACCGAGGACGGCGGTGCCGGCCCGTTCAACTATGCGAAAGCACCGCTGGCACATGACGATTTTGTGTTTGATGAAACAAGATATGACGATTACGAACTGCTTCTGGATGAGGACATCATCGGGGAGCTTTTTTGATGGGAGGAATGCCAATGAATTTACTGAAAAATAAGAAACACACAGAAACCAGGAAAGAGACCGCACCGCTGAAGATGAAGAGAGGGCAGAAGAAACTGTTTGCTCTGTATGCAGTCATGGTACTGTCGATCTGCATTGGGGCGACCTGCGTTTATGCCGCAGGCGACCCGCTGACCGTAGTCAATAACCTGTCCACGTTTATCTTTTCTCTGATCCGTGCCATTGGCCTGATCCTGCTGGGATTTGGTATCGTGCAGGTCGGCCTGTCCTTAAAGAGCCACGATCCGAGCCAAAGGGCAAACGGATTTTTGACACTGGCAGGCGGTATCATCATTACCTTTGCAAAAGAGATCCTGGACCTGATCATGGGATAGGAGAAGAGACCAGAAGGGGAGCCATGCGAAATGCCGGCTCCCTGCTCACTTTTGCAGGATGGGAGGTGAAACTGTTTGAGTGATAACTGGATCGTACAGAATCTAAATTCTGCCTTGCAGACCTGGAGCGACAAGCTGGCTGAGATCTGGACACTGCTGACGCAAAGCCCGGAGAATTTCAAGGGCGGGGCGATCTGGAGCGTGATGACGAACATCAACGGTGGACTGAAAGCCATCGGGTACGGCCTGCTGGTTCTGTTCTTTGCGGCAGGGCTGGTAAAAACCTGTGGGAGCTTCACGGATATGAAAAAGCCGGAACATGTAGTGAAAGCCTTTATCCGTTTTGCACTGGCACAGGGAGCCGTCATGTCCGGCATGGAGCTTCTGACTGCGATCTTTTCCATTGTTCAGGGCATCGTGACAAACATCATGTCCCACTCCGGGATGGCAGGGGGAACCGTAACGGAACTGCCCTCGGAGATCGTGGACAAGATCGAAGCGGTGGGGATGCTGGAATCTATCCCTTTGTGGATCGTAACTTTATTAGGAAGCCTGCTGATTACGGTATTGTCATTTGTCATGATTCTGACTGTATACGGGAGAATGTTTAAGCTGTATATGTACACAGCCATCGCACCGATTCCATTGGCAACCTTTGCCGGGGAGCCAACCCAGTCTGTAGGAAAGAACTTTATCCGTTCCTACGCCGGGGTATGTCTGGAAGGAGCCATCATCGCACTGGCCTGCATCATCTTTTCGGTGTTTGCATCAAGTCCGCCGGCCATCGGGGACACCAGCCTGTCCGCCGTGACCATTGTCTGGAATTACGTCGGGGAACTGGTATTTAACCTGCTGGTACTGGTCGGGGCAGTCAAGGCATCCGACCGTATCGTAAAAGAAATCATGGGATTATAGGAGGCGAAAAAAATGGAAGAACCAAAGACACTGAGCTACGACTGGCAGTATGGCCGGGAGGAATTATTTCTCAGGGTAGACAGTTACATGAGCGATGACAATCTCTATATCGGGCTTTACCATATGGAAGATGGATACCCGGAAAGCTTTGCAGACCTTACGGTAAACCTGCCTTTTGCTCCGCTGGGCGGTATCAATGAAGCCTATATCGACCACAATTTCAGCAAAGAAAAGCTTCGTTTTATAAAGCAGCATAAGCTGGGAACGATACAGCCGGATACCGCATCCTCCGGTTACTGCATCTTCCAGAGGGTTGCATTCGACCTGAAAAAACTGGCAGAGCTTGATCCGGAAGGAACAAAAAGATTTATGGAAAGAAATGGCATCCGGCAAAGGGATGTACCAAAACAGAAACAAAAGAAAAAACAGAGATTACAAAGAGAAAGGTAGAAAACAACATGGAAGTGAAAATGAATAAAGAAATCCGAGACTATCAGGAGTCAATGTTCTGGGGCTTAAGCTTCCGGCAGTGCTTATTTTCGGTACTGGCGATCCTGGCAGCCCTTGGAATCTATTTTGTCACCCGGAAATATGCCGGGGAACAGGTAACCGGATGGCTGTGCATCCTTGGGGCGGCTCCCTTTGCAGCCTGCGGCTTTTTTCGTTACCACGGCATGACGGCAGAACAGTTTGCATGGGTAGTCATTAAATCCGAACTGCTGTACCCGAAGCGGCTGGTATTTAAGTCGGAGAACCTGTACTTTTCCTGCATGGAAGAGAGCCTGCGGCTGGGTGAGAAAATGATGGGAAACGGAGCGGAACTTCTGGAAAAGAAGCGGACGAAACAGAAGAAACCAAAGAAGCGAAGAGGAAGGGGTGATGCCTTTGATTAAAACCCTGAGTCAGACACTGAAACAGGACAAGGAAAAATTTAAAGTACCGAAGTCTGTCCAGCAGGCCATCCCGATTCGCAAGATCTGGCCAGATGGTATTTTTCAGGTGGAGAGCAAGTATTCCAGGACATTCCGGTTTACGGATATCAACTATTCCATTGCCAGTAAAGCGGACAAGACGGAAATGTTCCTGGACTACTCTGAACTTTTAAATGCACTGGATTCTGGCTGTACGGCGAAGATCACCCTGAACAATCGTAAGATCAACAAGGAAGAGTTTGAGCAGTCCCTGCTGATCCCGATGAAAGGGGACGGTCTGGACGAGTACCGGAAAGAGTACAATGACATGCTCCTTTCCAAGATCTCCGGTACCAACAACAGTATCTACCAGGAACGCTATCTGACCATCAGCGTCCACAAGAAAAACATCGATGAAGCCAGAACCTATTTCGCACGTGTGGGAACGGACATCATCACCCATCTGGCCAAGCTGTCCTCTATTGGGGAAGAGCTGGATGCAGAGCAGAGGCTACAGATCTTCCGGGACTTTTTCAAGGCAGACGTTCCACAGAGTTTTCCATTTGACATGAAAGCCTTTGCGAAAAAAGGACACAGCTTCAAAGACTGGATCTGCCCGGACACGATGGAATTCCATAACGACCATTTCAAGCTGGGCGAGCAGTACGGCAGAGTCCTTTTTATGGAAGATTACGCCAGCTATGTGAAAGATGAGATGATCTCCGAACTGTGCAGCCTTGGCAGGAACCTGATGCTGTCCATTGATATCATCCCCGTACCGACAGACGAAGCGGTGCGTGAGATCCAGAACCGACTGCTGGGCGTGGAGACAAACGTCACCAACTGGCAGAGACGGCAGAATGCCAACAATAACTTTTCAGCCGTAGTTCCCTATGACATGGAGCTGCAGAGAAAAGAGACCAAGGAAATGCTGGACGATCTGACCACCAGGGATCAGAGGATGATGTTCGGTATCCTGACAATGGTACATATGGCAGAAAGCAAGAAACAACTGGATTCTGATACGGAAACCCTGTATTCCATTGCAAGAAAACACCTCTGCCAGATGGCAACCCTGAAATGGCAACAGGTCGATGGACTGAATACCGTCCTGCCGTATGGCCTGCGGAAAATCGATGCAGTGCGTACCCTTACTACAGAATCCACCGCCGTCCTGATCCCGTTCCATACGCAGGAAATCATGCAGCCGGGAGGCATCTATTATGGGCAGAATGCCGTCAGCAAAAATATGCTGGTGGCAGACCGAAGGAAGCTGTTAAACGGCAACTCTTTCCGACTGGGTGTCAGCGGCTCCGGCAAGAGCTTCTCGGCAAAAGAGGAGATCGTAGACCTTGCCCTTTCCACGGAAGATGACATCCTCATCCTCGATCCGGAGTCGGAGTTTGCTTCTCTGGTGGAAGCCTTAAACGGAGAGGTCATCCGGATCTCGGCAACCTCGGATACCCATCTGAATGCACTGGATATGGATTCTGCCTATGGCAATGACCGAAATCCTCTGATTGAGAAGTCAGAATTTATCCTTTCCCTGTTTGAGCAGCTCGTAGGAGCCGGAAACCTTTCGGCAAAGGAGAAATCCATCCTTGACCGCTGCACCGCAGATGTGTACCGGGATTATATGAGGGGCGGTTACAAAGGGCAGGTGCCGACCTTAAAGGACCTGTACCGACAACTCATGCTCCAGCCGGAGGAAGAAGCCAGAGGGCTGGCTCTGTCTTCGGAACTGTTTATCAATGGAAGTCTGAACACCTTTGCCCAGGAAACCAATGTCAACACGAAGAGCCGTATCATCGACTATGACATCCGGGAGCTGGGCGAACAGCTGATGCCCCTTGGCATGCTGGTCACACTGGATTCGATTTTTAACCGTGTGATCCAGAACTGGAAGAAGGGAAAAACGACATGGATCTTTGCGGATGAGTTTTATCTGCTGTTCCGCTATGAATACAGTGCGGACTTTTTCTACCGCCTGTACAAGCGTATCCGTAAGTATTCCGGATTTGTAACCGGACTTACCCAGAACGTTGAGGAACTTCTGAAATCCGATACCGCCCGCCTGATGCTGGCGAACAGTGAGTTCCTGATCCTTTTGAATCAGGCTACCACCGACCGGGATGAGCTGGCGGCACTTCTGAATATTTCAGACAACCAGTTATCCTACATCACCAATGTGGGTGCCGGCCATGGTCTGATCCGCTGTTCCGGAAATCTGGTGCCGTTTGAAAATTCGTTTCCAAGAAATACAAAACTGTACCGCCTGATGACGACCAAGCCGGGCGAAGCGTAAGAGCGGGACAAGCCGGGACTGGAGGTGAGAGATGAAGGATATCAAAACCAAAGAAGTTACAACAAAACCAAAGACCAAAAATCCTGCCTCCAGAATCCCCAAGGAGCTGATGCGGACGGCCATACTGGAGAGCAAGGAAAAATCCCAGACCATCGCAAATGCCAGGGACAATGACATGGGAGAACAGTCCCCATCCGAATATGCCAGTGGGAAAGTCACATCCGCAGAGAAATGGGCTGCAAGAAAGACAGGCAGAACTGTAACCAGAGCCGGAAAGACAGCCGCACAGACTTCCTACGAGAAGATCAAACAGAGAGCCGCTGGCAAAAAAGAAGCAGAAAAAGAAGCGGAGAAAGAAACCGCCAGAGGAACAGGGGACACACAGACCGCCAATCCTGCCAGCCGGGAAGCTCAGGAAGCACAGATCCGGGAAGTACAGATCCAGGAAGCCCAGCGGCAAAAGGTGGTTTCAGATGCCGTCAAAACGAAAGAGCAGAAGATCCGGGCTGCCAGGGAGACACCAAGAATCCAGAACAGACAGAAAATAGCAGAAATGAAGCAGCTCTCCATCCGAGAACAGAGCCGGAAGAAGGAAGCAAAAGATACAGTAAGGCAGACCGCCATCCGACAGAAACAGCCGGAAACCATTCGGATTAAAGAAAAACCAAGGAAACAGCCGGAGCCGAAAACCATACAGAAGCGTATCATCAAGACGGCTCCCCAGTCTGCGAAGATCAGCGTCCAGCCAGAGCAGAAGCTCCGTGCGGCCAGCTCCAACGCCCTGACAGCCCGGATGCAGAAGCAGATGGAACGAAGGGCAGCGAAACAGGCGGCGAAGAAAGCAGCCTTGCAGACTTCTGATGGAATCCGTCGGATACAGAAAACGGCAAGGGCAGGGGAGAATACCTTCAAGGTAGCCAAGGCAGCCGTGGAAGCGGCAGCGAAGACCGTGCAGTCCATGATGGCTGCACTGGGAGCGGCCGGAGCGGTCATGGTTCTGCTTCTGGTTATCATGGTCGGGATCATTGGCGGTGCGGCATTCTCTGGAAACTCAGAGAGCAACGAAGCACTCAGCCAGGAAGTACTTTCCTATACGGCAACCATCCAGAAATACGCCAACCAGTATGGAATCCCCGAATACGTTTCCGTGATACAGGCAATCATGATGCAGGAATCTGGCGGCCGGGGGACCGATCCCATGCAGAGCAGTGAGTGCCCATACAACACCCGGTATTCCAACAGCCCGAATGCCATCCTGGATGCCGACTATTCCATACAGGTGGGAATCCAGTATTATGCGGACTGCCTGAAGGAAGCTGGATGCACCAGCCCCCAGGACATGGATAAGCTGAAGCTGTCCCTGCAAGGGTATAACTACGGCAACGGATACATAACGTGGGCGCTCCGAAACTACGGGGGCTACAGTGCAGAAAATGCCCTGCAGTTTTCCAAGGAGCAGGCTGCTTCGCATGGCTGGAGTGCCTATGGCGATCCAGAATACGTCCCTCACGTTCTGCGGTATTATTCCAGCGGCGGATTGTTTGCCGGCCTGTTTGGAGGCAACGGCCAGATCGTATCCGTGGCACTTACCCAGCTTGGAAATGAAGGAGGCCAGAAGTTCTGGTCATGGTATGGATTTGACAGCCATGTGGCGTGGTGTGCCTGCTTTGCCAGCTGGTGTGGGGATCAGGCAGGACTGATCGAAAGCGGCAAGATGCCGAAGTTCTCCCTGTGCGATGACGGAATCGCATGGTTCCAGAGCAAGGGGAAATGGAAGAGCAGAGGATACTCGCCAGCACCCGGAACCCTGATCTTCTTTGACTGGAACGGGGATGGAACCTCAGACCATGTAGGAATCGTGGAGAAAACCGAGGGCAGTACCGTATACACCGTAGAGGGAAACTCCAGTGATGCCGTGAACCAGAGAAGCTACGATATCAATAACGGAACGATCATGGGATATGGTATACTTTGAAAATTAAAATAGAATATAAGTTATAACCTATGAAAAGAAATTTGATATGTGTAAGTTGATAATGAAAGTCGATGCAAGTATGGATTCTTATGCAAAGATTATTTAAAGAACCATAAAAATACGCTGTATCAGTTTATGCTTCTGTAGGACACTATTAGAGAGCATGTGATATATTATCTGTAAATAAAAAACCAGAGATCAGTAATGGACACACTGATTTTCTGGTTTTTTTATGAATAACTGTATTACTGTATTGACAAATATATCACAGTGCGATATAACGTAAGTATCGAAGTACGATATATCGCACTGAAAGGAAAACGCTTATGGATGCACATATAAAAAAAGTTTACGTTCCTATGACGGAGACAAGCTTTTACATATTGTTATGTCTTCGTACCCCGAATCATGGGTACGGGATTGTACAAAAGGTAAAAGAGCTGACAGATAATGAAGTGGTGCTCGGTCCGGGAACCATGTATGGAAGCCTTTCGAAGATGGAGAAGGATGGTCTGATTCATTTTATTCGGGAGGAAGACAAGAGGAAGATTTACGAGATCACAGAACTTGGCACAGAAGTTCTGGAGCTTGAACTGAAGAGAATCCGCAGGTTGTATCGGAATGCACAGGAGGTAACGAAATGAAAGAACTCAAAAAAGAATTTCGCTGGTTTAACATCATGGAGTACGAAAAAGAAGAAAATTACCTGAGTA
>OLGF01002571.1_pt1 | contig 16570 bp, 5 predicted proteins | sample 1604971 | NCBI WGS metagenome assembly OLGF01 (sample SAMEA3888902, study PRJEB22519) | human gut metagenome | biome: human gut; feature: human-associated habitat; material: faeces | place: Denmark | collected 2011 | reverse complement strand
TGCATCGAGGGCCGCGGCACGCTCACCGACGACAGCGGCGCAGCGGTTCCGGTGCACCAGGGCGAAACGGTCCTGATTCCGGCTTCGGCCCGTTCGCTCGCCTTCACGCCCGACGGCGGCATGAAGATTCTGACAAGCTGGATCGGCTGATCCGCCTCTTCGGCTCAACGAAAAAAACTCCGGCCTGCGAAAATGCAGGCCGGAGTTTTTCGTTACGGCAAGCCGGAATTACTCCGTCTTGAACCACGCCTTCGTGTCGTAGGTCGCTCCTGCACCCGTCTTCACCACCGAAGCGTCGACCGGGAAATACCCCTTCGCCGCATCCATCGAAGAGAACGGAGCTTCCACGCCGTCGCCCATCTGGTTGTTTGCAGGCGTGTAGCTTCCGGTATGCTTCGCCGACCAGAAATTCGTATCGCTGACCGGCGCGGTGTAGAGGTAATTATAGGTTACCTCCGCCTTGTCAGCCGTAAATCCGGCCGTGTCATACACACCCGTCAGATAATTTTTCGCGGTAACACCGGTATAATACCCGACATTCTTGGTCACGGTCAGCCCTGCGAGGACATAAGCCCGGATCATAATGTTCGGCTGGTAAATGTTATAAATCGTATTGTTCGTCACCTCGACCTGAAGCCGGGTCGTCTGGAATGCCTGCGACCTGTCCCCGCAGTTGATCAGGTAGTTCTGCAAAGGCGTTTCGGCATAGAAGACATTATTCTCCAAACGGATCGACTGCTGCGTATAGGCTCCTTTCGATTTGGTCGAATAGAACGGCTTGTTGGCGACGGTCATCTTCACGATCGAATTCCCGAAATAGACACTCTTGAAATTCTGCGTATTGTGCGAATCGTAAACCACATTGTAGGCGGCATCCACGGTACAATCCTCGACATGCAGCGTCGGATCATAGGTGGCATTGGTCGTCGTAAAGAGGTTGTAATTGCCCGAAGCCGCGATATGCAGGTTCTTGAAAGCCGCATTGTACTTGCAACGCAGTTCCGGCCCGGAGATCGTCGCCTGCGCACGTTCGGGATAACGGCCGATCAGCACGATGTCGCCCATATTGATCGACGCGCCCGAAATCGTGAACGACAGATCGGCAGCATCGGAGTTGTCGACGAAAATCAAACCTCCGGCCGTAATGATCGCAGCGGTCAGTTCGGAGGGCTTGAGCAGCTGCACTTTCGGATAGACCGTCTTATTGATCGTCAGGTCGCCCAGCGCGATGTCTTTCCCGTCCTGATAATCCTGGTAGTAGTCCGCCTCGGCGGTAATGGGAGCCTCCGCCGTCGTGTTCCCGACGCTTGCCACCTCGCTCGTCAGATCGCCGGCATAGGCGACCACGTAGATCGTATAGGCCGTATTGGCTTCGAGATTCCTGACCGTCACGCCCGTACCCGCACCGGCCGTGCCTTCGGCAAGAACCCTGGCGGCGTCGGGAGCCGCTTCCGTCGATTTGAGGCAGAGGTATTTCCAGCCGTCGGCATTGGCCGAGGGCGCAACGTCGAAGGTCAGCGCCGACTGCGTGGGTTCGACCGTCGCGGAGTTGGTCACCGCAACCGTCGGAGCGACGGGAGCCGTTCCGGTGCTCTCAACCTGGATTTTGGCCACCGTCGAAAGCCCGCCGGCCGCAAAGGCCTCGATCGCCACGTCCTTCGACGTGTCGGCCGTGGCGCGGGTCACGGCTGCGGGGGCCGTCACGATCAGTTCGGCCCTCTCATCCACGGCATCGGTCAGGCGTGCCGACCAGCCCTCGGGAGCCGACAGTTTCACCTGCTCGACACCTCGGATCTCCACCACGAAACGCTTGGTGGCCCCGGCGTCGAACGTCTGCACGCCCTCGGTCGGCGTGACGATCCGGCAGAAGAAATCGCTCACGATCGGAATGCGCAGTTCCTCGCCGCCGAGCAGCCTGATATAGAGGTCGCCGCCGTCGACCTTCACCTCCTCGAAGAACTTGTCGGTCACCGTACCCGAGCCGATGGCCTTGACGGGCTGCCCCTTGGTGTCCTTCACATTTTCGAAGGAGGTGCCGCCGTCGTAGCTCACCTGCCAGTAGCCGGTGGCCTCGTCGATGCGGAACCGGGGCGTCGTGCCGTCCTCGGCCACGGCCTTCACGCCGAGCGAGGTGAACGTGGCTCCGTTGTCGGTCGACACCTGCCACTCGCCCTTGTCGTTGATCGAGACGATCGGAATCACGGCCACGGCCTCGCTGCCCTGCACCAGTTCGATGGTCTCGCCGTTGGTCAGCGTGACGACGTATTTGCCATCGGAGGTCTCGACCTTGGAGATCGTGGCGCCGCCGTAGAGTTTCTGCAACGCCTCGATGTTGCCGTTCAGCGCGTCGACCTGCGTTTCGAGCGCCTGCACGCGGCTCTTCAGGTCGTCGATCGCATCCCACAGGTCGTCGTTGTTGTCGCACGACTGGAAAACCGCAGCCAGCGCGACGAAGATCAGGATCAGATACTTTTTCATAATATGTTTGGTTTTTTATTCTATTTCAAAGAATTGAGCCATGCGGGGACATACCCTAACCGCTGGCGCAGCTGCGCTTCGTAGAGCGACAGCGGCTCGACGGCCGCGCCGTTGCTTTCGAGGTATTTCACCTGTTCGGCGCTCTCGTCGAAGGTGACCGCCGCGCCGTGGAATCCGACGATGATCGGCGGCATGGTCTTCCACCACTTGTCCGAGGAGAGCCACCACTTGAACGGTTCGGCCCCGAAATCGTGCGCCGCACGCGTGGCGTTCAGATTCCAGATCGTCAGGTCGCCCAGGTGGTTGGGCACGTTGGTTTCGTCGCCGCCGAAACGCCATTGCACGAATCCGCCCGTGCAGCGGTCGACGAGCGTGGCGCGCGGCTGCCTGGAATGCGACTCGAAGAAGGCGTCGTCACCCCACGTGTTGTTCCACAGCACGGCCCCCAGCGAGGTGTTCGACACACCCGAGGCGTGGTACTGTCCGGCGTTTTCGAAATACCCCGTGCTCGTATAGGGCGGCGAGACAGCCTGCCCGCGGCTGCGGTCGCAGACCTTGCCGATGAAGATGCGCGACGAGGACTGCGAGCGCACGCCCGAGTGGCCGCGGTTGCCGCTGATCTCGATGTCGTAGGCCGAGCAGTTGGCGCTCGACACGATCGACAACGCCTCGCTGACGCCCCTGAAATCGACGCGGCGAATCCACGAATCGGTCAGACGCATCATGTTGAGCGGCTTGTAGGCCCCGTCGTCCTCCCACGAAGCGTGGTGGCCGAAGTTCTCCTTCGAGCGGCCCTCGAACGTGAGGTCCTCGACGCCGACATGTTCATAATGGGGATACTTGCGGATTTTCCAGCCCCATTTGGCCTCCACGGCGTACATGATCGGTTCGGCGAAGGTCACGCGGTTGCCGCTTACGGAAGCCACCTGGTGATAGTCCTCGACCGTAATGGTCTGAATATCGGTCATGTTTCCCTCGACCCGGTGCGGCGCCAGCTCCTGCGCCACCAGCGTCGGGTCGTTGTTCGAAAGCGAAAGGCACACCCAGTCGCCCTTCCCGATGCCGGCCGCCGAAGCCACCTCCACCGAGAACGTGCCGCGTGCGGCGTCGCCCGTCACCGTCGTGAGGTCCGAAAGTCCCGAATTGTGCTTGATATTGATCATCATGGGCGACGACCACATCTGCTCCGAGTTGTTCGGCAGGTTGGGCGTGTCCATGACGAGCGTCGTCTTGCCGCGGCCCGCGCCCTTGAGCACGAAATACCCCCCGCGAATGAAAATCTCCTCGCTGCGGTTGTTCCCCTTCGAATCGGTGTATTTCTGGTTGGCGGAGGTTGGGTCCACCACGTTGTCGTCGTCGTTGTGGAGGACGAAACGCCCCTCGGGGAAGTAGATCACCGCCCGGGCATTGGCATTCGCGAGGTTCGCCCCCGCATCGCTCCGTCCGGAAAGTTTCAGCTCCTTGAGCAGCGCAGCCAACGCCCCGCGCGAGGATCTGACGCCCGTGGGATCGGCGCCGTAGTCGACGACGTTGTAAACCTTGTAGCCCAGTCCCCAGACATCGGCCGGAGCCTCCTCGCCGTGCTTGTAACCGGCATACGAATAATCGAGCAGGACGTTATCCGCAGTTCCGGCCTTAAAATTCCGCCATGCCAGAGCGGCGTTGGCATCCACCTGCTCGTCGAGCAGCGTCACGTTCAGCGTGACGAGTTTCCGGTATTTCCTGTCCGAATAGACCGTCACCGAGACCGCCGCCTGCTGCGAAGCGGCGTCGAACGTCGCGGGAGCCTTGACCGTCAGCGTCGTCTCGCCAAGCACGGCCGTCCAGCCCGCAGGCGCGTCGATCACCGCCTCGGCGACGTTGTTCTGCACGACCTCGAAGGCCCGGGTCTCCCCGAGGCGGAAAGTCTCGTTGTCGGAAGCCGTCACCGTCAGTCCGAAATCGTCGAAGACGGGAAGCGTGAGTTTTTCGCCGTCGAGCAGTTCGACCGCCAAAAGTCCGGTCGTCGCGTCGTAAGTCACCGACTTGAAAGCCGAACTGTAACTGACGACGACTTTATCCCCCAAGGCATTGACCGGCTGTCCGTTTTGCAAAAGCGGCGCGTAGGTCGCCCCGCCGTCGAGGCTCACGAGCCACTCCCCGTCGGCCGAAACCTTCAGCTGCGGGGTGACGCCCTCGGCGCCGGGCTTATGGTCGCCGCCCGAAACGGGCCATGCCGAAACGTACTCTCCGCCGACCTTCAGCCGCTCGGAAGTGGCTCCGCCGTCGAGGCTCACGGTCCAGTAGCCCTCGGCGTCGATGCCCATGACGGGAACCAGCGCCTCGATCTTCTCACCGAGGATGACGGGCAGCCGGGTTCCGTCGCTCAACTCGATCTCGTACCCCTTTGCGTTGGGTTCGATCCCGACGATGATCGTCGACTCGTCCATCAACTTGTGGAGCGCCACGATGGAGGTGTTCACGCTGCCGATCTTCGCCTCCAGCGCAATCACCCGGTCGCGCAGGCTCCCGATCTCGTCGCGGATGCCGTCGGTGTTCTCACACGATTGCAGCACAAAGGCCGAGGCCGCTGCAATCCACAAAAACAATTTATTCATATCCGATTGATTGTTAGTTATTCGTATCATAGGGAACCACGTCGGACAAGACGCCCTCGCGGAACCACACGTCGTCGTTGTCGCGCAGCAACACAGCCAGTTCGCGGCACAGCGCGGCGAACAGCGCGGGATGCTCCTCCGGCGCGAGGTTGTGCAGCTGGTAGGGATCGGCCGCATCGTCGAACATCAGCACGCGTTCGAGCGTCCCGTCGCGGCCGATGCGCAGCTCCATCGTATGCGTTGCGGTCTTCACCCCGCGCGCCTGGGCGAAGAAGCCGCGGACCAGTCCGTCGGCATCGCGCCCGCCGTCGAGGTTGCGCATGTAAAGGGCAGCGCGCGGGCGTTCGGGCTGCACGGCGTCCTGCCGCAGCACGGCCGAGTAGTCGCGCCCCTCGACACTCGCGGGAACCCGCTCCCCGAGGCCCGCCAGCCCCAGCAGCGTCGGCATGATGTCGGGCGTCGAGAGCAGCAGATCGTCCACACGGTGCGGCACCCGCCCCGGATAGCGCACCAGAAAGGGAATGTTCAGCGACTCGCGCCAGATCGAGTTCTTGGGGTCGTCGGTCGAATGGCTGGTCATCGTCTCGCCGTGGTCCGAAGCGAAGACCACGATCGTGTTCTCCGTAAGCCCCGCCCTGTCCAGCGCAGCGAGCAGGCGGCCGAACTCACGGTCGATACCGCTCACGTTGGCGAAATAGTAACGCACGGCGGCGGCCTTGGCCATCGTCGTGTCGGCGTTGTCGCGCACGAGCAGCTCGGTCAGCGACTTGTCCTTGTAACGTTCATACCCCTCCAGGTCGCAGTCGTCGGTCGAAGCGTAAGGCGAATGCGGCGGATTCATGCCGATCATCATCAGGAACGGTTTTCCCGGATCGCGCACGCCGCCCTTGTTTTCGATATATTCGATGGCTTTCGAAACTTCGTGCCGCGGCGACCACTCGTCGACATCGTGACGGTTGCCGTCGGTATCCCAGTAATGGGGATGCTTGTGCACGTCGTAGGTGCCGTAGGAGTACCAGTAGTTGAACCCGTGGCGGCGTTCGGGCGGCGTGTAGGCGTCCCACTCGGGAACGGCGTCGCTGACGTAGGTTCCCGGACGCTGGGGGTTGTTCTTCGTCGGGAAGTCGGCGTGCAGCTTGCCGATGTAGGCGCAGTCGTAGCCCGCCGCCGAGAAGACGTCGCCGATACACTCGGCGTCCTCGCGCAGCGAACTTTCGGGACGCTCCGACATGCAGTTCAGCACCACGCCGTTCCGCTCGGGATACATGCCCGAAAGCAACATGCCCCGGTGGGGGCTGCTCACGGGGAAATTGCTCACCGCCTCGGTCAGCACCGTGGCTTCGCGGGCGAAGCGGTCGAGGTTGGGCGTTGCGACCGGATCGCCCTTCCACCCCACCTCGGCGGCGAACTCCGGATCGCTCCAGAACCCCAGCGAGGAGTTGCGATACTGGTCCGGAAATACGTAGATCACGTTGGGGCGCCCGGCCTCCGACTGCCCGCAGGCCGTCAGGGCGAGGCCCGCAAACGGAATTGCAATTCTAATTTTCAACATCGTGTCTTATTTCATTTCAATCAGGTTCACTTCGCGCGTCGCACCTTCGCGGCACGTGAAGATCAAAGCGGTGTTTTCGCCCGCGGGTTCGATCCGGCACTCCGGCCTATCGTCTGCGGACTGCCAGCGGCCGCGGATCACGACCTCCAGCTGCGACTCTCCCGAGGGATTGTCGATCCACTTGCGGGAGTAGACGCTCCGCTCGGCGCGCCTGCCGTCGGCATCGAACACCTCGTCGCTCGGCCCCTCGTAGAAACGCAGGTCGGGGTCCGCAGCGCTCACCGTCAGCCCTTCGCCATCCCCGCCGATCATCACCAGCGAAGGCAGCGAAACGCTTTCCAGCAACCCCTCGCCCACCTTACCGGCCGCAAAAAGGGCATAGCCCGTAATGCCCGACGGCCTGTCGCGCAGGATATGCGCCGAGGCGTCGCGGCGCAGCACCTCGTAGGGAAGTTCCCGCGCGTAGCGGGCCGCCTCTTCGTCCGAAGCGTGCACGGCCAGCATGTATTCGTACCCGCCGCCGCTGACGGACCCGCTGCCGTGATCTATCCACGCCGTTGCGAAATTGTTCTGCGTCGGGGCGTCGGTCTCCTCGTCGAGCGAACGCTGAAGTGATTTCGAAACGACTACCCTACCTTTCGGCACGAAGTAAGCGTTGCGCAGGTTGTCGCGCAGGACGGCGCCGCCCGCAAGTTCGGCCCGGTAGGGGAACTGCGTCACCGCCTCGCCGTTCACGACGAGCGGATCGGCCGCGTCCGCCAGAAAATTCTGGAACAGCGTCGTATGCACACCGCCCTCGGCCTTGTTTTCGATGTCGGAACCCATACAGACGATGCGGTTGTCGAAGAAAAACCACGACTTGCGCGCCCGCAGCGAACCGTTGTATTTGTCGTGCTCGTGGAGTTCCATCGCGAACACCCCGTCGCGGCCCCTGTGGCTGACGCCTCCGGCGAAGGCCTCGTCAGAGAGGAGCATCTCCTCGTAGCCCGACGCGGTGTCGACGTTCCGGATATCGGCCTTCATCCGCTCCATCGGGATTTCGAGCGCCGTCGTCCCGGGAATGTGCCGCCAGTCCCAGCCCTCCTGCCGGAACCCGCTGCCGAAGGCGCTCACGGGATCGCCGTCTGCAAGCAGCTGCATGCTGCCGTGCGTCAGGTAGCGGCCGTAGTGGTTGGCTCCCTGGTAAATCTCCGCCGACCAGAGATAGCGGCTGTGGCCCGCGACGGTCACCAGCCAGTCGGCGCGCCGGTGCGACACCGAGGCATTGTAGCCGTAGACGCGGTTCCCCGCAGGCGAAGGTTCGGGAGCGAAGCCCTTTTCGGCGAACAGCCGCGTATAAGCGTCTTTTCCTTTGGCCACGCGCAGGTAGGCGGCGGCCAGCTCCGGGTCGATCTCCCCGCGGCCGTCGGGCGTACCCGCGACGGCCAGCCGGGCATAATGCCACGGGACCAGTTCGCCGCGGCCGTCGGGATGACGGCCCGAAAGGGCCAGCGGAAACGACCGCAGGTTGCAGTAGAAGCGCATTTCGAGCAGCGCGCGTTTCAGAACGGCATGGCTTTCGGCGCTCACCGCGAACTGCGTCTTCGACAACAGCCACACGGCATTCACGGCCCCGCCGCTGAACCCGTCCACGGCATAGGCCGGGTAGTGACGCCGGTGGTGGAAGACCGTGCCGTCGCTCTTGAAGCAGGGCCCGGTCCCCTCGGTGACCTTATATCCGTTGTCGACCCAGCGGGAGAACGCCTCCAGCCAGGCCGCTTTCACCGGGGTGTCCGGGAGCATCACGATGCTCGCCAGACGGCCGACGAGCGAGGTGTTGAACGCGTCGATGTCCATCCCCGGCTCCGCCGGCGGAAGTTTCACCTCGCCCACGCCCGAAAACCACTCCATAGCCTGCTGCACGTCGTGTTCCAGCCCGGCGCGACGCAGCACGTCGCGCATGATGACGGGAGCCGTGTAAAAATTGCGCATGCTGTACCCCAGGTGGTGCAGGGTTCCCTGCGCACTTCCCGCGGCGAAGCCCTGATCCAGAAGATGCCGCGTCAGCAGCACATACATCCGTTCCAGCTCCGCCCGCTCGGCGGCGTCCGCAGCGGCATCGTGGGCCACGGCGACCTGGAACAGGAAGTCGTTGTATTTGCGCAGCGTCTGGCCGTTGTCGTTGAACAGTTTGCCGACATCGGGATGGCCCAGATTAATATAGGTCTCGGCATAGCGCACGAACCAGATCGGCTTGCCCCGAAGCGTCCCGTCGGGATTTTCCGCAATGCCGTATGCGTCGAAGCGTTTGCGCAGGGTCTTCATCGCCATCGGCTTCCGGCCTTCGAGCAGCAGTTCGCGCAGACGCCGTTCGACGGTCGCCATATCGCGCCGCTCCCCCTCACCGACCGCGGCGGGGAGTGCGGGCATCGGATTGCGCCACGATTGCAGCAGCGTGAGCCAGTGGCTCGTGGTCGCGGCGTTGATGAACGGCGCCTGGAAATCGGCCGTATGGTGCCGCACGTCCTGAAACGAGGAGAGAATCAGGTGGTCGAAATACAACTCGCCCCGTTCGACGCCCTCCGCCGTGACGACCAGTTCGTCCATCCCCTCCTCGGGCCGGCCCTGCATGTCGCGGTCGAAAGCCACCCATGCCCCGCGCCAGCCGGTGAACTCCAGTCCGTAGTCGAACCACGCGCAGGTGCGCCCCTCCTTGCGGAACTCGAAACGCAGTTTCCCGTCGAGCGCCTTCGGGGCGTAGACCCAGAACACGAAGGTCGAAACGGAGGTCTCCCTGGGATTGGGATTTTCCGACAGGTAACCCACCGGGGATTCGATGCGCACCCGGGCGCCCGCCCGCGACCATTGCCAGCGGAGCGCGTGCGCGCCGTGCTTGTAATGGTCGCCCGAGACGGACAGCGACGAGCCTTCCGACGCCGTGAAAGGCGCCGCAGACTCCTCAAACGAAAGAATCCGCGCATCGGCGACCTCCCGCACCGACTGCGCCGGTGCGGCCCACGACCACACCGACGCAGCGGCGAGAAACAACAGTTTATACATGGGCATCCGGTTTAAAACAAAGGTTCGCCCGCCTCCAAGCGGCCCTTGCGGATCAGCGCCTCAAGGAAATAGTAATCTGCGTAGTTCAGCGGCACGTCGATATTGCTGCCGTGCGGGATGCTGCCCACGGAGTGCATCAGCAGGAACCCACCGTTGCCGCCCACCGGAGCGCGGTAGGCCGGCGACGAGAGCGACTCGACGATCCGGTCGGCCTTCTGCTTATACAGCCCGTCCCCCGTATAGGTGTACATTTCGTAGAACGCCGAAGCGATGATGGCCGCCGTCGAGACGTCGCGCGGTTCATTGGGAATGTTCGGCGCATCGTAGTCCCAGTAGGGAACCAGGTCGGCGGGCATGTTCTTGTCGTCGAGCATGAAACCGGCCACCTTCCGCGCATGGTCGAGGTAGCGTTTGTCGCCCGTGTAACGGTAGCAGGCCGTATAGCCGTAGACGGCCCATGCCTGTCCGCGCGCCCACGCCGAATCGTCGGCATAGCCCTGCGCCGTGCAGCGTCCGCGCACGTCGCCCGTCGTCAGGTCGTAGTCCACGACGTGATAGCAGCTGTAATCGTCGCGGAAGTGCTCCTTCATCGTTCGGTCGGCATGCTTCACCGCGATATTATAATAGGTGCTGTCGCCCGAAAACTCCGTGGCCTTGAACATCAGTTCGAGATTCATCATGTTGTCGATGATCACCGGGCACTGCCAGCCGCGCTCGCCCTGCCAGCCGCGGTCGGCGTCCCACGACTGGATGACGCCCGGCACCGGCCGGAAACGCGTCGCGAGCGACTTGGCCGTCTGGACGATCACATCCTCGTAGCCGGGTATGTTTTTCAGCCGCAGTCCGTTGCCGTAGCTGTCGTAGACCATGAAGCCCACGTCGTGATGCCATTGCAGGTACTGCACCGAATCGAGGATCTCGGTATGCTTCCGTGCGCGCGCGGCCCATGCCTCGTCGCCCGTCAGTTCGTACATGTACCACAGCGTCCCGGCGAAGAAACCGCTCACCCAGTCGTCGACGGGCACGTAGTCGATCCGCCCGTTCTTCCAGGTCGAGGGGATGCGGATCACACCGCCCGTCTCGCTCGAATCGGCCAGCATGCCGATCTGCTTTTCGGCGACGGCGATGTTTTCGTCAATGATCGAAGCGCGCTTCGAAGGCTGCGAGCAGGCGGAAGTCCCTGCCAGGAGGAGCACGACGGTCGCATATTTAAATAAGGTCTTCATAAATTAGGTGATTAACATGATTATTTTGGTAAACCAAACCAGCTTTTCGGACAAAGGTAAAGTTTTTTTCGGACATGCAACATATTTTAATAACATTTTCCGATGAATGTAAAATTTTTATTATTTTCTCTTTGAAAAATTTTGGCGAACCAATTTCTTTATTTATTTTTGACCAAATATGAATCTATGAAAAATATATTAAAACACGCTGTACCAGCGATTTGGATACTATTCGGCACGCTTTGGGGCCAGCATGCCGCTGCGGCAATCGACGCCAAAATCAGTTTCGAAACGGAAATTCCCAAGGCTTTCGTATGCGGCGAAAACAGCACGGCCGAATTGAGCGGCCTCCACTACAAGGACGGGAGCCGTTCGCTGCGCTGGTCGTGGAGCGCGCCGTCGACGCTCCGCTTCAACGACTTCGGACAGCTGATGCGCTCGCTGCGGGTCAAGGGCGCGGGCGTCATGCTCTGGATCTACAACCCCAGGGCCGTCGACGCCGACATGCGATTCTCGTTCGAGACGCCCACCGGCGAAGTCCCCTACCGGTTCGATTTCCACATGGATTTCACGGGCTGGCGCGCCTGCTGGATCAAGTACAACGACATGCCGGGCGACCACGCCTCGCAGCAGGTATCCCGGCTGACGATCTCGACGCCCGCCGGGGTCGAAAGCGGCGAGCTGTTCCTCGACCGCCTGACCTTCTCCGAGGTCAAGCTCCACGACCAGATCACCCCCGACAAGCAGATTCCCGGCAACAACTGCAATCTCTCTCGCGAATTGTGGCACTGGGCGCGCCTCTGGGAGTGGGAGCAGTACGAATACGAAGAGCCGCTGCGCGACGTCACGCCCGCAGAAAAGGCCCAGCTCGACGCCGTGAAATCGCGCATCGAAAGCATCATCGCGGCCAACATGTCGAGCGCCAACTACATCAACGGCACGATCATCCCGCGCGCCCGGGCGACCTTCGAAAAGGCCGCGATCCGCCGCACCGACGACGGCGGGATCATCGGCGCCCCGCTGCTCTCGAACGACGAGTGCAACCGCCCGAAAGGCGAACTGCGCCTGGACGACATCGAGAACATGCTCAACGCCTTCGCGCTGAACAGCCATATCAACAACGATCCGAAATACGACGACGATTTCTTTCTGGTGATGGACCACGCCATCGACCAGGGCTTCGCCTTCGGCCACGGCAACGGAACCAACCACCACTACGGCTACAACATACGCAAGATCTACGACGCCATGTGGCTCATGCGCGACAAGATCGCCGCACGCGGCAAGACCGACGAATACGTCAAGGTGCTGGCCTACTGGAGCGGCCTGGCGGAGACCCGCAAACCCTACGTCTACGGCCGCGACGAGCTGCTCGACTCGTGGCACACGCTGCTCATCCCCAAGATCGTCAGCGCGCTGATGCTGCCCGACGAGGCCGAACAGTACCGCGCCATGAAGAGCCTCGGCGTATGGCTCTCGGGGAGCCTCGGCTTCACGCCGGGCACCATCGGCGGCATCAAGCCCGACGGCACGACCTTCCACCACGGCGGCTTCTACCCCGCCTACTCGACCGGCGCGTTCGCCATGATCGGCTACTTCTGCAAAGCAACCCGGGGAACGGATTTCACCCTCTCGGAGCAGGCGCGCCGCAACTTCAAGCTGGCGCTGATGACCATGGCCAGCTACACCGATCTGCGCGACTGGGGCCTCGGCCTGGCCGGCCGCCATCCCTTCGGCAAGAACGGCCGCATCCCCGACGCCGACGTCAACGCATTCGGTTATCTGGCCGCGCTGGGCGACCTGACGGGCAGCGGCAAGGGCGCGGACCCCGAACTGGCGGGCGCCTACCTGCGCCTGAAAGGCACGGACAAGGAGTTGAACAGCCTCTTCAGGAAAGAGGGGATTTCGGCGGGTCCCACGCCCTCGGGATTCTTCGTCTATAACTACGGGGCCGCGGGCATCCACCGCCGCGGCGACTGGATGGTGACGCTCAAAGCATTCAACACCGATGTCTGGGGATCGGAGATTTATACCAAGGACAACCGCTACGGACGCTACCAGAGCTACGGTTCGGCGCCGATCATCGGTTCGGGCAATCCCGTCTCGGCCGCGGCGAGCGGATTCGTGCAGGAGGGCTGGGACTGGAACCGCGTGCCGGGCGCCACGACCATCCATCTGCCCTACCCCGAACTGGAAAGCCCGCTGCCGGGGACGCTCATGGAGCGCAACCCCGAGCGCTTCTCGGGCGCCTCGTCGCTCGAAGGCCGCAACGGCATACTGGCCCTGCATTTCGTCGAAAAGGACCGCAAGAACTTCACCCCCGGGGCCACGGCATACAAATCCGTCTTCTGCTTCGACAACCGGATGGTCTTCCTCGGCAGCGGCATCGACAACGACAACCAGGCATACCCCACCGAAACGACGCTTTTCCAGCTGCGGATGGACAGCCCGGCCGAACAGATAGAAGTCGACGGCGAGCTTTACGACGCTTTCCCGCTCAACCTTTCCAAGGGAGGCGAGCGGCTGGCGCTCTCCGACACGAAGGGCAATTTCTACGTGGTGAAGAACGCCGCAGCGGTGAACATCACCAAAAAGGAGCAGACCTCGCCCAACGACAAGACCCGCGCACCCCAGACGGGCAACTTCGCCACGGCCTGGATCGACCACGGCCGCACCCCCAAGCAGGCCGCCTACGAATATGCGGTCTACATCCAGCCCACGAACAAGGAGATCACGCGCCTGATCAAGAAAGACGGCTACGAAGTGCTGCGCCGGGACAACACGGCCCACGTCGTGAAGGACCTCGCCACGGGCATCACGGGCTACGTCTGCTTCGGGGAATACACGGGCCAGGAGCTTGTGCGCAAAGCGACCGGAGAGTCGATCGTCATGGAGCGCACCGACACGGACGGACAGGTCGTGATGAGCGTCTGCACGCCCGACCTCGGCCTCACGGAGAAGACCTACACCACGCGTCAGGAGAGCCGCCCCATCGAAAAAGAGGTGCTTTTGGACGGCGCATGGGAGCTTGCCGCACAATATCCCGGCGTGGAGGCCGTTTCCCACGACACCGGAACGCTGCTGAAGATAACCTGCCGCCACGGACAGCCCGTGGAGTTCCGGCTCAAGAAGAAATAACCATTTTCACCCACAACCTGATTTATTTATGAAAAAAGCACTTAAACGCATGGCCGCGGCAGCGCTGGTGACCCTATCGGTACTCCGGGGGGGGGACGCCTTTGCGCAGAACGCCGTGGACGGACGCGTGGTTGACGCCAACGGTGCACCGCTGGTGGGCGTAACCGTCCTGATCAAGGGGACGCAGTCGGGAACGGCCACGGGCGCCAACGGCAGCTACTCGATCAAGGCCCGGGAGGACCAGACGCTGGTCTTCTCCTATCTGGGCTACACGACCGTCGAGGAGTATGTCGGCAAACGCACGGCGATCAACGTCAAGATGACCGAAGAGGCGTCGCAGATCGGCGCCGTCGAGATCGTCAACATCGGCTACGGAACCACCACGCGGCGCGACCTCACCGGCTCGGTGGCCAAGGCCGACCTGGGAACGATGATGAAGGCCAACGTCACCAACTTCGACCAGGCGCTGGGCGGACGCATCGCCGGCGTGGTCGTCACCACGGGCGACGGCTCGCTGGGCGCCGAAGCCAATATCACCATCCGCGGAAACAACTCGCTCACGCAGAGCAACGCCCCGCTCTACATCATCGACGGATTCCCGTCCGAAGGGTCGTTCGCCGCGTCGATCAACCCCGCCGACATCGAGTCGATCAACGTGCTGAAAGACGCTTCGGCGACCGCCATCTACGGAGCGCGCGGAGCCAATGGCGTCATCGTGATCAACACCAAACGCGGCAACGAGGGCAAGCCCACGGTGAACTTCAGCGCCTCGTTCTCCCTGAACAAGATCGCCAACAAGGCCGACCTGATGGACTCCTACGAATTCGTCCGGCTTCAGAGCGAACTGATCAGCGAGGAGACGATGAACAAGAGCTATTTCAGCGAGGGACTGACGCTCGACGACTACCGCCACATCCCGGGCATCGACTGGCAGGACCAGCTCTACCGCACGGCTTTCCAGCAGAACTACAACGTCTCGCTCTCGGGCGGCAACAAGGAGGGGCTGCGCTACAACGTGGGCTTCTCGGCGCTCGATCAGGACGGCATCATCATCCGTTCGAACTTCCAGCGCTACCAGGGCAAGGCCAACTTCACGCTGCCCATCTCGAAAAAACTCACGCTGAACGCCAACGCCAACTATTCGCGCACGGCGACCAACGGCGTGACCCCCACCACGGCGCAGACCACCTCGTCGTCGTCGGGCTGGCTGATGTACTCGGTCTGGGGCTACCGCCCCGTAACGCCTCCCGGGCAGGACATCCTCGACTCGATGCTCGACGAAGCCGTAGACGGATCGAACGACTACCGCTTCAACCCGGTGAAGACCGCCAAGAACGAATACCGCAAGACGCTGGTGGACTACCTCAACGCCAACCTGGCGCTGACGTGGAAGATCACCCCCGACCTGACGTTCAAGACCACGGGCGGCTACGTCCTGAACAAACGCCGCCGCGAGGAGTTCAACGGCAGCGAAACCTACACGGGCTACGCCGGCTCGCCCAGCGGCAAGGGCGTCAACGGCGCCATCTACTGGACCGACCAGACGAGCTGGTCGAACGAAAACACGCTCAACTACAAGAAGCGCCTGGGGCGCAGCCACAACCTCGACCTGATGGCGGGACTCTCGCTCCAGGGGCAGAAGAACACCTACGACGGCGTTGCGTCGACGCAGATCACCTCCGAGGAGCTGGGCATCGCGGGCATCCACACGGGCAACTACCAGAAGGTCCAGAGCAACTACTACGACTGGCGGATGATGTCGGCCTTCCTGCGCGCCAACTACAATTTCCGCTACAAATACTACCTGACCTTCTCATTCCGCGCCGACGGCTCGTCGAAATTCCCCTCCGACAACCGCTGGGGCTACTTCCCCTCGGCCGGCCTTTCGTGGAACTTCAACCGCGAGAATCTGCTGAAGAAGAGCGAGTGGATGAGCAACGGCAAGTTGCGCCTCTCGTGGGGCCTGACGGGCAACAACCGCACGCAGACCCCCTACGACTTCTATTCGCAGATCACCGTCAACCCGGGTTCGGGCAACTCGCTCGACTATGTGTTCGGCGGCGAGCGCGTGCCGGGCTACTACGTCTCGAACATGGCCAACGAGCGGCTCAAGTGGGAGACCACCGAGCAGTGGAACGCGGGTCTCGACCTCGGGTTCTTCGAGGACCGCATCAAGGTGACGGCCGACTGGTACGACAAGGTGACGCGCGACCTGCTGCTCTACGCCCTGCTGCCCGCCTCGTCGGGCTTCGAGCAGGGGATGCTCAACATCGGCAAGATCCGCAACCGCGGCTTCGAGCTGACGCTCGAAACGGTGAACGTCAAGACCCGTCAGTTCCAGTGGTCCACGTCGTTCAACATCGCCTTCAACCGCAACCGGATTCTCGGGCTGGTCGACGGACAGAACACGCTCCAGAGTTCCGTATCGTGGGAGACGCGCTTCAACTCGCAGTTCCCCTACATCTCGCAGGTGGGTAAGCCCACGGGCATGATGTACGGCTTCATCTACGACGGGACCTACAAGGCCGAGGATTTCGACG
>OLGF01002567.1_pt1 | contig 16588 bp, 9 predicted proteins | sample 1604971 | NCBI WGS metagenome assembly OLGF01 (sample SAMEA3888902, study PRJEB22519) | human gut metagenome | biome: human gut; feature: human-associated habitat; material: faeces | place: Denmark | collected 2011 | reverse complement strand
GTTAAAGGAGTTAAGGAAGTTAAGGAGTTAAGACGTATGTCTTGCTGCTTAAAAAACTACGTCAAAAAGACTGTTGTCTTAACTCCTTTAACTCCTTTAACTCCTTTAAATTCTGTGCTTGCGAAACTTGAATTAAGAATTAAGAGAAGCCTTTTTGGAGTATATTTTTGCCAAATTTGGTGTAATGAGAGTTTTTTTTCGCTTTGTTGGACGTTTTTTTGAAATAAAAACACTACCTTTGCACAAGAATAATGGTGATGTTCTTCCTTCTTTATGGGTTTGACATTAATGTCGGATAGCCGTAAACAGGCAAAAAAGTAAAGCAGGTAGGTTCTCATTAATAATAAAAACACTTCAAAAAGCTCATTCTATGATACTTGACATACAATCGTTGGAAGCCTTGGCACACTACACTCGCGGTGGCGTGACCATATTCTTTGTCTTTTGGTGCTTCCTGCTCAGGAAATACGAGACACGCAGCTATATGCTGAAGCTGCTCTATTTTTCATCGGTTCTCATTGCTGTTTGCTATGCCAAAGACGTGCTGTTCGCTTTCACGTCGATAAAATATTCCACCCACTTGAACAACATTTGCGGCATATTGGACATGGTTTACATACCCGTGATTTCCGCATTCTTCCTCGAAGTGGTTCGACCGGGAGCAGTTTCCATGCGGCAGACATGGACTTCGGTGGCGTTTCTTGCGTCGTTTGCCCTTATCTACGTTTTCTTGCCCTTCAAGGCGATTGAACTAATCGCTTCCTGTGTGGCGTTCGCCATTTCTGCCATAACGTTGGTCTATGTTACTGTGTTTGCGGTGAGATACCGCAAAATGCTGTATGAAAACTATTCCTACACCGAGAATGTGGATGTCGTTTGGGTGATGCTGTCGTGCTATGCCTCTTTCGGCTCTTTCGTCCTCTACGAACTGATGTTCCAAAACGCCGTGTGGCTCAGCGATGTCATTTTCAACATCTCAGGCATGGTGTTGTGGACTATAGTGTTTAAGTTCGCCCAAAGGCACAGGGTGCTGAAAATGTTATTCCAGAATAATGGCAGTCCTGCCGGCGACACCGACGAGACAGGACTGACGGAGACAGAGGCCGACATGCGGAAGCAAGAACGCTACAAATACATAGAGTCGCGCATTCAGCTGTTAATGGAACAAGAGAAGCTCTTCCTCATGTCAAAACTCACTATCATGGACCTGGCTACAAAGATAGGCACCAACAAAACCTATCTTTCCGAATATCTGAACAGCAACCTGAACATGTCGTTCCACGACTTTGTGAACAAGTATCGTGTGGAAGAGGCGTGCCGTATTATTGATGCCTTGCCGCAGGACAGCAAGCGGACGATAATAGACATTTCAATCAAGAGCGGATTTAATTCCATCTCGTCTTTCTACCGCCAATTTGCGAAATTCAAGGGAATAAGCCCAAGGAAATATCTCTTCGAGAAAATGACGAAGGCGGAGGAAAACGAGTAGCCAAAGAAGGGAAAACATCGCAAAAAAGGTAGAAAAACGGTAAAAACAGCCCTAAGAACTCTCTTTTTTCCGTTTTGACAAATGTTTTGCTGTTTTGACAAGCCTCTTTCGAATTTTTTTCCGTATCTTTGTGCCTAAATCCGTGATTATTAATTTTAAAATAAAAAAAGAATGAAAACAATTTTTATGAAGATGTGGCTTGTTGTAGCGGCAGCCCTAACAGTGACTTTAACTTCGTGTTCAGACGATGACGACAACAACAAAAGCGGCAGCGGCAAGATTACCTATTTCGCGGAAATCGAGGTGAGCGACGATGTCCTCAGCTTGGCTACCGTAAACCTGCAGGAATACGGAAACAGCGGACTGGGAGCTGCAACGCAGTTGACAAAAACCAAGTACGACTGGCCGAAGACCATCACTTCCTATCCCGCCAAGGTGGGTCTGGCACTTAGCATAGAGCCAAAGAACCAGGAACTGACCAAGGAGAAGTATGACATCACAGTGGTGTATAAGGTGACCATGAAGGACGCGGATGGCAACATAAAGGGAGCCGGAGTAGACTACTCCAAGAAATTGACAGGCGTGAAGGCTGCAGATGTTCCCCGTATACTTGAGAATATTAAGAGACAGCTGACGAATCAAAAGGCACTCATCGACTTCAATTCCGCTTCCGACTTCACCCCAAGGTCGAAGAGTGAGTTCTAAATGACCAGTTGGAGAGAGGACGAGTTGACAAGTTGATAGTCTTTCAGCAATGTACAGCGAAAGTAACAACTTGTCAACTTGTTCACTTGTTAACTGATATGTAATTAACAATTTCCTAATTATGAAAACAAAAAAGATCTTTCTTTCAATGGTGCCGCGGCATTGTGGAGAAGGAGATAGAGATAGACCTCGACAACATTCTGAGCAATTATGTGTTTGAGAACGACGTTGACACACTATCGCTCAGGGCGATGATATGCTACGAGGGCAACACGCAGAAGGAGGAAGAGCTGAAGCTGCTGGTAAAGCGCAACGGCACCACCTCAGTGACTTCCATCTCAACTGACAACGACGGCCCATCGGAGTACTACAACCTCAACGGACAGCGCATCACCGCACCCGCCGACAAACGCCAGCTCTATATTGAGAGGCGAAACGGAAAGGCGACGGTGAGGGTTAGGAGATAGTATAGGCTTCGAGTGGGCATTTAATTTTTAAAAAGAAGCGTATGAATAAGAAAAAATGGTTCTCTATGCTGCTGATGGCAGCAATGTGTGTGTTAGGATTCACATCGTGCAGTGACGACGACGACATCGGCGACAACCCCGACACGCCGTCGGAGGAACTTGCCGACTACACCATCCTTCTTTACGGATGTGGCGGAAGCAATCTTGACGAGTACCTCCTCTTCAACCTGCAACAGATTGAAGGAATGGGCTACAACGAGAAAGTGAAGTTTACGGGACTGGTGAAATTCTCCAAGCCCTACCAAAATGACGAGAAGAGACAAGGTACGAGGCTCTTCAACATGACACCGGGGGGAATGGAGAGTAGCCAAGTGGCAGATATTTCCTTCAGGCTTAAGGACCCGCAGAACCTTGCCAATTTCATCGTCGATGCCCAGAAACGTATGCCCGCAAAGAAATACATCATAATATTCTGGAACCACGGCAATACCTTTGACAAGGATGACAATCTCGTGCTCGACAGCTACACCACAGGAACACGCAGTCTGCTGCAAGACGACAACACCGACGAGACAATGTCAATATTCGAGATAGAGGAGGCGATGAAGAGGGCTGAGAATCTCGGCGCACAGAAATTGTCGTTAGTTTATTGGGACGTATGCCTGATGAACATGATAGAAAACATATACCAAATAAAGGACCACACCAACTATGTGATGGGATCAGGTCACCTCACCCCGGTACTTGGCGGCAACTATCCCGAACTCATCAACGCATTGTCGAACAACGAGACACTGGAAGACGCACTGCGCGAATATGTGCCCGTAGTCCTTCAAATGTGGAGGTTGACAGAAGGCGGTGATGCTATGGACCTCAGCGTCATAAACACGGCAAGGCTGGAGCCACTGGTTCAGGGAATCGGGGAATACTCGCAGCAGCTCTACAACATCATGAGCAAGCCAAACAGCCAGGAAGCCCTGCGCATAAGCTACGTTAGCGGATGCACCGACGAAAAGAGACCCTTCTTCGCCACATCCTCCGAGCTGTACTTCTTCTATTCCCAGAGAACGTCAGTCGATCTCATCTCCGCATTGACGATAATGGCCCATTCCTATCCTGGGGTTAACGGCACTCTGTCTGCCATCGCAACCAAAGTGCGCAAGGCACTTGATGACGCAACGTTGGTGAAGGCCTACGCCAACCTGCCGTGGAAACTGGAAGAGGTGGGCATCGGCATACATTGGATGTGGACAGAAGACTATGAGGCTACGGTGAAGAATGTCTATCCACACCTCGCCTTCGACAAGGTTGCAGGATGGAGTCGCTTCATGGCGAACAATCCGTGGCGCATAGTCAGTCTCGACACCTCTACTCTTGAGTTCTCGCTTGTGGCAGTGCCCACATGGACACTGTCGTGGAGCCTCGTCACCCCTGGCGGCCTCACTGACAAAGAGCAGCAGAGCATAGGCAAATACTTGGATGAAATACTTACACCGCAATATCTTTCCTACCACACGCAGATGCAGGTGGAAGCGGCGAAAAGACTCGCTTCCATTATTAATGGAAGCATACGGCAAGCAATCGTTAGGAAAATCACCGAAATACTGAAGGAAACGCGTCCCGACAGCAACACAGTGCCCGAGTTTACCTATTGGGTGACGCTGAAGAGCGACGACCCCTCGTTAGATGAATACCTCATAGAGATAACGAATGAGGAAATCGAAACGAATTAAGAATTTTTTCCCGTTTTGATAAACATTTTTCCGTTTTGACTGATTTTTTTCCGTTTTGACAAGTTTCTTTCGTTTTTTCCTCGTATTTTTGCATTGTTTTTTTTATAAATATTTATTGTTATGAAGCATTTATATTTTTTACTTACGGTAATTCTTTTAATGACTTGCACAGTAAAGGCACAGTCTCAGAGTGATTACAAAGAGTTTGAAAATTGTGTCTTGGTGGATGGCTTGGGCTATTCCCTAAACGAGACCACGAAGGAAGCGGCAGTGGTTCCCCACTATGCAACAGACAAGGATGGAAACGAACTGTCCGAAGGGTATAAGGGCGATGTCGTCGTGCCTGAGTCAATAACCGTTGATGGCATTGACTACAAGGTTACGGAACTGGAGGAGATGGCATTCGGCATGTCCGACATTACCTCTCTGAAACTGCCATCGACAATCAGGAAGATGGGATTCCGCTCAGTTGACTACTGCCCCGAACTTGTCAAGGCAAACTTGCCGGCATCGGTTGAGGATATAGGGGAACGTCCGTTTTGCTCTTGTCCGAAACTCGACGATTTCACTATTGAAGAGGGCAACAAGAACTATATTCTTGAGTCGAACATGCTGATGACCGCCGACAAGACCACGTTGCTGCATCTGTTTGGTGAGAGCGACAAGGACAAACCGGTGAGTGTCACCGTTCCTTCCACTGTAAAGACTATTCGAGCGTGTGCGCTTTCACTCTGCGAAGGGGTGAACGAGATTACCCTGCCCGAGGGACTGGATTCGATAGGTTATATGGCTTTCTCCAGTACCAGCATCACTACTATAACAATCCCTTCCACAGTAACCCATATTTCTGGAGGTTTTGTCTTGTTGTCCAAAAACCTGAGGGAAATCATAGTGTCTGAGGGCAACAGGAACTACAAGATCGAGGGCGGCGCAATGTATGATACCGACAAGACAATGCTTTACTGGGTGTCGCCAGCATGTACGAGTCTGGCGATACCTGAGACGGTGACGAAGGTGTGTGAAGGTGCCATAGAATACACCGCCCTGAAGGCTCTCGTCATACCCAAATCGGTGAAGGAGATTTCATTATTTGCCGTGACTAACAACCAGCAGCTCAAGACACTCGTCATTGGTAGTGGACTGGAGCTTATCGAGTCCTTCACCTTTTGGAATAACTTGGCATTGCGGTCAGTCTTCGTGAGGGGCAACAAGCCCGCAACATTGGAAGGCGATGCCTTTTATTCAGGCGATGCGGAAGAGAATGTCACACTGTATGTGCCAGAAGGCTCGAAGCAACTCTATGCCACTGCTCCGTGTTGGGAGGATTTTAAGAATATAAAGGAATACTCGCTTGAGGGCATCGACCGCCATCCGGGCTATGCTTCGGAAGAGTCGGTGGCGGTGGATGGCATTGCCTACGACCTAAACCGCGAGAACATGACAGCCACAGTGGTGTCCGACTGTTATTGGGACGCAGACGATAATGAGATAGAACTTTGCCCGACATATTCAGGCAATATCGTCATTCCTGAGGAAATAACGGTAGATGGTGTTGACTATACAGTTACCGAGATAGGCAAGTGGACATTCATGTTTCGCGCCCTGGAAAGCCTCTCACTGCCTTCGACACTGAAAACAATTCAAGGCACTGCCTTTGCCTTTGTAGAGGGCCTCAAGACGCTGAAAATTCCTGCCTCCGTGGAGAATATTATTCCCTGCATATTCGCTTTTTGCGATGATTTGGAAACGTTAGAGATTGAGGAAGGCAACAAAAATTATGTGTTTGAGGACCGCTTCCTGATGACGGCAGACAGGACAAGGCTCATTTCTGCGATTGGTCTGGCAAATATTGGCAAACAAGAGAATGTCGTTGTGCCGTCAACGGTGAAGTCGATAGAGTATGGAGCCATGTATGGAGCCTATGGCATGGCAAACATCACGTTGCCCGAGGGACTTGAGACGATAGGCACTTCGGCATTCAGTTGCTCTGGTATCACATCACTGCATATCCCTGCCAGTGTGACAACGATAGAAGACGGATTCCTTACCTATGCCAACAAGCTAAAGGAAGTTACCGTGGCAGAGGGAAATGCCAACTACACTGTGAAGAACGGCATGCTTCTGACCAAGGACCTCACGGAACTGTTGGAGATTCCATCGCTGCTCGACAGCTATGAGATTCCGGAGACCGTGACTTGCATCTATTATGGGGCGGCTGACTGTCTGAACACCAACAGCATTGTCATTCCCGATGGTGTGAAGATACTTGATGAATGGGCGTTCGTGTCGAATGACGCATTGGAGACTGTTGTCGTGGGCAGCAGCGTGGAGACATGGGGCGACGGTGCCTTCTATAATTGCAAAAATCTGAAATCCATATATCTGCGCTCTGAGAAAGTGGTAACTCTGGAAGGAGAGCCGTTCGACGACGGTATATATGAGACCGCCACGCTCTACGTGCCAGCTGGAACGAAAAATGCCTACGAGCTTGACACATATTGGGGACGCTTCAAGAACATTACAGAGTACACGACAACAGGTATCAGCAGCGTTAAGACCGACTCCAACGCTCCCGCCGAGCAGATTTACGGCATTGACGGCAAGCGTCGCGACATCTTGCACCACGGCCTGAACATTGTGAGAAGCAATGGAAAGGCGAGGAAAGTAATGAAGAATTAAAGTAATCAAGAATTATGATAAAGAAGAGTATTTCATTAATTGCCGTTATGCTTACTATGGCAGTGGCAGCAATGGCACAAAAGCAGGTGGTCAAGGAAGACTACTGGTGGAACGACCAGCCGGATAGCTACGTTTGGTCGTCAGAATCAAATTTTATTGTAAACAACTATGCAGTGGCAACGATGCCGCAGGAGATGGAGGGATGTGTGATTGACGAGTTGGCATTTTATGCCACTGAAATATCGCGTCTGACAGACATCCGCCTTTTCGTGACAAGCAAGCTGAGCCAAAGCCTCGACAACTTTGATATGGTGCTCACGCCGAGCGAACTGCCTACTGAGCCTGACGCAAAGGGTAGATGGCGCGTGAGCGTCAAGTTGCCAGAGGACTATACCGTTCCGTTTGGAGGGGCATATATTGGCTACAGCTCAAAGCCAACGGAAGAGAATGCTCCTGACATTTTCACATGGACAACTGACCCTGAAGGCGGCACTGTCTCATCTCATGAGACTATGTGCATCACATGCAAGAGTGATGATGGCGAGCTGTTCTGGACACCAGTGGGCAAAACCTTCGGCGCAGCTGCCGTTACTGCCCACATCAAGGAGAGGACTGTGGAGGAAAACAGTGTGGCCCTGTATGAAAAGACGGAGTATGTGAAGAAAACAGGAGAGAAGAATTTCGAGTATATCCTGCCTGTGAAAAACCTCAGCGCGAAGGAGATAAAGTCACTCACATACACTATAAACATCGACGGCGGCGAGACTAAGGAATATACCTATACGTTCCAGTATCCTTTCAAGGCATTTGGACTGAGCTCCATTGTGGGTACGATTGACGCTCCCGACACCGACGGATGTCATGCCATGAACGTTGAGATTACTAAGGTGGATGGGGTGGACAACACTTCAGACGCAAAGAACATGAAGCTGATGCTCGTCACCGTGCCAGAGTCTGCACCAAGATACACTATTGTAGAGAGTTTCCGAAACGCCTCAAAGGGCATGATGCCGCTGAACATCGTCGGCGAGCGCAAACTGAAGGAACTCTATGGGGACAAGGCAATCATCTTGGGAGCCAACAGCGGAGACTACTTCAAGTGTGACGACTATCAGGATGTGGTGAGAAAGTATTACTACAACAATCTCGGCAACTTCTGCTTCGACCGCGCCTTGCCAGCCATCGACCCATATAGAGGATATCACCTGTACGACGACCAGTCGGAGATGGTGTATTCCACCAATGAGGCATTTGACTTTATCAATGCCCTCGTATCTGAAGCCACAGTGGGAATTGACGCAAGATGGCATGACAGCGAATGTTCGGCGATTGATGTGAACGTAGCCACTACCTTCCTCTACGACCGTGAGGATGCTCCCTACCATCTTGAACTTTACCTGAAGGAAAGTCCTCTGCTTACGGTGGGAATGGACGATCCGAACTGGGTGAACGAAGCCATCGTGAACGGCTTTTACGGGAGCAAGGTAGAACTGCCCGAGGAGTTCGACGAGTTTGTCAATGCCTATTTTATATTGACCAATTATAATGTTGAAAACCAGGTGAGGGCATGTTGGGGTGCATTGTCCGGCATCGATGGCAGCATAACGGCTCCTATCATCAAGGATGTTCCACAGACCTACAGCGCCACGCTCGACCTGTCGGAAATAAACATCCGCGACAAAAACAACCTTCACCTTGTGGCAATGCTTGTCAACCCGGGAGGCACCGTGGTGAATGCCGCTGAAGTCTCGCTCGGCAATACCACATCTATAGACAACATCAAGGATTCGACAAAAGCAATTACTCCCGATTATATCTATGACCTTAGAGGAATAAAAATGAAAGAAGCGAAGAAGGGCATATATATACAAGGAGGAAAATTGAGAGTCAAGAATTAGGGATTATGAACAAAGCAGGTTTGATTTTTATGGCATTGGTGGCGTTAGGCACCGCCAATGCCGATGCGAAGAAGTTCTACCACTACTCACCAACACTTGCCTTCCTCTGCGACGACGAGACAATGACGGCTGAGGTGAGCGGAACGTATTACACCGAATCAAAGGGGACACTCATCATCCCCGAAACCATCGAGACCAAGGATGGCAACACCTATACCGTGACAGCCATTGGCAACAATTTCATCTATCGCGATGAGTGTTATTACTCCGATGGTTTGGAAGAAGTGGTGTTGCCAAAGACCATCAAGTCGATAGGCATCAATGCGTTCAGGAATAGTAAATTGCAGCGCATCAACCTTCCAGAAGGGCTTGAGTCGATAGGTGACAATGCGTTCAGAGAAAGTAAATTGCAACGCATCAACCTTCCAGAAGGGCTTGTGTCAATAGGCGATTGGGCCTTTTATAGTTGTAAATATCTTGAACTCTCGGAGTTCCCATCGACGTTGAAGCACATCGGCAGATGTGCTTTCAGAGGATGTTATTCCATTTCTGTTTCTTCCTTTCCTGATGGAATAGAGACCCTGGGGGCGGGTATCTTCAGTTTTATTACGAGTAAGAATAGTCCTCTGAAGAAATTCACCCTGCCGGACCACCTGAAGGAAGTGCCCGATAGTCTGTTCCTTTATTGCTCTAATTTGGAGGAGGTCCACCTTCCTGCCAACCTTGAGAAGATAGGTTCTGGATGTTTCTGCTCGACCAAACTGAAAGAAATAGTGTTGCCTGAGACATTGAAGGAGATTGGTGAGCGGGCATTTTACTCTAACACTCTGTTGACTCATGTGACGCTTCCTAAGGGTGTCACTTCCATTCCCGCCTATGCTTTTTACAACTGCCCCTTCACCTCTCTTGACCTGCTGCATGAGGGCATAAAGGAGATAGGAGATAACGCATTCAAAAGCTGTCCAATTGAAGAGGCCATCATTCCTGACGGTGTGGTGAAACTTGGTTGCAACGCATTCGGTGAGAACGCGCATCTCAAGACCATCTCGTTCCCCAAAAGCCTCACCGAGTTTGGGGGCAATCCCATGGAACATTGTGACAGCCTGAAGAACATTCTTATTGCCGAGAGACATCCTACGCTCCAGCTCACTCCCGACAGTATGCTCGTTTGTAAGAATAGTGACGGTCTGTCTTTGCTCTATGTACATACCTCAACGATCGTTGACAGTACTTTCACTCTGCCAATCGGTACAACGGAGATTGCAGACTATGCCATTGGACGGTATAGGGTGATTAACCGCTTGGATTTTCCTGAAGGTTTGAGACGCATTGGCGAGGGCAACTTCAGGTATTCGGCATTGAAGCAGGCTATTCTTCCCTCTACTGTAGAAGAACTGGGCTCCTATACCTTTAATAATAGCAAACAGTTGGAGAAGGTGGTGTTGCCTCCGCATCTGAAGGTCATTCCTTTCAATGCTTTCTACAGTTGCGAAAATTTGTCTGAGATCAACTGGCCAGATGACTTGGAGGAGATAGAAGGATGGGCATTCTGTAGAACTAATCTCCCTTCTGAGATAGTGCTCCCCTCCGGTGTTCACACCATCGCTCCTATTGCTTTTGCCCGCAACAAACGTGCGTTTGAGAAGTTTGTCCTGCCCGATGGCATAGAGGTTATTAACGACGAGACCTTCAGTGACAGTAAATTGCCCAACGGTATTGATATTCCGGGCAGTGTGAAGATTATAGGTTCAAACGCGTTCTCTAAATGTGGCATGAAGGATATTGTCATTCCCGAAGGTGTGGAATATATCGGTGGAGGTGCTTTTATAGGCAACAATCTGACGAATTTGCACTTGCCTTCTACGCTCAAATATCTTGATTCGCAAGCATTAGCATACACCAACATAGCACAAGTCACCTTGCCCGAACACCTGGAGACGTTTGGGGCAGAAGTTTTCTGCGGATGTTCAAACCTGAAGGAACTCGTCTTTCCTGATAAGGTAGATATTAGTCCCTTTGCGCTCTCTGGATTAGATGGTTTGGAACACGTCGTTTTACCTGACAGTATGCCGGAACTATCAACAGGTCTGTTCTGTGACTGTCCCAATTTGACGAGCGTGAAACTGCCCTCAAATCTTCGATTGATAGAGTGTAACTCGTTTGAAAACTGCAGCGCACTCGAAGAACTGTCATTCCCAGCTACCTTGGAATGTATTGGCAATCAGGCTTTCTCGGGCTCCTCACTCAAGCGTGTTGACCTATCGCAAACGGCTCTCAACCTCATCATATGGGAGGCATTTGCCAACAATCCCCATCTTGAAGAGGTGCACCTCCCTGCCACCTGCAATTTCGTAGGTGCAAAGGCATTCGCCGGTTGCGACAACATCCGCGTAGTGGAAGTGCTTGCCACAGAGCCTCCGACAGCCGAGGCTGAGGCATTCCAGTCGCCTGTCACCGAGCAGGCTATCCTCATCGTGCCCGAAGGTTCGGAGGCTGCCTATCGCAATGCCGAGGTGTGGAAGGAGTTCAAGCATATCGCCACACCTACGGGAATGAATTCCATCATTGTTGACACCAAGGATGGAGTGCGTATCTACGATCTTCGCGGCATGGAGAAGAAGGCCGAGAAGGGTATATATATAAAAGGTGGAAAGGTGAGAGTGAATAAATAGAGTTTAAATAATAACCCCAAAGTAATAATAGTAATTAGAATTTTTAAATGAAGAAGACATTATTTTCAGTGATGTGGCTTGCGATAGCAGGCGTATTCACAATTACGGCATTGTCGGCATGTTCCGACGATGATGACGAGAACAAGACAAGCTCTTATGTTATCCAGAAGAATGGAGTGGTGGAGCCTTCGCAACAGGTGGATATGGGAGTGTTTAACATCGACGGTAAGAACTACAGGCTTATCTTTGCCAAGACCAACCTGACGGCAAGGGGACTTGCCAAAGCGGAGAGCGACTTCGGCGACTATTTCTCATGGGCAGCTCCTGAACCATGGTGTACAGCATACGAGCGCACTGCCACTTCTTTGTCTCCCACGGCATGGATTTCGGGCAAGACGGATGGATATACATTGGATAATGCGCAATACTATGACGGAACACGATACACGAAATACCAGACTGAGAACGAGCAGTTGTCGGCAGAAGATGATGCAGCCCACAACTTGCTCGGAGGCGACTGGCAGATTCCGTCGCGTGCCGTATGGCAAGCCCTGTTGGATGCCAACAACCAATCGGTTACATGGGGCAAGGACGGAGAAATGAAAATGACCTTCATCGACGAGACGGGAAAACCGGGAATGAAGATTTCAAGCAAGTCGAATCCTGATAACTACATCTTCCTGCCTGCAACAGGTAGAATAATTGAGAAGGAATTCCTCTATGTAGGCATTCAGGGCAACTATCTCAGCTCAACCCTCGGTACACCTTATAATATATGGGGTATGGGATTTGGCGATGGCTCTGCAGGCGTGTTCACCACATGCCGCAGGATGACAGGCTGTGTCATCCGTCCTGTACGACTCGTGGCTGAATAATAATCATTATTAATAATAAAAGTGGCTTTTCCGACGTGAAAAGTCACTTTTTTCTTTATTGACCGAAAGTTTTTCTTTATTGACAAGTGACTTTCAAATCTTTTTCATACCTTTGCCGCAAAATATTGAATTAACTAACATTATTGAGTATGAAGACAAAGTTACATCTAATCATTATGAGCCTCGTCCTGCTGTTTGTGGCGGGAGGGCAGAGTGTATGTCTTGCGGCTGACACGTGGAGTTATCCTACAACGAAGCCGGAAACGCCTTTTGGCGGCGGCGACGGTTCCTCGTATGATCCCTACAGGATTGAGACCGCCCAGCATCTTGCCAACCTCGCCTATATGGTGACGGACGCAAACACGTATTACAAGGGCCAGTATTTCGTACTTACCAACGACATCACGCTCAACGATGACGTCATCGCCGATGACGGCAAAAGCCTGAAGAAATCTCTGAGTGCGTATAATCTTTGGAAACCTATCGGTGAAGATGGAGTAATATACAATGATGACTTCATGGGCAGATTCGACGGATGCGGGCATACGATAAGAGGAATGGTTTGTATATGTTCTGACAGCAAAAAAAGGTATAACGGTTTGTTCGGAGCTATTGACGAGGCACTCATCAAAAACATCAATATGGAGGATTGCTATATTGAACGTAAAGAAGGGGACGGAAAAGGTATATCTTTCGGAATCCTTTGTGGTTATTCTTCCGAATCTACATTTCTCAATTGTACAGTTTCCAAGTCTTTCATAAATGTTGAAACGAAAAATGCGGCGTACATTGGAGGTTTAATAGGATGTATTCCAGGAGGGGCTTATTCATATATTATATCGCATCTTTCTAATTGTAAATTCAGTGGGAATATCAGATTATGTGTAAATGATGTCGCTGATGTTAGAACTCTTGGTGGTATTATTGGTAATGTAATTAGTGAATTTAACGAAATAAATATGGATGACTGTTCGTCAGTTGGTGAGATTGAATATCATGGCAATCATAATGTTAAGGCTCTTTATGCCGGTGGAATTTGTGGGCGCACACCAAATCGTGGTAGATTTAGTAATTGTTTTAGCTCAATGGATATTAATATCAATTCTCCTCTTGCACAAATTAATGCTTGTTATGTCGGGGGATTTGGTTCAAGAGAAGAGACTGAGAATGTAAAAAACTTTGATTTGACAATTAACAATTGTGCGTATCTCGGGAATATAAGAATAGGAGATGCTGCCAACAAAGTGAAAACGAAGTCTTTGCGGGTTTGCGGTATTGGTAATAATAGATCAAAGGTAAATGGCTGTGCGTTTTACGGAAAATTTGATGTTCACTGCACCGCCGAAAAAAATGCCTTAGTTGCTCCTGTCGCCAATTATTGTCTTTTCGGCGATGAATACAAGCACAATGTCGTTTATTCTGTAGGGAATGTAATCGATGTTGATGCAGATGATTTTCACATTGACCAAGTATGCAACTTAATATTTGGGGATAAGAAGCATCAGGACTATTACCACTTTGAAACTACTAACGGTAAAAGCATTGAATGCAAACATTCTATTGCTCCAGCGCAATACTCCAAGACCCTTGCCCAGATGAAGGATGATGACTTTCTCAGGACACTGAATGCCGAAGCAGGCAGCAACATGTGGGGCAAGCTGACTGGAATGAGCGACGCGAGCCTTAACGGCCTGCCCATGCCTGTAGCTTGCGGCGGTGTGCTCTCTGACTATACAGGAGATGGCATGTCTGAAAATTCGGCATATATCATAAAAACTGAAGATGACATTAAGAGATTGATGGAATCAGTCAACAATGGAAGTTCTTTCGAGGGCAAGTTTTTCAAGTTAGGCTTCGACATACGTATTACCGGTGCTCTGGACAACTGTATTGGTAATGTTAGTGAAAGGCCTTTCAAGGGACATCTTGACGGCTGTGGCCATGCCATCATAGGTCTGCGCAAGAGCCTCTTCGGCTATATGTATGGCACGGTGAAGAACCTTGCCCTCGTTGACTGCGACATTTGGGACGGCAATTATGCCACGGCACTTGCGAGGTCGGTTGGAGACGAGAACAATAAGGCTGAGGTGAGCAACTGCTATGTTTCGGGTGCGATATCCTTCAGTACGCCTTGGGACCAGTTGGGTTATGCGTCAACCTTCGCCTTCCAACTCGCTAAGGGCTCTTCCATCCACGATTGCTATTTCAAGGGAAGATTTATCGTCAAGGAACAAACGTTCAGTACTTATAATGTGGCGGGCATTGCCATCTATGACGGCAATAGAACAGTAAACACATCGGCAGAATCCCCTGAAGGCATATTCAATTGCTATGCCTCGTTTGATGTCAAAGTGGAGGCAAGCGTGAAGGAAACCCGAAATACATACGGAATCACCAATGGCCTTAATAACGAATCAAATGGCAACTATTTTGTATGTTCCGACTACAGAGTGAGTGAAAACTATAACGGTGGCAAAAAGTTGGGTTCAGAGTCGGAATTGAACGGTAAGTTCAATGGCAAGCCAGGCTGGCTGCAAGGTGTCTATCGTCCATTGCTTGTTTCCGCCAAGCACTATATGGCGAAGTCGCCGGATGGAGCGGTTGCTTATTTCGACGCCATCCCCGAAGCAAACCCGAAGAAGAACTATTTCTACAACATCAGCATTGATGATCCTTATTCCGACGTGTCGCTGTGGCAGCTGCCAAACATGGCGGTATATGTGCCGAACGAGAAGAAGGACTATATCACCACTGGCTATCTCGACCAGTCGGCTGACTTCCAATACAATCGTTCAGCAGATGCCACGGCTACTGCAGGACAGCTTCGCTACGACCTGACGCAAACCGACAAGGGCTACCACATGATTTGTCTGCCAGGAGTGGTGGAGCGCGATGATTTGCCAGATGGCGCAAAGGTGATGATAATAGGAAAGATACAGAAAGATGGCGGCAATGAACAGGTGAACGTGGTGATGGTTGACACCATACCGGCCGGAGTGCCTTGCATGCTCTATGTTCCAACGACAACAGTGACAACAGGAACAACAATACCTCTCGTCATGCGCAGCGGCATAGTATCTACGCCTACAGTCAATGCGACTTACAGCGATTTCAAGGGAACGTTCTCCAAGAACACTAATGTTCCTGTAGGAGCTTGCACAACGGCAAAATATAGTGGCGACAACAACACCTTGCCTTGCTTTGTCAGAAATACGGAGACAACAACAGCCGAGCCCTTCACCGCATGGCTCGAAGGAGCAACAGGCGACGTGCAGATAGTTGACTATATATTGCTCGACGAGGAGAACGAGGCGATGACCGTGACGCTCTCTGAAGATAACGCCAAGAAATATAACGCCAAGAAGTATAATATCAAGATGCGCCGTGCATTGAAGAAAGATAAGTGGAACACCATCTGCCTGCCATATTCATTGACATCCGGTGAGATTTCTTCGTTGTTCGGCAGCGGCACTAAGGTAGAGGCGTTCAGCGGCTTGGAATATAACAGTTGGACTAATTCCTACACCATGAAGTTTAGCGCTGCAACGGAAATTACAGCCGGCACACCTTATCTTATTAAACCTTCGAAAGATGTTTCGGGCAACATCTACGAGATTAAGGACAGGACGATAACTTGTACTTCTGAAACATACGTTCCGACTGGTACATCCCAAACCGCAAATAACACCACCCTCACCATGCAGGGTGAATACAACAAGCGCATGATAACTCCTTTCGATGTAACGGAAGGTGAGAATATCTACGTCATCAGCGGCGACAAGATATACCATGTTAATTCAGACGTGGAGATGAAAGGCTTACGCTGCTATTTCGTGGCAAAGGGCGCATTCAGCAACGCCAAAGTGATTCACTCCGACGGCACCTCCACCGACCTGCGCCTTATAGACGCAAAAGCTACGGGCGACACCGATGCCGTTTATGACCTGCTCGGCAGAAAGCGCGATGCGCAGACAAAGGGACTGGTCATTAAGAATGGAATTAAAGTATTAAAGTAACTGAACTTTCGCATATCAGGAAGTTAAAGGAGTTAAGGAAGTTAAGGAGTTAAG
>OLGF01002552.1_pt1 | contig 16641 bp, 16 predicted proteins | sample 1604971 | NCBI WGS metagenome assembly OLGF01 (sample SAMEA3888902, study PRJEB22519) | human gut metagenome | biome: human gut; feature: human-associated habitat; material: faeces | place: Denmark | collected 2011 | reverse complement strand
TTCAACTACACCGTCATGCTGGACGGCACCACCGAGATCGTGATCCGCAGTGAGGAGGATCTCCCCACCGGTCAGCTGCTCGACTTCTTTGTGAGCCGGGAGGATCTCTACGCCTTCCATGAGAATGAGGAGCGTATCCCGCTGGAGGAGCTGCCCGCCGAATCGGAGGGTGCCTCCTATACCCTGACCCTGGCAGAGCCCATTGCCTGTCAGGCCCGCAGAGTGGGGTGAGCGGCATGGATCAGACTGTCAACCGTTCCATGACCCCGGCGGCGGGATTCCGCCGTCCCCGGAGCCTGCGCCCCCTCTTTATGAAGTATCTCAACCCGGTGGTGGCCTGTCCCTATGTGCTGCTGGCCCCTGCCATGATCCTCTGCCTGATCTTCAGCCTGCTGCCGGTGGCCTATGTGATCCGCAGCAGCTTCTATCAGATCGATTTTGTCATGGGCACCGAATCCTGGGTGGGTCTGCAGAACTTCCGCTCCATCTTTTCAGACGCTGACTTCCTGCAGGCAGTGGGCAATACGCTGATCTTCACCTTCTTTACCGTGGGCATCGGTATCTCCCTGGCTCTGGCTCTGGCGGTCTTTCTCAACAAGAACCGCGCTGTCTACAACCTGGTGCAGAGCATTGTCTACACCCCGCACATCATCTCCTATACCTCCATCGCGGTGCTGTTCATGTTCCTGAGGGACCCCCAGACCGGTATCTTCAACCTGGTGCTGGACTTCTTCGGACTGCCGCAGCTCAAATGGATGCTCAGTGAGGAGACTTCGCTGCTCTCCATCATCATCGTCTTTGTATGGAAGATGCTCGGCTACAATATCATGATTATCCTGGCGGCGCTGCAGAGTGTGCCCCGGGAGGTGTATGAGGCCGCCAAGATGGACCGGGCCGGACAGGTCAAGACCTTTTTCCATGTGACCATTCCCATGATCTCGCCCACCCTGGTCTTTCTCATCACCAACAATGTCACCAGTTCGTTCTGTTCCTTCGACATCATCGACCTGATGACCAAGGGCGGCCCGAAGAACTCCTCCAACATGATGGTGTACTGGATCTATGAGAATGCCTTCTCCTACTACCGGGTGGGACCGGCAATGGCAGGCGCTGTGGTGCTGCTCATGCTGGTGGGTTCCATCTCGGTGCTGGTGTTCACCATTTCGAACCGCAAGGCCCATTACTGATTTCTGGAGGCTGATACCATGACCCAAGCGATCCGTGACCATAAAAAACTGATCCTGACCCTGCTGTCTGGGGCACTGCTGCTGATTCTGGCAGTGGTATATATCTTCCCGTTCTTCCACATGTTCAGCACCTCGCTCAAGACCTTTGCCGAGGCGAACATGATGCCGCCCAAGCTGCTGCCGGAAGAGCCTCAGTTCCAGAACTATGCCGAGGCCTGGGACTCGATGAATGTGCTGCACTACCTCAAGAACTCGGTGATCATCACCGGCTGCACCATCATCGGGCAGATGTTTGTCTGCGTGCCCGCCGCCTATGCCTTTGCCAAGAAGCAGTTCCGGCTGAAGAAAGTCCTGATGCCCGCCCTCCTCTTTGACCTGCTGGTGCCGGCACAGATCGTCTTTCTGCCCATCTATGTGATTGTCAGCAATGCCGGCCTGCTCAATACCTACCGTTCGCTGGTGCTGCCATTCCTCTACTCGGCCTTTACCATCTTCTTCCTCACCCAGTCCTTCCGCACCATCCCCGATGAGCTGCTGGACGCCGGAAGAATGGACCATGCCTCGGAATGGCAGATCATCACCCGCATCCTGATCCCCTCAGCCCGGTCGGTGATCATCACGGTGGCACTGTTCACCTTCGTGGGCAAGTGGAACGACTACTTCTGGGCCAAGGTACTCACCACCGATGAAACAGTGCGCACCCTCCCCATGGCGGTGAGCGGACTGCTCTCGGTGGGGGACGGCATGATCCACTGGAATGTGGTCATGGCAGGCAATGTGTTCCTCTTTGCGCCCATGCTGATTATCTACCTGCTCGCCAACCGGTCGATCAAGCAGGCATTCATCTATGGAGGGATCAAGTGATGATGGATTCCCATCTGCATACCGAATGTTCCTTTGACTGCGTTCCCGGCTGTTCCGATGGCCTGGGGGAATGGGCTATGGCGCTGGGGCTTTCCGGCTTCACCGTCACCGACCACCTGGAAATCGGCGTGGGACAGCCCGGACGCTTCCGCCAGAACCTGCTGGATTCGCTGGACTATGTCCGGGGATTGCAGAAGCGCTTCCCCATGCTGGACATCGGCTTTGGCGCCGAGCTGGGCCAGCCCCATCATGATCTCCGGGAGGCGGCAGAGGCGGTCTCCGGGCTGCCGCTGGATTTTATCCTGGCGTCCTGCCATCTGGTGCGGGGCCAGCCGGACTTCTGCGATATGGCGCCCGGCAGCTATGACCCCGATGCCCTGCTGGAACAGTACTTCCGGGAGGTGCTGGAGCTGGTGCGGTCGGTGGACTTCGACAGCCTGGCCCATCTGACCTACCCGCTGCGGTATTTTGAAGGGCAGCATGGAGTCCAGGTGGATCTGAGCCGGTTTTCCGGGCTCATTGATGCCATCCTCTCGGAGGTGATCATCCGGGGACGCAGCCTGGAGGTCAATTCCTCGGGGTGGCGTCAGGGCATGGGCGGCCCGCTGCCCGGCCGGGAACTGCTGGAGCGGTACCGGAAGCTGGGCGGCTGGAGGATCACGATAGGATCGGATGCCCACCGCACCGCCGATCTGGCAGCGGACTTTGTCCAGACCAGGAGGCTATTGCAGGAGCTGGGATTTGCCGGGGCGTGTCATTACCGGGCCCGGGAGCCCATCTTCCTTCCCTTTTCCGCCGAAATCCTGCCCCGGGTCATCTGAGCCGGGGACAGTTCGGGATAGATTGTAAGTGAGTGAATTAGGAGTGTACGAGAATGAAGAGAGTATTTTGTTCGATCCTTGCGGGTTTGATGATGCTGTCCATGTTCACCGGGTGCAGCAGTTCCCAGAACAGCAGTGCCGCAGCCGACGGGGAAAAGACCGTGGTAGAGCTGTGGACTGTCTGGAAGACCGATGCTGAAACCGGAAGCGGCAAGGTGCTGCGGGAAGCAGTCGAGGAATTCATGGCCCAGAACCCGGACATCGTGATCAATATCTCCAACCAGGGCGGCTATGACGACATTGCCGAAAAGCTGGAGGCTTCCATTGTTGCCAAGAATCCTCCGACCCTGGCTACGGTGGAGGAGACCCATGTGCAGCGGTTCTCGCCGGTGGCAGCGGATCTGTCCCAGTATCTGCCGGCCGAAGTGATCGACAACTATGTGGACGGCCTGATGCACACCTGCACCATTGACGGTGTGGTAAAGGCAGTTCCCTTCGGACGCAGCAGTACCATTCTGTATATGAACAAGAACCTGGTGGAGGCAGCTGGTCTTTCCACCGACGGCCCCAAGACCTGGGAGGAGTTCTACCAGTATGCCGAAGCCATGACCGATCCGGAAAACGGCGTCTATGGCTGGGGTCAGGACTTTGATACCGATGCCTGGATCTGGGAGTCGATGCTCTATTCCTACGGCGGCGAGATCATCTCTGATGACCTGAAAACCGTCCTCTTTGATGAGACTCCTGCCAGCTACGAGATCGTAGAGACCATGCAGGATATGGCAGATGCCGGCACCCTCTTCAACCCCTATTCCATGCAGGGCGAGGCCTGGGATATTCTCAAGAGCAAATTCATCGAGGGCAAGATCGGCATGCTCATCACCTCCATTGCCAGCTCCTCCGAGATCCAGCGCCTGGGCCGGGAGAACGGCTTTGAAACTGTCCTGGCCTTCCAGCCCATGGGCACCGAGTATTCTGTGCCCACCGGCGGCAACAACATCATCATGTTTGAGTCCGCTTCCGACGCGGAAAAGGAAGCCGCTGCCAAGTTCCTGGAATTCCTGGCCTCGGACGAGATCGCTGCCAAGCACAACCAGGAGACCGGCTACTTCCCTGTGACCGAGACCTCGATGAACCACTCCATTGTGCAGGAGCATCTGGCAGACTTCCCCTCCTATCAGAAGGCGCTGGATCAGCTGCAGTATGCCCACAGCCGTCCCATGACCAAGAACTGGAAGAATATGTACACTGTGATTCTGGACGAACTCAAGGCCTGCATGACCGATACCTCGGCAGACGCTAAGGCAGCCATTGAATCCGCCGCAGAAAAGTGCCAGAAGATCCTGGACGAGAACCCGGACTGAGTTTATAATCAGAGCCGATAAGAAACTGTTTTTGGAGAGTTTGCAATGAAAAAGACCACATTTCTGGAAAACGGACAATTCTACAAGGGCAATATCCATTGCCACACCACCTGTTCGGACGGAAAACTCAGCCCGGATGCCATTGTAAAGGCCTATCAGGACAAGGGATATGACTTTCTGGCGATCACCGATCACAATGTCTTTTCCCACTACACCTGCTATGACACCGACCGCTTTGTGATGATCCAGGGCGTGGAGGGCAACCTCCGGGCTCCGGCAGACAACCACCGGGAGTACCACTTCATTGTGCTGCCCGGCCCGGATGGTCACTGGGAAACGGCAGAGGGGGAGAAGTTTGCCCACGGGGAGCGTCTGGAGATCCCCATGCTCTCGGACAAGGCCAGCGTACAGACCTACATTGATGACCTCTATCGCCGGGGCTATATGGTGATGATCAACCACCCGTTCTGGTCCCGCATCGAGTACGATGAGATCCTGGGGCTCAACAACCTCTTTGCGGTGGAGATCTTCAACTACTGTTCCCAGATCCTTGAGAACATGGGCGAATCCAATGTCTGCTATGACGCCCTGCTCCGGAACGGCATGAAGCTCTGGTGCACCGCCGTGGACGACAACCACAACGACTTCCCGCTGGATTCTGCCAAGTGCGACAGCTTCGGCGGCTTTGTACAGGTCAAGGCAGAGGAACTCTCGGAGCGTGCCATCTGCAATGCTTTGGCATCGGGCAGCTTCTATGCCTCCATGGGCCCGGAGATCCACGACTTCTACATCGAGGACGGACGCTTCTACTTCAAGTGTTCGCCGGTGCAGAAGATCTATGCCAACGGCGATGTGCGCCAGATTCACTGCGCCGTGGCTGAGGACGCGGAGCATCCCCTCACCGAGATGAGCGGCGAACTCCGGGGCAATGAAAAGTACCTGCGCATCGAGTGCTATGACTTTGAGGGCCGCAAGGCCTGGACCAACCCCATCTGGCTGATCTGACAAGCCCGGGGCATAGAAAAAGATACGTCCGGTTCTGTCCGGGCGGATCTTTTTTGCTGCAGTGGGGAGCACCGGCTGCATGGCGGCGGGCGCATGGGCAGTGTCCTGTGGTGTATGCCGTTCCCCGGCTCCGGCGGGGCTGGGTCCAGCCGGCAGGGACAGCGGGGTCACAGGCGCTTTTCGAAGTTGCCGAAGATTTCCGGGCCCTCGCTCATGATCACAAAGGCGTGGGGATCTTTTTCCAGCAGCATCTGGCGCAGCGGGGCGATCTCATATTTGGAGATGATGGTGATGATGACATAGGTGTCGGTTTCAGTGTAGCCGCCCACGGCCTTCCAGTAGGTCACACCCCGGCCCAGCTTCTGGAGGATCACATGGTAGAGCTCCGGGTCCTTGGTGAAGATCTGTACATTCATATTGATGTTCTGGAGGTGGACATGGTCGGTGACCAGAGCGCAGACTGCCGAATAGATGATGGAATAGAGGGCAGTGGGCAGCTCAAAGAGCATGGCGCAGATGAGATAGATGATGCCGTTGATGATGAGGGTCATGCGTCCCACACTGAATGACTCATATTTTTTTGCCATATAGAGGCCGATGATGTCATTGCCGCCGCCGCTGCCGCCTGCCCGCAGGGTCAGTCCCACTCCGGCGCCAGCCAGCAGGCCGCCGATGATGCAGGCGGTGAGCCGGTCCGAGAGGATGGGCACCGAGGGGATCGCAATGAGCGAGAAGAAGGCGGTCTGGGTGAGGACGCTGTACACCGTCTTGAGGAAGAGGGGACGTCCGAACTGGAGAAAAGCCAGAGCCAGCAGCGGGATATTGAGGATCAGGTTGAGGATACCGGCGATGTCAAAGCCGGCGGGCAGTGCCAGCCGGGACTGGAGCAGGGTGCGGATGATCTGGGAGATGCCCACTGTACCGCCGTTGTAGAGCCCCACCGGGACAATGAACAGGTTGAGCCCGGCACAGAACAGCAGGGAACCAATGGTGATCCAGAAGTAGTTGACGCTTTCCCGATGAAAATTCTGCTGCATGGCAGAGCCCTCCTTGTGCCGGACCTCCGGCGTGAAATTCAGCTATGAGTATAGCACGAACCGGCAGGATTGTCATGCTTTTGGCAAAAAACTTCGTACAAATTCCCGCAGCGGCACAAAAAATACAGCATGGCGCTGTACCATGCTGTATTTTTATGGAATTTCCGGTACCGGACCGGAACCGGGGGTTATTGCTTTTTCCGGGGATAGAGCCGCATGCCCACCAGCAGACAGCCCTCGATATAGGGCAGGTTCTGCTCCTGGAGATAGTTTATGATCTCCGGGCTTTCGGCGCCGGGCTGGATCACGATGCACCGGAAGGGTTTGCGGCACTCCCGGAGCAGCTGGATGCCCTTGGCGGGGTTGATGCACAGGTCGATGATGTCCAGGTCACCGGGGATTTCGTTGAGCGACTGTAGCTCCTTGCCCACGCTGTGGACCGTATAGCCCTGTTCCAGCAGTCCCTCCTTGATCTTGTAGGCATATTTTTCCGGGTTGAGGGTATCCCCCACCACAGCGAATGTATTCATCTGCATAATCTGTTCCAGATCCATCTGTTGCAGTCTCCTTTCGGGAAGATATTGTATGGGTCAGCTATAATGTTATATTGTACCATTATTGTGACATTTTTCATACTTTTACTTCTGTGAGTGGGTCACCAAGAAAAATAATTTTATTATGTAACAATTACTACAAAAAAATAGTTAATTGTTATATTATATTAGTGTTACTGTATTCTACATAATTGGGGGTGCTGGTGAAATGTATCAGGGAAAGCAATGGGAAATTATATCACAATTCCGCAGGCACTCTGTAATGGTGCAGACAGATCCGGCCATCTGGGCGGATCTGGTGCAGAATCTGAAGTTACAGACCTACCGGCGCGGCGAGACAATCCGTCCGGGCGGAGACACCAGCGGACGGGTAACGATCCTGCAGAGCGGCGTAGCGCTTGTGAGCAGCGTGCTGGTGAGCGGAAAAGAAGTGATCACACAACTCAACGGTCCTGGGACAGTCTGGGGAGTCCCGAGTATGCTTTCTGCCAATCCCACTGCCAGAACATCGCTCATTGCAATGACCGAATGTCAGATATGGCACGTGCCGAGACACACCATCCGGGAATGGATGGAACGGGATGGTGTGAATCAGCAGAAGCTGCTGCAGTACGAATGCAAGAAGGGCGGTATTTTTGTGCAGCGTATTGAGATGCTGGCTCTGCCCAAAATCAAATGCAGGGTTGCCACGCTGCTGCTCTCACTGAGCTTTGATATCGGGTATGACTCGGACGGATGCGTTGTGATCCCTCTGCGCATCACCCATCAGCAGATCGCGGATTTAGTCCATTCTGACCGTGTTACGGTAGCCCGCATCATCTCCGGATTTGTGAAGAAACAACTTGTGGAGAAAAAGGAAGGCGGATACTGGATCCGGAATGTCGAGGAGCTGTATTCTGTTGCGCTGGATATGATCTGATTTCTCAAAATGCAGTTTATAATGATATATCCTGCAAAACCGACATATTTCCATAATAAATTTCAGAAAATCTTTAATTTTACACAAAAATGTAACAAAGACTACTGAAAATCTGCACTTCATCGCTTTAAAATATGGATATAGCTGAAGGGTATAGATCAGCTATCCGAAGCAGGGTTCTGTGGCTGTTGGAATTTTACTTCGGCAACTTCTATACACAAAATATTCTAAAGAGAGTAAAGGAGGAGGGTTATTTTATGAATCAATGGATGGCAATGATATACGTCCTGGCTCTGTTTGCAATCGGTGATATTATCAGCTCCGCAACAGGCGCACGTGTTTCTTCTGTATTTGTTGCATTGCTCGGATTCCTGATTCTGTTTATGACCGGCATTTTCCCTGGCGACATTATGACTATCTCTGGCCTGACAGGCGCTGCAGCTATTTCCGGTCAGGGACTGGTATTCCACATGGGTACCAACATCAACCTTCGTCAGCTGATGAAGGAGTGGAGAACCCTGGTTCTGGCTATCATTTCGATGTTTGTAGCTATGGTTTCGGTATTTGCAGTAGTTCCGCTGGTAGGCTGGGACGCTGCAGTTGTTACCATTCCGATCGTCAACGGCGGTATTATGGCAACCAACATCATGGTTGATGCCGCTCTGGCCAAGGGTGCTACCATGGCTGCTGCCCTGGGTACTCTGGCTTATGGCGTTCAGAAGTTCGTTGGTACTATCCCTACTTCCAAGATGGGTCTTGCTGAGGCCAAGCTGGTAGTTGAGGACATCCGCCGCAAGAAGGCTGCTGACCCCAACTATTCCTGGTATGCTGAGCGCGATGCTGAGTCCCACAAGAACGATGGCGACAAGCCCGCCAAGGTTCCCTTCTGGAAGAAGCATGAGAAGATCTGGACCACCTATGTATGTATGTTCGTGATCTACGTTGCCAATGAGATCGGTATCCTGCTGGCCGGCCTGACCGGCGGCTTCATCACCGCTTCCATCTGGTGCCTGATCCTGGGCGTTGTATGCTCCGAACTGGGCATCGTTCCCCCGAGAATCCTGGATAAGGCTAAGGCCAGTGGTTTCTTCATGGTACTGGTTTATGTCAGCATCATCACCTCTCTGGCTACCATCACCTTCGCTGATCTGATGGATCTGAGCGTTGGCCTGATCATCATCTTCGGCGCTGTACTGATCGGTACCTTCATCTTCCTGTACATCCTTCCCGGTTGGAAGATCGTTGGCTCCAAGAACCTGGCTGTTGGTATTGCCATGGCACAGCTGCTCGGCTATCCCGCAACCTATCTGATCACTCAGGAGATCGCCCGCACCGTCGGCGATACACAGGAAGAAGTGGATGCGATTACAGCCCGCATCGAGCCTGCATATGTACTGGCCGGCTTCGCAACTGTTACCTCCTTCTCCATTCTCATCGCTGGTTTCTTCCAGAACCTGCTTTGATCTGCTGATTGGATCCGATTCTGATCGACCTTTATCCCAATAAGATTCTGAAAGGATGGGTACGCGTGAAATTCGACACTCAAAAGTATTCCTATGCTTCCCGCCGTACCGTATCGTTCGCTAAGAACGGTATGGTGGCAACTTCCAGCCCGCTGCCTGCTCAGGTAGGTCTGGACGTGCTCAAGAAGGGCGGCAACGCCATTGACGCCGCAGTTGCTACCGCAGCTGCCCTGTCGGTGATCGAGCCCACTTCCAATGGTATCGGTGCGGACTCCTTTGCACTGATCTGGTACAAGGGCAAGCTGTATGGCCTCAACGGAAGCGGCCGCAGCCCCCGTCTGATCAGCGGCGAAAAGCTGCTGGAGAAGGGCCTCAAGGCTGTTCCCAGTGATGGCTGGGACCCGGTCATGGTTCCCGGTACACCTTCCGCCTGGGCAGAAGCTGTAAAGAAGTTCGGCAATCTGTCCCTGTCTGAAGTGCTCGAGCCTGCTGCCAAGTATGCAGAGGAAGGCTACCCGCTGGCTCCCAACATCGGCAAGCAGTGGGTACTGGGCTACAAGCGCTTCATGAAGGCCGGCGGCCCTGAGAAGTTCGAGGGCTGGTTCGAGACCTTTGCTCCCGATGGCAAGATGCTCAGCGACGGCGATGTATTCCGTTGCCAGGCTATGGCTGATACCCTGCGGGAGATCGGTGCCACCAACGCTGAGAGCTTCTACCGCGGCGAGCTGGCAAAGAAGATCGCTGCCTACTCGGAAAAGACCGACGGCTGGATGCGTCTTGACGACCTCGAGGACTACCGTGCTGAGTTCGTGGAGCCCATCACCACCAACTATCATGGCTATGATGTATATGAGCTGCCTCCGAATGGTCACGGCATCACTGTACTGATGGCCCTGAATATCCTCAAGGGCTTTGACCTGGGCAATAACCGTGAGAGCGTAGACGTATACCACAAGACCATCGAAGCCATGAAGCTGGCCTTTGTAGATGGTAAGGAATATGTAGCCGATCCCAAGGCCATGAAGACCAAGGTAGCTGACATGCTGTCGGAAGAGTATGCTGCTGAGCGCAGAAAGCTCATCACCGACACTGCTGTAATGCCTGAGCCCGGCACTCCCTTCTCCGGCGGTACTGTATATCTGTGCACCGCTGATAAGGAAGGCAACATGGTATCCTGGATTCAGTCCAACTACATGGGCTTCGGTTCCGGTATCGTGGTTCCCGGCACTGGTATCTCCTTCAACAACCGTGGTGCCAACTTCTCTCTGGACCCCACCAAGGACAACTTCCTGGAGCCCGGCAAGAAGGCTTACCACACCATTATCCCCGGCTTCCTGTGCAAGGATGGCAAGGCAGTCGGCCCGTTCGGCGTAATGGGCGGCTTCATGCAGCCTCAGGGCCACCTGCAGGTGCTGCTGAACACCATCGACTTCGGCATGAATCCTCAGGAAGCTCTGGATGCTCCCAGATTCCAGTGGGTAGGCGGCAAGAAGGTACAGCTGGAGCGTGCCGTTCCCACCGATATTGCCCTGAAGCTGGCTGCTATGGGCCATGAGGTAGAGATCATGAACGATACCTACTCCATGGGCCGTGGTGAGATCATCTGGCGTTGGGACGATGAAGTGCTGGTTGGCGCTTCGGAGCCCAGATGCGATGGTCATGTAGCTTCCTGGTAAGCAGTACGGACTGAAAAGCGTATCCCGCTGGGGATACAACAATTTGATAAAAGGGTTCGGCAGAATTTTGGTTCTGCCGAACTTTTTTGCGGCGGAAAAAAGGATGGAACAAGTGGAACAGACTGCAAAACGTTATAAGACCATTTCAGAGAGTACAGCCTTCATGGTGATGCTCACATTGCTCAGCGGCTATCTCAATGCCTATACCTACGCCACCCGGGGCGGGATCTTTGCCAATATGCACACCGGCAATATGTCCAAGCTGGGCATCAGCCTGGCAGGCGGAAACTTCGCCGGAAGCTGGCAGTACCTGGCGCCGATCCTGGCTGCGATCCTGGGTGTGATGTTCAGTGAGCTGGTGCGGCACAGGTTTTCGGGCATTGCCTTCGGCAGCTGGCAGAAGAATATGCTCGCCTTTGAGATCCTGGTGCTGGTGGGAGCGGCTTTCATCGCTTCGGGCTGGCATGATATGCTCATCGCCTGTGTCTTCTCCTTTGTCACCGAAGCACAGCTCTCGGTGTTCGGCAAGTGGGAGGGCAAGAGCCATTCCACCACCATCTGCACCGGAAACCTGCGCAACCTGGGTCAGTACCTCTATCCCGCCATTGCGGTGCATGACCGGGAATCCCTGCGCACTGCCGGGCTCTATTTCGTGATGGTCTTTTCCTTTGCGCTGGGGGCGGTGCTGGGCATCTGGGCCTGCGCACCGCTGGGTACCTTCGGGTCGATCCCCGCTGCCCTGGGCTTTGTGCTGCTGCTGGGTTCCATCCTGCGGGAAGAACACACCCGGGACTGATCTGCTGAATATGCAAACGGCGCTCTGTCACATGGCAGGGCGCCGTTTTTGTATGGTGAATCTTAGCCTGGGCTGATATAAAAATCCTTTGCGTTTTCAAAAATTCCATTGAAAAACAGCTGGGTTATGGTATAATGACTTTAGCGAGCCGCTTTCGGGCTTTAATTGGCTGATAAGCGTCATAAGGCAGGTCTGTCAGCTCCCGCGGCGGCTGTCCCTGTTCCAGAGCGGGTTCCCGGTGCTGGAGCAGGATTTTACAATTATAACCATACAGGAGGTCGTATCAAGATGGAATATGTAATCAAAAACCGTGAACCGGCGGATGTGCTCCGGTATTTTGAGGAGATCAGCGCCATTCCCCGTGGTTCGGGCAATGAGAAGGCGATTGGTGAATATCTGCTGGACTTTGCTGCCAAGCTGGGGCTGGAAGCCAGAATGGATGACCTCTATAACGTGGTGATCAAGAAGCCGGCTTCTCCGGGCTGCGAACATCTCGACCCGGTGATCCTCCAGGGCCATACCGATATGGTCTGCGAGAAGAACAAGAATGTGGAGCATGACTTCACCAAGGACGGCATCAAGCTGGTTGTGGACGGCGATATTCTGCGGGCAGACGGCACCACCCTGGGTGCGGACAACGGTCAGGCTGTGGCCTGCATGATGGCCTTCCTGGCCCGGAAGGATATGAAGCATCCGCCGCTGGAGTGCGTATTCACCTCCCAGGAGGAAGTGGGCCTCATCGGCGCCATCGGCTTCGATCCCTATGACCTCAAGGGTACCCGCATGATCAATATGGACTGCGGCCCGGAGGGTGTCTGCGTGGCTGGTTCTGCCGGCGGCACCACCATCGACATCTATAAGACTGTCAAGCGTGTGCCCTTTGCCGGAGAAGCGGTATCCCTCAAGGTGCGCGGCCTCAAGGGCGGTCACTCGGGCGGCGACATCGACAAGGAGCGCGGCAATGCCAACAAGATTGCAGCCCGTGTGCTGTATGCCATCGCCAAGGAGATGAAGGTGAACCTGGTATCCATGGACGGCGGCATGATGATGAATGCCATCCCCAGAGAGTGCGACGCAGTGGCAGCCGTAGCCGATGCCGCCAAGGCAGCTGAGATCGCTGCTGAGGTGGAAAAGAAGGTAAAGAGTGAGCTGGAATTCAGCGATCCCGGCCTGACCATCACACTGGAGCCTGCTGCAGCCCCGGCTGAGATGATCTGCGATGAGGACAGCGATGCCTTCCTGAAGATGCTCTACCTGATGCCGGCTGGTCTGGTTGCCAAGAGCATGGCACTGGAGGGACTGACTGTTGCCTCCCAGAACCTGGCAGCTGTCAAGACCCAGGAGGACGGACGGCTGTATATCCTCTACTCGCTGCGTAGCTCGGTGAACTCCTTCCTGGACGACATGGGCGAGAAGATCGACCTGCTCTGCCATGTATTCGGTGCGGAAGCCATCTTCCGTCCCGGTTTCCCCACCTGGGAGTACACTGCCAAGAGCGAACTGCGGGATATGCTGGCAAAGGCCTACAAGGAGCTCACCGGCAAGGAGATGAAGGTGGAGGCTACCCACGGCGGTCTGGAGGGCGGCGCCTTCCTGTCCAAGATGCCGGGGCTGGACATTGCAGCCATCGGCTGTGATGCCACCGGTGCCCACACCCCTCAGGAGCAGCTGGATCTCAACTCCTACAAGCGCATGGTGGACCTGGTTGCCCGTGTGCTGGAAATGATGTGCGAATAATCCATTGCGGATACAGAAAACAGGAGCGGTATTGAACCGTTCCTGTTTTTGTGTTTTGGGGAAAGCAGGTTGAATAACCCGGGCGGCTGTGGTAAACTGGAGATACCAAAACCCGCAGAAGCGAAAGGAGAAGGAACCCCTATGAAAATTGAGCGTTTTGACTGCACCGGTCGGATGAGCCGTGTGGTAAAGTATGGCGATATGCTGTTCCTGAGCGGTGTGACTGCCGGTCAGGCCGGTGAGAGCGTGGAGGAGCAGACCAAGGCTGTTCTGGCCCGCATCGAGGAGCTGCTGGAGCAGCATGGCTCGGATAAGGAGCATATCCTTTCCACCACCATCTACCTCAAGGACATCAGCGATTTCGCCGGTATGAACAGCGTCTGGGACCCGTGGGTTGCCAAGGGCAATGAGCCGGCCCGTGCCTGTGTGGAAGCTGCTCTGGCTGCTCCCAGCATCAAGGTGGAGATGTCGGTGACTGCCGCTGTGAAGGACTGAGTGTCCCGCACCAAATGACCTGAAACAGAACAGGGACTGTCCCCATGGGGACAGTCCCTGTTTTTTGCGTTATTCAGCTGTATTGCCGGAGAGGAGTTCATCGGGGTTCCGGCTGAGCAGAGCCGTGATCTCCTCCAGGGCGTCCACCGCCCCGGAGAATTTCCCCTGGGCCTGGGTGAGCAGCCCGGCGCCCTCCTGGGTGTCCAGTCCGGCGGCAAAGGCCTGTTCCACCAGGCTGGTGACTTCCTCCATGGTGGAGGCGGCCCCTTCCGCCAGCGGGACGATCTCCTCATAGCCCTCGGGCGGGGTCAGGGCAGCCATCTTCTCAAACTGCTCCTGCATCATCCGCATTACTTCCACCGAGCGCTGGGGAAAGAGCTCCGCCTCGGGCGAAAGCTGGCTGTACTGTTCCAGCGAACGGTTCATCTCATCGAGGATCATCTGCTGATCGAAGAGATAGCCGGTCACGGAAACGGTTTCCGCAGGCTGGGAGGATTCCTCCGGCAGCTGGGAAACTGTCTCGGAACCGGGTTCAGATACAGAGGGTTCTTCTATTCCGGTGCAGCCGGCAAGCAGTCCCAGACAGAGAACAGCACACAGCAGGCAGCCGGAAACCTTGGTACGAAACTGGATCACTGGGGCTGTTCCGGCTCCTTTCCGAAGATCTCGGTCACCGAGTCATCCAGCACACAGCTGTCCCCTTCGCAGAGGTGTTCCTCGGGATTGTTGATCTGGCGGTTCTTGGCGAGCAGGCGGCGGTGCGCCTGTTCCCGCACCAGCACATAGATCACGCTGAAGGCCGGGAGACCTGCCACCATGCCGGGGACCCCGAACAGGCTGCCGCCGACGATGATGGAGAACAGCACCCACACGCCGGATACACCGATGCTGCTGCCCACGATCCGGGGCGCCATGATATTGCCGTCAAACTGCTGGATGCAGACGATCAGGATAATGAACAGCACCGCCCTGATGGGATTGGAGAGGAGCAGGAGCACCACGCCGGGAATGGCGCCGATGATGGGGCCGAAGTAGGGAATGATGTTGGTGACGCCGACGATCACCGACGAGAGCATGGCATAGGGCATCTTCATCACGCTCATGCCCAGGAAGCAGAGCAGTCCCACGATAGCCGAGTCGATGATCTGTCCGGTGAGGAAGCCGCCGAAGGAGCGGTTTGCCACATGGCCCACATGCATGGCATAATCCGCCCAGCTGTCCGGAAGGAAGGCATAGAGCATCTTCTTGAAGGTGCGGATCAGCTTATCCTTGCCGGTGAGCAGATAGATGGAGATAATCAGGCCGCTGAACACATTGTAGATGCTGGTGGCAGCGCCCATGGAGAAGTCCACCAGAGCCGGGAGCAGGGTGTTGAGGGTCTGTTAGATGCCGGCGAGCAGATCCTGCCAGTAGGTATTGAGCAGCCTGGCAATTTCACTGTTCAGCTGGAGCTGGGTGGATATTCTGGAAATCTGTGCGGTCATGTCACTGAGGTAGTCGTCCATATTGCTGCTGAAGGTTTCGATGGAAACGATCAGTTCCGGGATTACCGAGCTGACCAGCTTTCCCACAATGAAGAAGAGCAGGAAATAGACGCTCAGAATGGAGAGCACACCGGAGATGGAACCGGCTTTCTTTTCAGAGAGTCCGGCTTTTTGCAGAAGCGGGGTATAGAACCGGTAGCGGATCAGCTTATAGGGACGGTTGAGCACAAAGGCGATGACCAGTGCGATGGTAAAGGGCATGATCACCGAAGTGATCCAGCTGATCTGATTGAGGATACGGTCCAGATGGGTCACAGTTAAAAAGACCGCACCGGCATAGGTAATCAGCAGAAGGTAGGGCTTGAGTTCCTTGGTGGACATAGATGAATCATCATTCCTTTTCTGCGGCAGGACAGCCGCTGGTTCAGTCGATGCAGGCCTCGACAAAAGCCTCGAAGATCTTGACGCTGTTGGCATCCTCCGGAGCCATGTGTTCCGGATGCCACTGTACGCCCCAGGCAAAGCGGCTGCCCGGCAGACAGATGCTTTCAATCAGACCGTCCGGCGAAGTTGCCATGACTGCCAGACTGGGAGCCAGTTCCCGGATGGCCTGATGGTGACGGGTGTTGACGCCGATGGTGGACTGTCCCAGCAGGGCATGCAGCGGGCTGCCCGGAACCAGTTCCACAGAGTGGGTGGCGGCGCCATAGGGCTTGCCCTGGGAATGCTTGATCTCAGAGGGGCGCTGGCTGGGCAGATCCTGCCACAGGGTACCGCCCATCACCACATTGAAGAGCTGCAGGCCGCGGCAGATGCACAGCACCGGCTTTTTGGCAGCCAGTGCGGCACGCAGCAGACGGATCTCCAGTTCGTCCCGGACAGCGATGCTCTCGCCGCATACCGGCAGACGCTCGGCATGGTACCAGGAGGGATCAATATCCTCACCGCCGGTGAAGATCAGTCCGTCACAGAGCTCCACCATCCGGTCGATCGATTCCTCGTCATACTGGAACGGGAGCATCAGCGGCAGACCGCCTGCCTGTCCCACAGCAGTCATATAGTTGGGCAGCATCCAGTAGCTGTCCAGTTTTGTATCCATCAGAGGGGTGATTCCAATCACAGGTCGCATGAGAATAATCTCCTTTCCATTTGCCGAAGTATCACAGCTGTGGTTCACAGCAGAAGTTTGTTCCGGACTGTCCGGTTTCATTGTGTATTATTATAGGACGAAAGGACAGG
>OLGF01002530.1_pt1 | contig 16718 bp, 19 predicted proteins | sample 1604971 | NCBI WGS metagenome assembly OLGF01 (sample SAMEA3888902, study PRJEB22519) | human gut metagenome | biome: human gut; feature: human-associated habitat; material: faeces | place: Denmark | collected 2011 | reverse complement strand
TTAAGTTTTCATAAGCATTTCTTAATATAAGTTATTGATTTACAGACGATTAAATATTAATTTAACGCAGTATTGATTTATCAGGCACTTATAAAAATCACAGATGATATTTTTCCACTTTTCCTTTGCAAGCACTTGGTTTATACCTTATTATTTAGTAACTTTGCATCCGAAAATGACAGATACGCATTTTCATAACTAACAATTTAATTTTCATAAGAAATAATATTCACAAGAAACATGAAACACTTCATTCTATCCTGCGCACTGTCGATGGCGGCTATAGCCATCGACAGCGCACAACAAACAGGTCAGTTGCCCGTCTATCTCGACAACACCAAACCTGTAGAACAACGCATCGACGATGCCATTGTCCGAATGACACTTCAAGAGAAGATTCGCATCATTCATGCACAGAGTAAGTTTTCCTCTGCAGGAGTTCCCCGTTTGGGATTTCCAGACTTCTGGACAGATGACGGTCCTCATGGTGTTCGCCCTGATGTACTGTGGGACGAATGGGAGCAGGCTGGCCAGACCAATGACTCCTGCGTAACCTTTCCTGCCCTCACCTGCCTGGCAGCATCCTGGAACCCACAGATGAGCAGAATCTATGGAGAAGCATTAGGCGAAGAGGCACTGTATCGGGGAAAAGACATGATTCTAGGTCCTGGCGTGAACATCTATCGCACCCCATTGAACGGACGCAACTTCGAATATATGGGTGAAGATCCTTACCTGGCAAGCATCATGGTTGTACCTTATATCCAAGGATTACAGTCTAAAGGAGTATCAGCCTGCGTAAAGCATTACTGCCTCAATAACGACGAGGAATACCGTCATCAGGTAAACGTCATCGTGAGCGACCGTGCCCTCCATGAAATCTATCTCCCAGCCTTCAAGGCTGCTGTAGAGAAAGGAAAGACTTGGGGAATCATGGGTGCTTATAATCTCTACAAGAACGAACACAACTGCCACAACCAGTGGACACTGAACAAGATTCTGAAGGGCGACTGGAAATATGACGGCGTAGTGGTAAGCAACTGGGGAGGTGCACACGATACCGACCAAGCCGTGAAGAACGGGCTCGACATAGAGTTCGGCACATGGACGAACGGATTGACCATGGGTGCCAGCAATGCCTACGATAATTACTACCTTGCCGTACCATATATAAAAGGTATCCAGGAAGGTAAATACACCACCAAGGAATTGGATGAAAAGGTGCGCCGCGTATTGCGCCTCTTCTATCGCACCACCATGAATCCGAACCGTCCTCATGGTTTCCTCTGTTCTGACAGCCACTATGCAGCAGCCAGACAGATTGCCGAAGAAGGCATCGTACTGCTCCAGAACAAGAACCAAGTGCTTCCCATCAATACCCAGAAAGCACAACGTGTTTTGGTAGTAGGAGATTCAGTTGACTTGCAAGTTTGGCTATACGTCCCTCACGCACTGCCACATAACGAGGCGACTGCAGGATGTCTTCATACAGACATAGATAAAGAGAATCTAAATTATACTTTGCAGCATTGGCTATATGCGTCAACAGCAACAAGCATATCAGTAAGAACCATCTATTCTTCATTATTTGTTACGCTTTAAGAATTTGTATATAGGTTTGATTTTTTTTAAAATCATTTTCAACTTTTGGACTTCTTTTCAGAATGCCGATGCAAATATTATCATTTTTTCAGATAACGCCAAAACTTAATAATAATATTTTACCTTTTCCCACTATTTTACATCCACTTTTTTATCTCGCACATCAAACCATAACCATCTCATTATCAAACCAATTTCCTTCATTAGCAGAAAAACTAATCCATATTTTCACCCTTTATCCTATGTGGGCTCCAGTTTTTATTACTTTTGCAAAACAATGTCATTCTTTTTTTGCTGTTAAATACCGTTAATACAATAAACCATCTCGGATTTTAGAAGTCCAAATGATGGTTTTGGTAGAAACCATGACTCACTTCGTGTCGAATTCATTCCATTTTAGTGTCATACTTGTTGGGTATATAAATTAATAATAAGAATAACAGGAGAAAATCCGATGAAAAATTTTATGAGAAATTATTTAGAGAAGCTACAACAACTACTTTGCCTGCTGGTATGTATGCTGATGATTGCGGCTGTCAGTATCCGAAGAGACGGCAAGGTGACCGGATGCTATGTGAATCAGCAACAGACGGTAGCGCCAAAGACAGAGCCCATGGCTGTGCTTGAAGATGGTTCTGTACGATTGAATACTACAGAACTAGGAAAAGACATTGTAGGCTACGGAGGCATAGTGCCATTGGAGATTACCTTGCAGGATGGCAGGGTAAAGAGTATCAGAGCACTTGCCAATTCTGAGACTCCCGATTTCTTTACTGAGGCTTCTGCCCTTCTTACTAAATGGAATGGGCAGACTATAGAAGATGCACAAAAGATGAAGGTGGACGCCGTGTCTGGTGCGACGTTCTCTTCAAAGGCAATCATCGGAAACGTGCAGCGAGGTCTTCAGTATGCAGCCAAGAATCCTGTAAAGACATCAGTATGGTCAGAGTTTGATTTCTCTGCCAAGGCTATAGCCGGAATAATTGTTGTGCTCATGGCAGCCATCGTACCGCTTTTCATTAAGAACAGACGATATAGGATAGCTCAGCAAATCCTGAATGTCATAGTGCTTGGATTCTGGTGCGGTTCTTTTCTGAACTATACATCAATCATCAGCTATATGTCAAATGGCATGAACGTAGTGGCATTGATAGTGCCGGTCATCATGCTAATCACGGCATTCGTATTTCCTCTCTTCGGCAAGAAATCATACTATTGTACGCATGTGTGTCCCTTCGGTTCTTTGCAGGAACTTGCAGGAAAATGCGTTGGATATAAAGTCAGAATGAAACCAACGACAGCCAGACGCCTGGATATGTTCCGCCAGATTCTCTGGGTCATACTCATGCTATGCTTGTGGACAGGTATATGGTTCGACTGGATTGATTATGAGCCCTTTTCAGCCTTTGTATTCCAATCGGCATCATGGGTGGTCATTGCCATTGCCATAACCTTCGTGGCACTCTCAACGGTAATCATGCGACCATACTGTCGCTTTGTCTGTCCTACAGGTTCGCTCTTGAAATACAGTCAATATTCTATTTTAAAGAAAAAGAAATAGCAACAAACCGGTCATTAGAACGCATGATAAACGATGCATTCTGACGGCCGGTTTTTGCTTGGTATGAACTTTCAAAAATCAAAAATATGCAGAATCCAATAAGTATCATGCAGAGGATATCAAGAAGACACCTCTCTTCATCTTTGTCTGCGCTGATACCACCCGTATGGCAGAGGGACAGGGCAAGGAACTCTGGGTACAGGATTTGTCGGCAGTTTCCGAGAATATTCTCCTGGCAGCTCATGCCATGGGATTGGGAGCCTGCTGGACAACCATCTATCCTATCCAGAATAAAGTGAATGGCATTTCCAGAACATTGAATTTGCCTGGCAATCTGATTCCGCTGAATGGCATCATCATCGGTTATCCTGACGAGCCGGAGCAGCCAAAGGATAAGTGGGACACCAAGAAGATTACCTACGGAATACCGAACTAGGGAATACCTAAAAATGATGATTTTTGAAAGCGGCTTTGTCTGTTACAGAATTATTTTGTAATTTTGCGCAATATTATCAAGGATATAACAAATATAATTATGAAGAAAAGAACATTGTTTTTAGCAGCAATATTAAGTATGGGAATGGTTAGCAGCATGATTGCAACAACCAGAAGCTCACACTCTGAGGAGGAGTTTGCCAAGCATTATTCCGGATACATCACAGGCTGGTATCTTAAGGAAGATAAATAATCACTTTATGATTATCATAAAATGAGAATAAAACGCCATTTTTTATCTTTTATAGAAGATAAAAGCAAAATATTTAGGATTTTCATCCTTTATAAAAGATAAAAATCGTATATTTGCAGAAAATTTCATTTATAAGTGATAAAAATATGGCAACTATTATTCGTCAATCATATACCGACAAGATAGAAAAGTATCTTGGTAAGGAGACTATCATCGTATTAGTAGGTCAACGTCGTGTAGGTAAAAGCTGCATGATGAAAATGATTCGTGACCGCAAGAAGGCAGATGACAGCAACAATATCATCTTTATAGATAAGGAGAAAAGAGAGTTTGACAACATTCAGACCTATCAGGATCTCAACGACTATATCGGAGAGCACTTTTTATCTGATAAACATAACTATATCCTTATCGATGAGATACAAGACATCAGGGAATTTGAACGCTCCATCCGAAGTTATCGCACAGAACCCAACACCGACATTATCATCACAGGTAGCAATGCTCGCATGCTGAGCAATGAACTGAGCACTCTCATCGGTGGCAGATATAAGGAAATCTATATCCAATCGCTGAGCTATAACGAGTTTCTGGAATTTCATCAACTATCAGATAATGACGAAGCACTTGCTCTGTACATTCAGTATGGTGGCCTGCCTGGTCTGGCAAAGATAGGGCTTGAAGAGGATGATGCACGTGAATATCAAATGGATATTTACCATACCGTCTTACTTAAGGATGTCATTATGCGCAACCAGATAAGAAACGTGCCATTTTTAGAGAATTTAGTACGTTTCCTCGCAGACAACACCGGTAAGTTGATTTCCGCCAACAGTATCGCCAAATATATGAAATCACAAGGCGAATCTATAACGTCCACAGCTATCATCAATTACATATCCTTCCTTTGTGAAGCCTATATCCTACACAAGGTGAACCGCTATGACATCCACGGCAAACGTATCTTTGAAACCAACGATAAGTTTTATTTTGAAGACAACGGCATTAGAAATGCCATTGCCGGGGGAACACGTGAAGGAGACATCGAGAAAGTGATAGAGAATATCATCTATCAGAACCTCATACGCTTGGGCTATCAAGTTTATGTAGGACAACTGCAAGCTGGAGAAATCGACTTTGTTTGTACCAAGCCAGGAGGCGAACGCATCTACGTGCAAGCTTCCTACATCATAGCCGACGATGCAACCAGAGAGCGTGAGTTTGGCAATCTCCGTGCCATCAAGGACAACTACCCGAAGTACGTTATCTCCATGACCCCTCTGCTCACCAAAAATGATGATGACGGCATCACGCACCTGCATCTTCGCAAATTCCTGACAGAAGGAATATAAATAACAGGAATTTCTCAGATTGGGCACACAGTGTGTTCCCGATCTGAGGATTCTTTTATTCCTCCCCATTCAGGCATTCGCCCGTCTCATAACTCTTCGTCATATCCTTTAAGATATCAATCATCTCCTGCCTCAAGCTCTCGGGCTTCAGCACGATGAGGTTTCTGCCATGCCACAACAGTTCCTGAAGGAAATCACGGCTGGGGCGGACGGTGAGGGTATATTCCCGATACATTCCATCTTTCGACTCCTTCACTTTCTGCTGACTCTCGTGCAGCGGAACCTCCTCGATATAATTGTATTCCGGATAGAAGGAACGGATGCGAATTTTCTCCACGGGCACATCTTCCATCCGATAGATGCCAAAGCAATCTTCATAATAATTCTCTGGAGTCAGGAACTTCTTCATCTTTGCCGGCAACGGATGCTTCTCGCAAATAAGCTTAAGGAAACTGATGCGGTCAAAAGGAAGACAGCGAACGAGCTTCCTCTCATCCTGTTCAGCACTTGAATTGGCTTTCCCTTCGGACGCCGAACGTTGTTTCTTCACTCCCACAACGTACCACCGTTGTTTGAAGTATCTCACGAAAGCCGGTTGTAGCACGATATCGCTCTCTGCTCCAAATCCCGAAACGTATTTAAACTTCAGCAGATATTGCTTATCAATCGCTGCAAGAATATCATCCAGATATTCCGTGTTGTATGGCGGCGTATCAAGCATCACCTTGTTATGAAATTTCAGCATATCACCAAGCGAAGCCAACCGCAGGGAACTCAGCATCCATTCCGTCACATCATCATTAGCGATCGGATCACGCTTCAGATAATACCGATAGCCGTCGCTCTTGTCGCATTCCACAGTAATGCCAAACTGCGACTGGATATTTTCACGATAACGATGAAAGGTACGTTTGTCCAGCTCATCCTCATCCTGATTAGCGTTGGCATCACGCCACTCATTAGCAATCTCCTCAAAGGTAAGATGCTTACGATCCAAGAGGCCTATCAGCCAACTATAGAATTTTACACGATTGTCCATAATCTCTAAAAATCTAATGAATATTTACGAGAAATGCCTAAAAAGAAAAGGAGAAAAGATAGCCAACAAAATGGTAATGCTAAATGCTGGCGTTTCTGACTTTTGTCATATACCAATGCGCAATACACTTGTGCCCGATGCTTGAAATGAACTGTGAACAAACTCGTCTCTTTGCATGAAACACATGAATTTTTAATAATGCTAACACAGACCTATTGCCTGATGTCAGCCTCTTGCTGCCTCTATCTTTTCTCCGAAAGTTTTAATCTACTTAATGAAAATTTCAATCCTCGCTCCATTATCGGGGCAAGTCTTGCAAATCTACCAAATCTACAGTCCAGTTCAAACTCTGAATTTTCAGGTCGAGTTCCCGATACTGCTTGGCATAGGTATCAGCCTCCTTACGAAGAGCCTTTATATCTATGGTTCTAACATATTTCAGTTCGTTTCTGCCAAAGCGAGTATCGTTGGCAGCTACGTAGTTCACCACCTCTTTCAATGCCTTGACACGCATCGACAAGACGTCTCTCTTGGCTATCAATCGAGTCAAGGAGTCTCCGTCCTGAACTATCTGAACGTTGGTGATGTTAATACGATAAACCAGATCTTCCAACTGAACGAGTACGTCATCCAGTTCCTTGTACAGTTCCTCCACGTTATCGCAAGGTTCATCGCCCTCCTGTACCTTGGCGCTTTCCTTGATACGTTCTTTCAGTTGAGCCACTCTCTTCTGCAAGTCGGCTCTGATGCTCAATGCTTCTGCTAACTTCATAATCTTCTATTTTTATATATGACGTTCTAATTTTATTTTTATTGCATTACAAATTATTTTTCACCTTTCCAAGCAAGGCACATCCTCAGGCCAATGAGGGTCAGTTTCATTTCCATCATCAGCATAACGAATATCTCGCTGCTCTGACACGCTGCGCTCATAATTCAATTTCACATTGATAGTGAAATCATCCATGCGGAGAATATCTGGCAGGCACCAAGGCTCATGAGTATGCAAGGCATGCATCGCATAACAGATACACAAATGGTCGTACGCCTTGTTGTGCAGATAGCCTTCCGCCCACGACGTGCCATCGTCGAGCATATCAGTCAACTCTCTCAACGTATCCTCTTCGTTGCCGAAAAAGTTGGCAGACGCACCATTCACAATGGTATCCATCTTGCAATGTCCTGTACTGAGCAACTCATCTGTCAGATGAATCATATAGTCGAAGTCGGAACCGTAATAGTCATCATTCTCCAGATGCAAGACCGAGTCTTTGTCAGCATACTCGAATCGAAGCGTACTGTCCAAGTCGTACCTGAAACGGTCATCCACCTTGTATGGCGAACGGTAGAGCGTAAGCCAAAGGTTACGGCACTGCTCAAAACACTCCAAGGTGAGTTTGTAGAGTTTGTCGTTCAACTGGCTCAATCGTTCCACCTCGGCAGCAGTAGGATGAAGCATCATCTCGTCGAGCGTCACCTCACGAAGCCCGAGCAAATCGTCCAGCAAATCCCGCTCCGTATCACTGAAGTTACGGAAGAACCCATCTGGATTATTATCCTCACGATTCACCACCTTCTTGATACGACGTTCCACCTCTTGCACGATGGCACGCTTATCCTCTATCGTAGACTTTTCTCTTATAAAGTCTACAAATTTGAAGTTAGGCTCCGAACTATAGCTACGGTTGTTCTCAACTTCATCAATCAGTTTTTTCCATTCCTTTTCCATTTACTTCCTCTTTAAAGAATACGTTTCCTTTTTTCCATTGATACACCTCTCGCTCATATCTCAAGCTGACATCCGTCCAAAAATCATCCATACGGAGGATGTCAGGCAAAGAGTAATGCTCATGACTATGGAGCGAGTGAAGGAGATGGCAGATGCAAAACTTGCCAAAGGCAGGATTATCCAGATAATCAAGATTCCACGACGTGCCATCATCAGCCACTAGAGGTTCCCCATACGAATACCGCCCACTATCCCTAAAATTGCAATGAAAATGGAGCATATACTCGAAGTCTGAGCCATAATAGTCATCATTATCCATCTTGAGGACGGAATCCTCATCATTCCAACTGAAATCAACGTGCTCCTCCACATCATAATAATCCTCGTTTGCCATTAAGCTCGGTGAGTGCAACAAAGACTTCCAGAGGTTTCGCCCTTGCGCAAAAGCATCCTTCGACAGTTCATGAAGTTTATCGTTCTGATGTCCCAAACGCTCGATTTCTTCCTCTGTAGGATTTAACATCATCACATTGAGAATCTTTACCCGAGTACTCCAAAGGGAATCAAGCACCTCCCGCTCCTGTTCACTGAACTTACGGAAGCGGAAACTCTTGTCCGCATCATAACGGGCAATCATCTTGATGCGACGCTCTACTTCTTGTACAACTCTGCGCTTGTCATCATCCGACGCTTCGCCCACATACTCCATCAAAGCGAAGAAAGCCTCCGTTTCAAACGGATCTTTCTCAATTGTATCGATAAGTTGAATCCAATTTTCCTTCATCTTCACCTACGATTTCACCATTACTAACTTCTATTATCTTATCATCGCCAAAGCTTCCTCCCCGTACCTTGTAAGGAGAGTTTCTCTTCAACGTCTTCTCCAAATACTCCAGGTCCTTGGGACGGAGATGAGTGAGAGCGAAATCCACCTCATTCAGTTGCGACTGATTGCTCAAAGCGAGATGCTGAAGATTGTGACACATGAAGATGTCCAAGCGACGCAACTTGTCGTTCTTACTCAAATCCAAAGACACCAAATCTTCGGATCCATCAATATGCATCTCCTCCAAGAGAGGATTGGCAGAGAAATCCAACTTCTCGTTTCTTATCGCGCTAAAGTCGATGAACTCCAGCAAAGGATTTTTGCTTACGTCGAGCCATTGCCCACCATATCCCGAATATCCCAGGATACGCAAGCTAGGACATTCCGTGAGAATCACATCAAAGGTTTTCACCTCGAACATGCCACAGCCATCAAATCCGATAATGGCATCTTCCTCTTCCGAGCAGATGGTAATGGTATAGTTCACGCCCTTCTCAGGATAGGAATGACCTGCCTCTACCCAAGCCAACTTTTCGGAAGCAGGTTTCTGTTTACCTGTCACGACCTGTACCTTTCCATCGCCCCAAGCGATTCTTGCCTTGCTGCCTTTCTTCAGCATCAAGTGCAAGCCTACGGTCTCCCCCATTGTCCAGTCCAAAGTCTGGATATTGATTGTAATCTGTGCCATAATTCCTTGTTTTTAATGTTTACGACGGCAAAGGTACAGGTCAGGTGTGTCAAATCGTGACGCAAGCGAGAAAATTATCTCAAAAATCTTTGTTTCACCTTGTACCAATAGTCCCAGGAATAGCCTACGGAAGGATGATTCACCGCCATCACTTTCACCTGCTTGCCATTACTCAGAAGGTAAGCACCTGTAGCAACAGGATAACCATCCACTACGATGTCATCGCCATCCTGCCAGCCTACATTAGGAAGATTGTTCCAAAGCCTCTTGCCCCATACGATGATGTACTCAGGTTGGTACATTTCGATGACCTCGAAGAAAGCCTTGCCTGCCTGGTGATATTGTTCGGCAGTGCCAGCCTCGCGAGGGCCACCCATCGCCACTTGCAGATAGTTGAAGAAGATGACCGAGTTCCAAATCTTCAGCCTCATTGCTTGATTGGTCTCCTCACCCACTAACGAACGCTCAAACTTCAGGAAAGTCCGCATCCAGTTTTGCCGTTCCTTGTTCTCATTGAGATAATCATCAAGCACCTGCTGCGTAAAGTTCATACACTCCCGATGTAGCTGGCAGTCGCCACAATCCGTACAACTCTCATCACAATAATGACTCTCGCCCAATATCATGATTTGCTTGCCAAATATCCCCCCGTTGGCATAATCCTTGCCAACGAAAGGCTGAAAGAAAATGTTGCTATTCATATTTTAAAATAATGAAACAATCCAATTTCCCAAGCGAATGGCCCATGAAATCACCACATAAATCAACCAGCAAAGCACGACGATGAACACAGCCGTCCAGAATGCCTTCTTATTCACCTTATTGATAATCTCCTTATCATCCTCGATATAGCCTGTAATCAGCTTCAAGTTTTCTACATACGAACGCTTGAATACATCCAGCACATCACCTATATAGAAAGGTATGGCACCTATCAGCACATCCATCAAGATATTATAGATGACAGCCAAAGTCAGCGGAATCGACTTAACCACGCAAAGACTGTAATAGATAAATGGGAATGCAAACACGCTCGTCAAAGCATCACCGATACCGACAGGAAGGATGAAGCCAAGGATAGGATCCAAGAACCACTTGTCCATATACTTCGCCGTACCTACCATCAGACGATATGACGGCATGTTCATCATCTTCTCACGCTTAGCAGCTTTTTTATCAGCCCTCGCCTGTTCTTTGGCAAGAGCCGCCTCTCGCTTTTGATCTTCTTTTGCGAAATCCATGCCCAAATCAGCCTGGGCCTGCTGTCTTCTTGAACTTTCCATACGCCTTATAATTCTATTTGTTTCTTACCATTTATAAATTCTGTGAACTCCTGTTCCGAAAGAGAGAAACCGCTCAAGTCGCTCATCAACTCCATAGCTTGCTTACGCTCCACCTCGCTACCAGCCAGATTGATACGCTTGAACACCTCACGAAGATAAGCACTCTTGTTGTCTATCTTAGCCATTTCACGCTTAAACTCATCAGCATGTTTCTTCAACTCCTTATCGTATGCAGCCGAAGCCAAGCTACCGTTGAGCTGCTGCGCTTTGAGCTTAGCGAAACTATCAAACAGAGCGATACCTTTCTGTAAGGATTGTTCCATCGCACCAGTTAACTGCGCCAAGTCTTCCTCGCTATACCCAGCAGATTTGTTCTGTTGTGCGGTCTTACCCTCTATCTTCTTATGGTCTTTCGTATATGCTTCCACCCCGTCAAGCAAATTCTTAGCCATATCCTTGTCGGCATGAAGATTGTCTGCCAACATTCCTGTAAACAGAGAAAGGTTTTGCTCCACATCAGCAGGAAGTTTGGCAGCCTCCCTATAATCAGGAATATCGACCGTATGCACCAACTTCTCATCTATCTTGCTCTCCATGATTTCACGTCCAAGTTTCAGCATGGCAACCATATCACGAAGATGTTTCAGTATCTTCAGCTTCAAGTCGTCAGAGCAAACTATCTTGCTTCTGATCTCCTTAGAAACCTTATCCAGTTCACTGGAGAGTTTGGCATACTCATTTTTGATGCGGGTTTGTTCCTCACGATGCGATTCCAATTCCTCCTTATCCAACTTCAAATCTACCTGATAGCTCTCGTATTCTCTCACAAGAGGGAAGCATACCGCATTCCATCCAGCAAAGTCGCGATAGTAGTTCTTGTTGGCCATACCAAAGGTGATCCAGTTGACGAGGAAGAAAGGCTTGGAAGGCTTCTTCGCCTTCGCTTCCATATAGCTTCCCTGCTTAGACTCCAAGGTGGCGGTGATGTCATTAATCAACGAGGTATAGACATCGATGTTCTGAAGATGGTCGTTCATTTCCATGTCCAGCGCCTTCATCTGCTGAAGCAGACATTTTCGTTGCTCCTCCAATGGACGAATAGTCTCATCCGCATACAAAGCATCAAGCGTCGCCTTCAAGTCAGAAGCCAACAGTTTTTCTCCATAACGCAAGAACACATTCGCCTTCGGGATTACCACATCATTGAGCGTTTTGCAGATTACCAACAATCGTCCCATATCAGCCTTGATGCGAGTGGCATCATGCTTCACGCTCATCTGGAAAACTGATAAATCAGACTTCAAACGATTAGCGCGTTCACTTGCTCCCATATAGTGTTCGAGCATGGTCAGTCCTGCCATCGCCAAGCCCAAGGACTTGTTGCCGTTCGACAAAGACTTATAAGCCTGCAAAGAACCCTGCAAGGAAGTACGGAAACTATCAGAAATCTCACCAATCAAAGCTGCACATTTCTCCGTGAGCTTGTTATATTCCAGCTCCACATACTTAAGCATCTCGTCCACATCCAGCCACTCTATTCGCTTGAAGTCGAACAGATCAGGAGAAACCATCTTAATGGAGTCGCCATAGATATCAATCAGTTTCAGGGCATAATCACGATAAACCGTCCCGATATCACTACGCAAGGAAGTAAAATCTTCGATGTTTCCACGAACACTATCCTCAGCATAGTGATAAGCCTCCACCATCTTGGTATATTTATCGAACATGGTGGAAGCCTTGCTTCTTACATCTTTCACGCCATTCGTACCCATGACAATATCAGCCATCTTCGACGTTCCCTTAGCAAGAACCAGGTTAAGGTTCAATTCCACTTGCTCTTTCAACTGCTCCAAAGCAGATGAAGACAACGCCAGTTCCGTCTCGGCTATCTTCAAAGCCTCCTCCTTGTTGCCTTGCTCCAGACTGTCATTCAACTTGTATTCAGCCACAAGTGTTGTACGTGAATTATTGGAAACAAAAGCAATGGCGATATTGCCATTATCATGGAAATATCTGTAGGCATCAAATACCAGCTTACTCACCTCCGAGGAATCGGAAGCTATACCATACTTTTTCAGTTCAAAAGCCAAATCTGCACGAAGATACGTCTTGTTCTCCTTGCAGAGTTCATCAGCAATCGTCTTGATTGCCTGATATACTTTTTGATTATCAGCCATACTATTCATCGCATTTATATTTATTTATTCTTTATCACTACCTACAAATGCCGATGCCTTCATAAAAGAGAAGGTTGCATCAACGAGCCAACCGATGCACGAACCAGCTGTAGCTATCCACCAGGCAACTTGATAACCTGTAGTACAATTGGTAGCCTTGAAAAGGACATCGCCGTCAAAGAGATGCCTCACCAGATTAGGCAGGAAGAACAATCCATGCGCCAATCCAGCTTGCCATCCATACAATTCCGTACCATTGATGTTGACAAACAATACTGCTGCCACTATTGCTACGATTAGTCGCCAGGGTAGGAACATGAAAACCATTACAAGAAGCCCTATAATTTTATTCATTTTTTCTTTTATATTTTATAAGTCTAAACACCAACCAAGCATAAAAGCCACACATTGCAGCCATAACATAGAACAAGAGAGAAACTAAATTCGACCATTTACCTTCCACACCCATAACATAGAATCTATCTTCTATATGTTTGGGTACCACATCTAGTGCTCCTATTGACAAGCCCAAGAAACACAAGGCTAAAACTACAGCCAACACCAATTTTATCTTTGCATTCATACCCCTTAGAACAAATGAAAACGTTTATACTCTTTTCTCTAATCTTCAAACTCTTTATCAGTAGGCTTACCAAAAGCTGGATACATCTTGTTATATTCAATCTCCGTATGAGTAAGTTTCTCTTTACGATAATCCTTCAAGGAATCCTTCTGCACCTGAAATCTACTCGATTCCACAAAGAGAAGGCTCTTGTGAATCCTCGTCTTGACACGTTTCTCCATCCATTCTCTGCCTTTAGCGAGAGAAGACATATACCAATATCTCGTCTCAGCCCAAGCATTCCTTGTTGGTTGTGCAGTGCCATTAATGAAGTCACGATAAACGGGAAGCGAGAGACCGGTTAGCCAACAAACCAGGACAGAATCCCCCTTAGCCATTAGCGTCATGTCCGACAACATCTGTTGCATGGTCATTTTCTCCGACTTCCGCCAAAGCATCCTCCTATCCATATATTCATTCTTCTCAGCCTCCTTCTTCTTTTGCCAATAGCCATGAGGGTTCAAGAAGAACCAATAGCCAAATAATACTACCAGCACGGCACTCAATACCGCAACCAACCTACATACTCTTTTCTTGATGTTCTTTTCCATTGTTACATTACCTTATATAGTTATACATTTGATTTCGGCTGCGAAGTAACTATACAGATTTGTCAAATGGTGACAGAACACCAAGAAAAAAGTATTAAACGCATAGATTACTGCTATTCATTCTATTTTTCCAATATCTTTCGTCCTTTTTCTGTTAGCATATACTTCTGCTTTGGGTGCTTTGGATTATCAGGATATTTCATGGAAACCAATCCTTCTTCCAATGCTGGTGTTAAGTATTTATACAAGAAATTCACCCTATCCTTCAACATCAAAAAAGACATGATTTCTCTAACAGAATACTCTCCATCCTTCAATATTCCGACAAGTTCCAATACTTGTTGGGTACTTGTTGGGTACTTGTTGGGTACTTGTTGGGTACTTGTTGGATTGCTATTTACCAACTGTAGGTTAACACCATCACAGTTATATTTAAAGACTACAGTCACGAAATTACCATCTGTTTTGAATTCTGGCGCAGGTAATCCAACACGTTTACATTCATCTACCATCGTACCAATACCACGTCCCCAACTTTCAAGAATCTTGCTCTTATAAAGCACATTGGCAATGATTGGATTTTGAGGTTTGGAATCATGCTCTTGCATCAATCGCTCAACGGGTAAATCTGCCGGAAATGTTCCTGTATTGGTAACCTCTACCCTATCATCATAAATAGCTATGCTGACAGAACTACCAGGATGATGGTACGAACGATGGCAAAGTGAATTGATACAACATTCACGCAAAGCCTTGTAAGGAATACTCAATTCTTCTTCTCGATAAAGTCCATTTATCTTCCCAGACAAAGAAAGATGCTTAAAGAAAAAAGCCATTGCTGCATCAAGCAAGATATAAATATTACCTTGCGCTCTTTGGTTATCAATAAACTCTTCTTTGGTAGTTCCCTTAAAACGTGCCATTCGCAAAAGACATTGCGGATAGTCATAGAAATCCACGCCAAACAACACAGCTGCCGCATTATTCAAATTCCCATCACGAAGCAAACCAAACTTCCTGAGAATCGTAGGTATTTCTTCCCGAATAGTCACTTCTGGAAGACGACCATTTCTTATACCCTCACGTACTGCACCAAGAATGGCATTCTCATCAAGGTCCGGTATTTTCAAATCGGGATTGACCATTGCTTCCCAACCATATTTTCCACCACGTTGCATCAACAATTGGTTATATTGCTCTTGCGGCATTACCGTAGTAGTACTTTCTATACGAAGATAAGCCCTACCTTTGTAAGCGAAAGGACGCATAAAACGTTGTTTTTCCGCATTGACAATTATAACAAACTTATCGGAATTTGGAATCCGGACATAGTTTATTTCCAAAGACACAAAAGGTTCGATACGATTAATAGCCTCAGCAATAGCACGTTTTGTACTATCAGAAACTTCTTGACCTACAACATTTCCATTGTCCTTTACTCCATAAAGTACAATACCACCATCGCCATTAAGAAAGGCACATAAAGTTTCCATCGAACGGTCTAATTGACCTGTCGATTCTTTAAACTCCAAATTTTTACTTTCTTTTAAGGCTATAAGTGCCTCTATTTCTTGATATTCCATTCTTTTTTTATTTAACTAAGGAAATACCCAACTCACGATATGATGAGGTGGAGTATCCTTCTGCAAATGTAGTAATTATCAAGATAACCACCAAATTTTCCGGAACATTTTTAACTGCAAAGACCAAAATATGACAGAAAATTAAAAAATACTACCAGCACGGCACTCAATACCGCAGCCAACCTACATACTCTTTTCTTGATGTTCTTTTCCATTGTTACATTACCTTAATATAGTTATACATTTGATTTCGGCTGCGAAATAACTATACAGGTGTGTCAAATGGTGATAGAACATCAAGAAAAAAGTATATGCAGCTTACTTTTTCTTGGTAAACAAGCTTATCAACCAGCCAGTAAAGCCTCCGACTTCAAGAGCTGGATCTTCATAAATCTTGCCTCTTCGTCTCAGTTCATCCAATATTTTATTTTCATTCTTTGCCATAATGCTTCATTTTTTAAGTTGTTATATCACCAGTTGTTGCATCCTTTCAGTTTCAGTTTTTCAAAAACGATTTTCAATCGCTAACTTCATATTTATTATAGCAGTCATGATTGCTATAACGTTTTAAAATATCAATAAGAGAGTAAAGACGTTTCCGCCCTACCCTCTTATCCTAAATAGTGTATTTCTTTCATGTGAATGGGCATGAAAGAAACATACTTATATTCTGCATTTTAGTTTATATCAACTAAAACTGCAGTCGTTCGTAAACAGCCTTCTGCTCTTCATAAGCAGTATTTATTGCTTCTATACATTTCTTCTCAAAGATAGAAACAAAACGCTTATAGCCTTCTTCATTATGATCATGCTCTATTTTGCCAAGCTTTGAAGACAAATCAGCCATAGACAAATCAACAACAGAAGTAGTCAACACACTCTGAATTGCAGAGTTCTTCTCTTCTTCAGAAATGTTTTGCTGCATGATTTCAGCCTTCAACTTGCTCTTCAATTCCACTAATGAATCAGTCCAGCTATTTGTCACATACTTAAAAATATCAGAAAGAGACTTAT
>OLGF01002524.1_pt1 | contig 16785 bp, 13 predicted proteins | sample 1604971 | NCBI WGS metagenome assembly OLGF01 (sample SAMEA3888902, study PRJEB22519) | human gut metagenome | biome: human gut; feature: human-associated habitat; material: faeces | place: Denmark | collected 2011 | reverse complement strand
TCTTGGTAAACAGGGCGGCGGTATAGGCCCCCACCAGCATGAAGCCGGCATGGCCCAGCACCAACTGCCCCAGCACACCGGTCACCAGGTTGAGACTCACCGCCATGAGGACGTTGATGCACACCAAAATGACCAGATTGGACTGCAGACGGCTCAGCGAGCCGGAGCTAATCAATACGGTGAAGAGGAGAAACAACAGCGCGGTGAGCAGAAAATTGACCCCATACACCAGCGCGGTTTTTTTCTTTCTGTTTTGTGTCTTATCCACGCCCATATCAGACCTTCTCCTTCCGATATTTGCCCATGATACCGGCGGGCTTGACCATCAGCACCACAATCAGGATCCCGAACACCACCGCGTCGGTAAAGTCGCTGCTGATATACGCCTTCGTCAGTATTTCAGCGACACCCAGAAGGTATCCGCCGATCATAGCGCCGGGGATACTGCCGATTCCCCCCAGCACGGCAGCCACAAAGGCCTTCAGGCCGAACAGATTGCCCATGGTGGGGGAAATCTGCGGGTAGGCGTTGCAGTAGAGCAGAGCCCCTACCGCCGCCAGGGCGGAACCCACCGCAAAGGTAAAGGAGATGGTGCTGTTGACATTGATGCCCATCAGGCGGGCAGCGTCCATATCCTCAGAGACGGCACGCATGGCCTTGCCAAGCTTGGTCTTTTGCACTAGGAAAGTGAGCACCAGCATGGACAGCACCGTCACCGCCAGGGTGATGATGGAGGTCAGGCCCAGAGGCACCTTGCCCAGCCGCTCCAGCGTCTCCAGAAAGATGCCCTCGTAGTCGAAGCGGATCAGGCGGCCGCCCTCCTCCAGCTGCTCCACGATCTCGGCGGTCAGCTCCCCGTTGCCGAAGGACAGTCTGGTGCCCTTGCGGAGCTTCCGGCCCGGGCGGACCAGACACTCCCACACCTTGTCTCCCCTGTCGTTCAGCAGCAGCACCTCGCAGATGCCGCCGCCGGGCAGCCGCTGTCCCACCAGACGGGCGGGCAGCACCCGGGAGTTGTTCAAAATCAGGCAGTCACCGGGGTTCAGGTAGTCCGGCAGGTCGTAGAAATGGTGGTGTCCCGTGGCGCCGCTCACCCGATCCAGGGTCATCAGGCGGGAGGTGTCCCGCTTCTCAATGGGGGTCTGGGCGATCAGCTCCTGGGGCAGGTCGTAGTAAAAATCACTGGTCTTCATGTTGCTTCCTTCTCATTACCGGACACGGATGCCGGTGAAATAAAATTCCAAAATGTCGATGTAGTCGTGGCCCTGCTCCGCCATGGCCCTGGCGCCGTACTGGCTCATGCCCACGTTATGGCCGTTTCCGGTGCCGGTGATGGTGATGCCGCCCCGGGAGGCGGAGCCCCGCCCGCCGGAGCTGCCGCCGGTGAGGTCCGCCGTTCCGGAGGCGGAGATGGCGGCGTGGTCCTCCCCCTCCAGGCGGCTGACGGTGCCGCTGCCGGAGATGACGGACGCACCGTCCAGAGCCGACAGGGTGCCGGAGGCGCTGTTCACCGCGTAGCTGCTGCCGCCCCCGGTGCCGCCGGTGATGGTGAACCGCAGGCTGGGGACGTTCTTGCCCAGGGTGGTGCTGTAAAAGGCCATCCGGGCATCGTCCCCCGTGCGGACCAGGGTCTTTCCCCGGCTGTCCACAAAGGTCACGGAATACACGTTGCCCAGATCGGTGACTTCCGATACATAGGCGTCCACCACGTCCCCGATGTCGTAGCCGCTGTTCTGCAGCACCCAGGTCAGCTCCTCCCAGGTATAGGTGACCGTCCACCTGTAATCAGGAATGGAGATCTGCGCCTCGTAGGGGTCTTCCTTTCCCCGGAGATAGGGCACGTCGGTGCCCCAGACGTTCTCCGCGTCCTCGGTGGCGCCGCCGTCGGAGGAGTGGTAGTAGGCCTGGGCCAGCTCGCCGTCATAATAGAGGCACTCCCCCTCCGTCTCCTCCACCGCCCGGTCCGTGGCGGAGGTGGCCTCACCGATGCCGCTGTACGCCTGGCAGTCTGTGGAGCTGCACACGTCGAATCCGTAGGCGGACAGGTGCTTGGTGGTGAGGCAGGCAAAGGTCCGGGCGCACACGGCCTGGGCCTTCAAGGCCTCCAGCTCCCAGTTCCCCGGCATTTCAGAGGGCAGAACGCCCTTCACATAGTCCTCCAGGTCCACCACGTTCACCACCTGCAGCCCGCCGCCGCTGACGGTGTACTCGAACCCGCCCCGGTAGCGGTTCCCCCGGAACCAGGTGACGGGGTCCCGGCCCTGGGGCATCACGGCCAGGGTGTCCTCCCTGCTCTCATAGAGGACCCGGTCTGTGCCGGTGATGGTCACCTGGATGCCGTCCCGGCCTGCCGGCTCCATGGTGATGGCGGTCTCGTCCGTCTCACCCAGGGACACGAAGGTCCGGTCGTCCTCGAAGTACCCGAACTCGTAACCGCTGCCCTCATCGTTTTCCAGGTTGGCGGAGGACATGACGGAGGAGCCGTACCGCAGCCCCACCTTCACCGTATCATTGGTGACGGCGGAGGCGCTGACAGTACCCAGGGCGTAAAATGTCACAATCAGCGACAGCAGGAACAAGCCTTTTTTCATGGAACCTCCCCAAGCCATGCACCTTGACGGAATCGCAGAAGTATGCTAATATATGTACAAATGTCCGTGCTGGAAGTACAGGCTTTCTACATCAATATGGATCATTATAGTACATTCCGGCGCCATATTCAACCAAAATCGACGGAAGGCATCGCGTTTTTCCGCCGCAACATGGGAGCAGGAGGCACATACTATGAAACAGTACAAAGTCGGAATCATCGGCGGCACCGGCATGGTGGGCCAGCGCTTCATCACGCTGATGGAGCATCACCCCTGGTTTCAGCTGACGGCCATCGCCGCCAGCGCACGCAGCGCCGGGAAACCTTACGCCGAGGCGGTGGCGGGCCGCTGGGCCCTGGACGTCCCCATGCCGGAGGAGGCCAAAAATCTGGTGGTCCTGGACGCGGAGCAGGACGCGGAGCGGCTGGCCTCCATGGTGGATTTCTGCTTCTGCGCCGTGGACATGAAGAAAGAGGAGATCCGGGCCCTGGAGGAGAAATACGCGAGACTGGAGTGTCCCATCGTCTCCAACAACTCCGCCCACCGGTGGACCGACGATGTACCCATGGTAGTCCCGGAGATCAACGCGGACCATCTGGCGGTGATCGAGGCCCAGCGCAAGCGCCTGGGCACCCGCCGGGGCTTCATCGCCGTGAAGAGCAACTGTTCGCTCCAGAGCTACGTCCCGGCCCTGCACCCCCTGAAGAAGTACGGCCTGGACAAAATCCTGGTCTGCACCTATCAGGCCATCTCCGGCGCCGGCAAGACCTTCCAGCGCTGGCCGGAGATGGTGGATAACTGCATCCCCTACATCGGCGGCGAGGAGGAGAAGAGCGAGCAGGAGCCGTTGAAGCTGTGGGGCCGCGTGGAGGACGGGAAGATCGTCAGGGCCGACGGCCCCTCCATCACCGCCCAGTGCTTCCGGGTGGCCTGCCAGGACGGTCACATGGCCGCGGTGTTTATGAAATTCGCGGACGGCAAGGCCCCCTCCATAGAGCAGATCAAGGCCGACTGGGCCGCCTTCCGGGGCGTACCCCAGGAGCTGGAGCTCCCCTCCGCCCCCAAGCAGTTCCTCCACTACTTTGAGGAGCCTGACCGGCCCCAGACCCGGCTGGACCGGAACCTGGAGCACGGCATGGCCGTGTCCGTGGGCCGCCTGCGGCCGGACACCCAGTACGACTACAAGTTCGTGTGCCTCTCCCACAACACCCTGCGGGGCGCTGCGGGCGGCGCGGTGCTCCTGGCGGAGCTGCTGTGCGCCAAGGGATACATGGACTGATTCCATCTCATACATCCACAAAAGAGACGGCTTGCCGGAGTTGGCAGGCCGCCTCTTTTATCCTCAGACCTGCATCAAATTTAGGAATTGGAAATTTGAAATGGAGGTGTTCCGCCGCAGGCGGAACGATTTTAAATTTCCAAGCTCCACCGGGCACCAAAATTTCTAATTCCCCATTTCCAGCTGAAAAGGAGCGTGTGTACATTGAAAAAGCCTCTCTTCACCGGGTCCGGTGTGGCCATTGTCACGCCCTTTACCAAAGAGACCGTGGATCTCCCCACCCTGGGGAAGCTGCTGGACTTTCAAATGAAAAACGGCACCGACGCCATCATCGTCTGCGGCACCACCGGCGAGGCCAGCACCATGAGCTACCGGGAGCGGATGCGGACCATCGAGTTCTGTGTGGACCACGTGGACGGGCGGCTGCCGGTGATCGCCGGCACCGGCTCCAACTCCACAGAGAACGCCCTGGCCCTGTCCCGGGACGCGGAGCGGGCCGGGGCCGACGGATTGCTGCTGGTGACGCCCTACTACAACAAGGCCAGCCAAGCCGGGCTCATCCGCCACTTCCAGGTGATCGCCGACGGCGTGGATGTGCCGCTGATCCTGTACGACGTACCCTCCCGCACCGGCGTCACCATCGCGCCGGAGACGTATGCGGAGCTTGCCAAGCACCCCAACATCAACGGCGTCAAGGAGGCGGGGGGCAATTTCTCCAACATTCAGAAGACCCGGAACCTGTGCCCGGAGGACTTCTCCATCTGGTCCGGCAACGATGACGAGACAGCGGCCATCTGTATGCTGGGCGGCAAGGGCGTCATCTCCGTAGTGGCCAACGTCCTGCCGGCGGAGATGCACCGGCTGACGGAGCTGTGCCTGCGGAACGACTTCGCCGCCGCCGGAAAGCTGCAGCTGGAGCTGAAGGACTTCTGCGACGCCATGTTCTGCGACGTGAACCCCATCCCCGTCAAAACGGCGCTGAACCTGCTGGGCTGGGACGTGGGCCCCCTGCGCCTGCCGTTGTGCGACCCCACCGAGGCCGGGCTGGAGAAAATCAGGGCGGCCCTGGAAAAGCACGGGCTGACCTCCAGAGTATAAGCCACAGCCGCCCGGCTTTCGCCGGGCGGCTGCTGTTCGGTTTATTTCCGGGTACTGCCGCCGTACTGCTCCGAGGACAGGCGCACCTGGGCCTCTCCATCGCCGATGCCGGTGATTTCCACCGTCAGCTTGTTCCGCAGGTCGGTGCTCTCCCCTTCCTGGACCTGGAAAGCCCGGACCAGCGTCTCCCCGGCGGGGATGCGAACCATGGAGAACAGCTCCTGGTTGATATGGCCCACGGTCCAGGGGCGGAAGACACGCACCAGGATGTCCTGGTCCCCCTGGTTCTCGATCACCAGGGCGGCATAGGGCAGCTCCGGCATGAAGTGGAAGGTGTACGTCAGATCCGCCCCCTGGAGGGCCACGCCGTCCACGAACCGCCCCAGATAGGCGGCGGGATCCAGCACCGCCGGGTCCACCTCGGTGAACACCCCGCAGCTGACGCCATACTCCGGCACGGTGGGCGTCTCCATCTGCCGCTGGATGAGTTCCTCCCGGATGGGCGAGTCCTCTTCCAGCCCGTGTCCGACGATGACGGAGGTGCCGTCCCCCACCTGAATCTCCGCCTTCTGGTCGCCGATGGCGACGATGCGCTCCGTGCCGTCTTCGTTCTGCGTGGTCCTTCTGGAGAAGAACTCAGCCCCCGTCCAGTAGATGGGCTGGCCGTTCCCGTCCAGACGGGGATTGCCCTCCGCATCTACGGCCGCCTCAGTGCCGAAATCAATGCAGTTCAGGTCCTCCCGGTACACCGCGCCGTAGACCATGTCCAGCACCTCCGCCGCGGTCTCGGCGCTGATGAAGTAGTGGTCCTCCCCGTTTTCATCAGTGTAGGTCAGCACAGTGGGGATCTGCGCTCCGTCCTCCGTAGTCCAGGCAGCGCCGGCAGGTACCTGTTCCTTGCCGAACAGAGCCACACCCGCCTCGCCGTAGGCCACCTGTCCGTTCAGCGTTCCGCTCTGAGGGACAGCGGGCGGCCTGGTCTCCCCCGCCAGGGAGGCCCCCACCAGCCCTACCAACAGCAGCATGGTGCTCATGCCCGCGATAAAGGGAATGTAATTGCGTTTCATCAGATTCCTTCCTTTCCTGTCACCAGGTCACATTCCTGGCAATCTCCAGCAGCTCTTCGGCGGACAGGCCCTTCCCATGGAGGGCGAAGATGTAGGGCCCGTCCGTCCACAGCAGGTCTTTTTCTGTGCTGTCCGTCTCCTCTTCCACCAGCAGGCCCAGGCGGCCGTTGACCTCCACCTCAGAGCCCTGGCAGGCGGTCCCCTTGGAACCCACCAGGTCCTCTCCCTGGGTCTGCATCAGGGTGAAGGAGGCATCCTCCCCCCTTCGGTACGCCAGACTTCGCTCCCCGCGGATCTCACTGGTGCTGCCGCGGACCAGGATGAAGCCCTCCGGCACACAGCGCAGTTGGGCGTCCTGGAAAGGCCGGGTGGTGGTGTGCTCCAGGCGGATAACGTACCGCAGTTCCCCGTCCGTCTGGGACCAGTAGATCTGGCAGTCCGTCCGGTCCCCCGCCCCCACGGAGAGTCCCGCCGCCAGGGCGCCCAGCACGGCGGCCGCCGCCAGCAGGGCCCGCCAGTGCCGCCGTCTCCGCTGACGGCGGAGCAGCGTCGCCATCCGGGCCTCGAAGTCCGGGGAGAAGTCATGGACGCAGTCCTCCCGGTCCGGCAGAGCGGAGAGGAATTTCTCCGCCGCCTCCGGCGCCGCCGCGTACAGGGCCTCCTCTGAGATCATCATGGCGTCTCCCCCCTCTCATCCAGAATTTCCGCCAGCTTCTTCCGGGCCCGGTGCAAGGTCTGGGTCACGGCATCAGGGGTGGCGGAGAGAAATCCCGCGATCTCCCGGGCGGAATAGCCGTTGTAGTATTTTAGCAGAAGCACCTCCCGGTACCGGGGCGGCAGGGATGCCATGGCATCGGCCAGACCGCCGCCCTCCGGCGGTGCGGACCAGACGGTCTGTTCATCCAGCTCCGCCTCCTGCTGCCGGACCGAGGCCTCCATGGCCTCCAGGCTGTCCAGGGACAGCAGATCGCTGAATATATAATTCTGCAGCTCCAGCCCCGGAATACCAGTCTGGAACTCCCCGTTTTCCGTGCTGGCCAAAAGGATGCTGTCCTGGAGGAGACCTCGCAGCTCCCAGAAAAACCCGGCGATGGCCTCCGGGTCAAACTGGTGTTCCTCCCGGCCAAAGTTGATGTCAAAGGTTACCGACCTGTTGTCCGATGTGTATGCCTGCCCGTTCCCATCAAAGGCCCACAATTCATAGGCGTATTCCGCCCAGCCCTGGTACATCTCCGGCTCGTATTGCAGCAGGTAGTCCTCGCCATCGATCTTGCAGGCAAATACGCTGGTCCAGCCGGCATGGGACGGATGGGCTCCGGCGGACCACAACTCCACGCCGTCCTGCCGGATGACCTGCAGGATATACCAAGCGGGATAGTAATCTGTCTCCGGGGTGAGCACCGTCACCAGCTCCGTGGTCTCCGGCATGCCGTCGTGGTCGAAGTCGTAGTCCTCCGACAGTACCTCTGTGGTCTGTTCCAAAGCGGAGCCAGACAGCGTTCCGTCCTGGTTCATACGCACGGTGCAGCGGTAGGTGTGGGGCTCCCCTGCGTCCCCACCCCGGCCGACCGTCAGCAACAGGGTGTCCATGTCCGGCCATGTGCCCCAGTCCTCCGGGAGAAATTCGTACTCCGGGATGGGGCTGCCGTCCGGCAGGGTGAAGTCCCAGCTGATCCAGCAGGCGGTGGAGATGACCTTCACCTGGGTCCAGGTCCGGCCGCCATAGGCGATAGCCACCAGATTATTTGCCGGAGACCACCGCGCCGACTGCCAGAGCGCCCCTTGGTCCTGCCAGAGAAGTTCACCGGTCTCCGTGTCCACGATCTGCAGGAATTCCGGCACCACGTATCCGCTGACATACATCTCACTCTTTCCCGCTGTCCGGACCTGGAACCGCCCGTTGGGGGACAGGGTCTCTCCCTCCACCTGGGCTACCGGTGCGGCCTCCAGAGGCGCTTGGTACTCCGCCGTCTCCTGCCGCTGTGCCGCCATTTTGGGGGACGCCACCCCCGCTGTGACCGCCGTGATAACTGCCAGTGCCAACACGCCAAAAATCCGCCGTTTGTCCATGAAAAACCACCCCGCAAGCTGTTTTGCAAACAGTTTACAGGGTGGTTTTGCCTGATGTCAACTACAATCCAGTAACAGCTCAGCCGTTCAGCCGGGCAAGCATCTCCTCCCGGGCCCCGGCGATATACGCATCGTAGGTGCACATCTTGTCGATGAGCTTCCCGTCCACGAACTCCATGACCCGGTTGGCGATGGTCTGGACAAACTCATGGTCGTGGCTGGCGAAGAGGACCACGCCCTTAAAGTCGATCAGGCCGTTGTTGACGGCGGTGATGGACTCCAGGTCCAGGTGGTTGGTGGGCTGGTCCAGCACCAGGGCATTGGAACCGAACAGCATCATCCGGGACAACATGCACCGGACCTTCTCGCCGCCGGAGAGGACCTTGACGGGCTTGTACACGTCGTCGCCGGAGAACAGCATCCGCCCCAGAAAGGACCGCTTGAAGGACTCGGTGCCCTCCTCCGCGTTGTCGGCGGTGTACTGGCCCAGCCAGTCCACCAGATTCAGGTCGCAGTCGTTGAAGAAGGCGGAGTTGTCCAGGGGGAAGTAGCTGGTGGTGATGGTGGTGCCCCACTTGAAGGTGCCCGCATCCGGCTCCAGCTCCTCCATCAAGATCTTGAACAGCGTGGTGGTGGCGATCTCGTCCTCCCCCACGAAGGCGATCTTGTCGCCCTTGTTCACCCGGAAGCTGACGTTGTCCAGCACCTTCCGGCCGTCTACGGTCTTGGTAAGGCCCTCCACCGCCAGAATCTCCTTGCCCGGCTCCCGGTCCATCTTGAAGCCCACGAAGGGATAGCGCCGGGAGGAGGCGGGCATCTCCTCCACCGTCAGCTTGTCCAGCAGCTTCCGGCGGGCGGTGGCCTGCTTGCTCTTGGACTTGTTGGCAGAGAAGCGGGAGACGAACTCCTGGAGCTCCTTGATCTTCTCTTCCTTCTTCTTGTTCTGGTCCCGGATCAGCCGCTGCATCATCTGGCTGGATTCGTACCAGAACTCGTAGTTGCCCACATACATCTTGATCCCGCCGTAGTCCACGTCCACGATATTGGTGCACACGGTATTCAGGAAGTGGCGGTCGTGGCTCACCACGATAATAAGGCTCTCGCACTCCAGAATGAAGTCCTCCAGCCACTCCACGGCGTGGATGTCCAGGTGGTTGGTGGGCTCGTCCAGCAGGATGATGTCCGGCTTGCCGAAGAGGGCCTGGGCCAGCAGCACCTTCACCTTCTCCTTGGCGGTCAGCGTGCTCATCTCGCTGTACAGAATGTCCTCGGACAATCCCAGGCCCTGGATCAGGCGGCTCACGTCGCTCTCCGCCTCCCAGCCGTCCATGTCGGCAAACTCCGCCTCCAGTTCGCTGGCCTTCACACCGTCGGCGTCGGTGAAGTCCTCCTTGGCGTAGAGGGCGTCCTTCTCCTTCATGATATCGTAGAGCCGCTGGTTGCCCATGATGACCGTGTCCAGCACCGTGTACTGGTCGTACTGGAAGTGGTCCTGCTTCAAAACGCTCATCCGCTGATCCTTGGAGATCACCACCTCGCCGGTGGTAGGCTCCAGATCCCCGGAGAGGATCCGCAGGAAGGTGGTCTTTCCGGCGCCGTTGGCGCCGATGATGCCGTAGCAGTTGCCGGGGGTGAACTTCAGGTCCACGTGCTTGAACAGGGTCTGTCCGCTGAAATTGAGACTGACGTCATTGACTGTGATCATAGCTTGTATCCTTTTTCATATCTGCGTATTTCATCGCGGCAGTAGGCGCGTTTTCCGCGCCTGCTGCCGCTCTGTGATCCGATTAGCCCTCTTCCGCGATCTTGCGGCCCATGAGGGTGCCCATGACAGAGGCCATCATCAATCCCCGGGTCCAGCCGGAGCTGTCGCCCAGGCAGTGGAGGCCCTGGAGGCTGGTGTTGAAGTCGGTGTCCATCTTCACCCGGTTGGAATAGAACTTCAGTTCCGGGGAGTACAGCAGCGTCTCATAGGCGGCGAAGCCCGGCACCACGTAGTCCATGGCCTGGATGAAGTTGATGATGTTGGTCATGGCCCGGTAGGGCATGGCGGCGGTGATGTCACCGGCCACGGCGTCCGGCAGGGTGGGCCGGATGTTGGACTGGGCCAGCTCCTTCTGCCAGGTGCGCTTGCCGTCCAGAATGTCCCCGAACCGCTGGACCAGGATCTGGCCGTTGGCCAGCATGTTGGTCAGCTCGCCCACCTTCTGGGCGTAGGCGATGGGCTGGTTGAAGGGCACGGAGAAATTGTGGGAGCAGAGGATGGAGAGGTTGGTGTTGTCGCTCTTCTTCTCCTTGTAGGAGTGGCCGTTGACCACCGCCAGGTTGTTATCATAGTTTTCCTGACTGACAAAGCCGCCGGGGTTCTGGCAGAAGGTACGGACCTTGTTCTTGAAGGGCCGGGGATAGCCTACCAGCTTGGACTCGTACAGGACCCGGTTTACGGTCTCCATGACCTCATTGCGCACCTCCACACGGACACCGATATCCACAGTGCCGGGGGCGTGAGCGATGTTGTGCTCGGCGCAGAGCTTTTCCAGCCAGTCGGCACCCCGGCGGCCGGTGGCCACCACGGTGTGCTTGGCGTAGATCTCCATGTCCACCTTGCCGTTGGACACGGAAACGCCCTTGCAGACGTCATTTTCCAGAATCAGGTTGCTGCACTCGTAGCCAAAGTACATCTCTACGCCGTGCTCCTGTAAGTACTTCTCGATGGCGTAGTAGATACCCTGAGCCTTTTCCGTGCCCATGTGGCGGATGGGGCAGTCCACCAGTTTCAAACCTGCCTGAATGGCGTGCTTGCGGATCTCCTTGCGCTCCTCGTCATTACCGAGACCCTCAATGTGCTCGTCCGCACCGAAATCCAGATAGATCTGGTCAGCGTAATTGATGGTCTCCTGTGCCAGCTCCGGGGTGATGAGGGTGGGCAGATCGCCGCCTACCTCATAGCTGAGGGACAGCTTGCCGTCGGAAAACGCACCGGCGCCGGAGAAGCCGGTGGTGATGTGGCAGTAGGGCTTGCAGTTGACGCACTTCTTTGTCTTGTCCTTGGGGCAATGGCGGTTTTCTACCGCCTGACCCTTTTCCACCATGATGATCTTCTGCTTGCTGCCCTTTTTGACCATTTCCAGGGCGGTGAAGATGCCGGCAGGACCGGCGCCGATGATAACAACATCTGCGTTCATAATATCTCCTATCTCCTTATTTGGCTGACAATTCTACCTGATGGCGTACCAGCGTCATAGGCGGCACCGGACGGGGCAGCCTGAGCTTCAGCAGCATCTGGGGATTTCGGGGTTCTTCGATCACGGTCCCAGTCTCGTCCCGCATTTCCGGGACCGTCATGGAAAAGGGACGCAGGTCCGGCCCTACCAGCTCCACCGTGTCACCGGTGCGGAACTTGTTCCGCAGGGAAATGACAGCGTTGCCGTCGGAGTCACATTCCGTGACCAGCGCCACCACCTGCCATTCCCGGATGTAGCGGGAATTTTCGTAGTACTGGCCGGGATAACCGTAGTAAAAGCCGGTGGCATAGGGCCGGTGGCTGACGTGCTCCACCTCATCCCGCCACACCGGGTCGATGGGGCGGCCCGCAGCGGCATTGTCCAGACAGTGCCGGTAAGCGCCGGTGACGATGGCGGCATAATAGGCGGATTTGGCCCGGCCCTCGATCTTCAGACTGGACAGCCCCACATCCAGCAGGTCATCCAGATGGTCAATCATGCACATATCACGGGAATTTAAAATATAGCTGCCCTTTTCGTCCTCCTCAATGGGGAAATACTCGCCGGGACGTTTTTCCTCCATCAGGGCGTAATGATAGCGGCAGGGCTGTGCACAGGCGCCGCGGCTGGCATCCCGGCCCGTCATATAATTGCTCAACAGACACCGCCCGGAATAGCTGACGCACATGGCCCCGTGAACAAAGGCCTCGATCTCCAGCTCTGCCGGGGTGTTCTCCCGGATGGTCCGAATTTCTTCAAGGCTCAACTCCCGGGCTAAAATCACCCGGGAAGCGCCCAGATCATACCAGGCGTTGGCAGTGACATAGTTGGAAATGCTGGCCTGAGTGGAGATGTGGCGCTGGCAGTTGGGGGCATATTTCCCCGCCAGCGTAAAGGCACCCAGGTCCGCCACGATCACCGCGTCCACGCCGGCGTCATTCAGCCGTTCCAGATGTTCCGGCAGACGGACGATCTCATCCCCTCGGGGCATGGTGTTGATGGTGCAGTGGACCCGTACATTGTGCGCATGGGCATAGGCCACCGCCGCCTTCAGCTCATCCGGCTCAAAGTTTCCGGCGAAGGCCCGCATACCGAAGTCCGTACCTGCCAGATATACAGCGTCCGCGCCGTAGAGCACGGCCATTTTCAGCCGTTCCATATCCCCTGCCGGAGCCAGCAGCTCCGGCAGTTTTTTCTGTTTATCCACCATAGGAGCTGCTCCCCACAAAGGCATTGTGCTCAGACAGGGTCTTGGAGAAGTGGTGCTTCCCGTCGGTGCCCAATGCGTAGTAATAATAATCCGTGTCGTTGGGGTCCATAGCCGCTTTCAGAGCCGCACTGCCGGGGTTGGCAATGGCCGTAGGCGGCAGTCCCTTATGGAGATACAGGTTGTAGGGGGTATCGACCGCCTTGTCCGCGTTGGTGATGGCACCGGTGTGATCCGGCAGACCATAGAGCAGGGAAGCGTCGATCTGGAGCAGTCCTACGGTCTCGCCGGGCTTTTGCAGGCGGTTATAGATGACGGAGGCGATATCCCGCTGATCCGTACCGTCCGTCTCCTTTTCAATGAGGGAGGCGATGATGACCACATCCTTCATGCTGTAACCCATGGATTTGGCCTTGGAGGAGGCGAACGCATCCTCGTCGATACGGTCAGCGAAGGCATCGATCAGCTTACCCAGAGCATTCTTGGCATTGTGATTCTTGTAGAACTCATAGGTGTCCGGGAACAGGTAGCCCTCCAGACGGCTGGGGTCTTCGGAATTGTTGTTGATGAAGCTGTAATCGTATGTGGCGGTCCTGACGGCCTCCAGCAGATTTTCTTCCGTATTGACGCCCTTTTCCGCCAGCAGACGGATGGTCTGCCGCACGGTATAGCCCTCGGGGATGGTGACGGTGACAGTCTCCGCCGTCAGGTTGCCGGAGGAGTTGTGCATGCCCAGGATCAGCGCCCGGTAATCCATCTCCGTATTCAGTGTATAGGTGCCGATGCCGATCTTTTTGTCGGCATGGGAGATCCCGGCGTAGAGCTTGAAAAACCACTTGTATTTGATCAGCCCCGCATCCTGAAGCTTATCCGCCACGGTGGACACGCTGTCCTCCGCCGTCACCTCCACCGAGGTCTCCCGCAGAGCACCCCGGTTGAAGGCGCAGAAATCCGAGCCCAGCATCCAGCCCACACCCGCCAGAATAGCGGAAGCCAGCAGGACAAAGATCAGGTAACCGACCAGCACCGCCAGCGAATTCCGTCTCCGCCGGCGGTGACGGCTTTTGCTGTGGTGAGCGGGTGTCGGCTCCCGCCGCGCCCCCTGCGCCTGCCGGACCTCCTGTGCGTCCCAGCTGGCAGTATCATCTCTTCTGAATTCAGACATTGGTTCCTCCTTGCTTTCCCGGTCCCCGTCAGGGAGGGGAATACAATTTCCGGATTTTTGTCCGGTCCAAGCCCGGTTTCCGGTGACAGCGGCATAAGATAGCCTATCAAACAGAAAGCGGGGTAGTGGTATGTGCTGCAACAACAATGACAGCTCTTGGCTCTGGATCATTCTCGTTCTGATCGTGGTATTGGTATGCTGCGGCAGCGGATATAGCTGCGGAAACGGCTGTATCCACAACGGCTGCGATTGCTGCTGAACCGGCGGGGACGCACCGCGTCCCGCTGGGGGGACAGGCCTTACAGCAGCGACTTGACAGTCTTGTACACCTCGTTGTGGATGTCCTCCACGGTTCGGGGAGCATCGCCCTTGGCGCAGTGGATCACGGTCCAGCTGCAGTCCTTCACGATTTCACGGGCGGCCTCCCGGCAGCTTCTCAGATAAGCCTCGTCCTGCTCGTGAATGTCAGCATGGGTGCCGGTGGCGGCCTCCCGGCTGCGCATCATCTTCTCCGTGATCTCCGTGGGCATATCCAGATAGAGCACCAGATCCGGCTTCGGCAGGCCCAGCTTGCCGTATTCCAGCTCAAAGAGCCAGTTCAAAAAGACCGTCCGTTCCTCCGGCGGCAGTTTGGACACCTGATGGACGGCGTTGGACGTGGTGTAGCGGTCCGCGATCACCAGCCCGCCGGCCTCATAGAAAGCGCCCCAGTCCTGCTTGTAGGAGGCATAGCGATCCATGGAAAACATCAGCGACGCTGCGTAGGCGTTCACATCGCCGGGGCGCCTGCCTAAATTGCCGTCCAGATACTCCTGCACCATGGCGGCGGAGGGCTTGCCGTACTGGGGGAAGGTGATGTTTTTATAGGGGATATTTTCCCGCTGCAAATGTTCGCACAGCAGCCGGGACTGGGTGGCTTTGCCGGAACCGTCGGTCCCTTCAAATACGATCAAACGTCCGTTCATTTCCGTTTTCCCTTCTCCTGCCGCACATGGACCAGAAACAGCGGCAGCTTCATCATCCGGCCGATGCGCTTCGGCTCCTTACACAGGCGGTAAAACCATTCCAGACCGTGATCGGACCAGAATTTCGGCGCACGCTCCACGGTGCCCGCGAATACGTCCAGACTTCCGCCGAGGCCGCACAGCAAATGGGCGCCGGTGGCGGGGCCGTTCCGCGCCATCCACAGCTCCTGCTTGGGGGCCCCCAGACAGACGAACACGCAGTCCGCGCCGCTTTCCCGGATGGCTTCCACCACAGGGGCGTCCTCCTTGAAGTAGCCATCATGAGTTCCGGCGATCTTCAATCCGGGGTACTGCTTTTGCAGCCGTTCCGCCGCCATGTCCGCCACGCCGGGCTTGGCGCCCAGCAGATAGAGGGATCTCCCGCGCTCGGCCATCTTTTCCATCAGCCCCGCGGCAAATTCGATGCCGGGGGTCTTTTCCTTCAGGGGCGTTCCCAGCATAGCCGCTCCCTTTACCACGCCGATGCCGTCCGGCAGCACCAGATCCGCGCCGTTGACCGCCTGCATGGCCGTCGGGTTTTCCCGGCAGACTTCTACGATCTCCGGGTTCGGGGTCACTACATAGTGGCACCCCGGTTCCTCCAGCAGCGCCGCTCCGTGGGACACGGCTTCCGTCATGGTCAGATTATCAAAACCAACGCCTAATACGTCGATCCGCATATTTTTCACCTCAGTTATGGATTCCATACTCATACAAATTAAAGTATAGCACATACCTTTGCAAATGTCCACGAAAAAAGCGGAGCCAACAGGCTCCGCTTCCGAAAAAACACGCAGGGTTTATGCTTTTTTCCTGTCCGGCAGTTGCGCCAGCACCACCGCTGCCAGCATCAGGGCGCAGCCGAAATATTCCCGCCCGCTGAGGCGGTCTCCCAAGATCGCCGCGCCGGAAATAGTAGCGAACACGGATTCCAGACTCAGCAGCAGAGAGATCACCGTGGGGTTGGAGCCTTTCTGAGCCAGAATTTGCAGCGTATAGCCCACGCCGCTGGAAAGGAGACCCGCATACAGGATGGCACCCGCCGCCATAGTCAGACCCGCCCAGGTGGGATGCTCGAAAAGCAGGGAGCCAATCAGGGAAAACGCTGTGACAAAGAAGAACTGACAGCAGGACAGCTCCACGCCGTCCACCACGGTGACAAAGTGATCCACCAGAAGAATCTGTGCTGTAAACACAAAGGCGCACAGCATCACGCAGAGGTCGCCGGGGGCGACGGTAAAGCTCTCCGTGATGCACAGGCAGTACAGTCCCGCCACTGCCAGCAGCACGCTGACCCACACCGCCTTGGGCACCCGCTTTTTCAGGAAAATGCCGAAAATGGGCACCAGCACGATGTAAAGGGCGGTGATGAAGCCCGCCTTGCCGGGAGAGGTGGTGTCCAGACCCTTTTGCTGAAGGAAGGAGGCCAGTCCCAGCGTCAGGCCGCACCAGAAGCCGCCCAGCAGCAGATCCTTCCGGGAGCGGGTGACGGAGGCAGCCTGCCCCTTCCGGCGGCGGCCGGATCGCATGACGGCGCACAGCACCAGCAAAAACACAAAGGCGATCACCGACCGGGCGGCATTAAAGGCCAGCGGCGGGACATGTTCCGCGCCTACGCTCTGGGCTACAAAGGCGGTGCCCCAGATCAAAGCCGTCAGAACCGCATAGGCGGACGAACGCAGAGAACCCTGCTTCATATACTTGCTCCTCCCCACCGGATGTGGTATGATGATAAAAATTTCTCCCGCCGATTTTGGACGGCAGGCAGCGTGGATCAACGCATCGAATCAGCCCTGTGCGAAGGTTGACGCAGAGGCAGCGAATATAGCGATTATAGTGGAAAACTGCCGCCGCCGCAAGGGGGGCTGGCCGACTTCTCCGAAGGCCGCAAAGGAAGTTCTGGAAACGCGGCTGTTTTTGTGGATTTTTGCTGCTTTTCTGCGAAATTCTGCATATTTGATAAAGGAGGCCCTATGGCGAAGCTGACCCATGATTTCTTCAACGGCGACACCGTTGCCATCGCGCAGGCGCTGCTGGGAAAGTATCTGGTGCGGAGCCGGAACGGCGAGCTGCTGGCGGG
>OLGF01002519.1_pt1 | contig 16795 bp, 14 predicted proteins | sample 1604971 | NCBI WGS metagenome assembly OLGF01 (sample SAMEA3888902, study PRJEB22519) | human gut metagenome | biome: human gut; feature: human-associated habitat; material: faeces | place: Denmark | collected 2011 | reverse complement strand
GCTGGCACACGGACTTTGGAACAAAGTCTAGTGTGTTATACCCATCGCGACGGGGGACGGGAGAAATCAGGGACTGGCCGCAGCCGGTCCGTGATTTTGACCGGACCGAAAAAGAAGAACGTGAGGTGTCGGTATCGACACCTCACGGGCGCACTTTTTTAGAAAGTCGTGGTGGGGATTCTCCGATCCCTCGTCCCCAAATACGACAAAGGAGGAATAGCGATGGCCTATGCCATTTTACGATTTGCCAAGCATAAGGGCGGCGCATCCAAGGCGCTGAGCGCCCACCACGAGCGGACAAAGGAGGAGTATGCCAGCAATCCGGACATCGACAAGAGCCGCATTGCGCAGAACTATCATCTGGTGACGCCGCGCTGGAGCTACGAGCAGGAGATCCGACACCGCATCAGGACGGCAGGCTGCCGCGTGCGAAAAGACAGCGTGAAATTCGTGGATACGCTGGTAACGGTCAGCCCCGAGTTTGCAAAGGCGCATGATGCGGAAATGCCGGAATACTTCAACCGTGCATTTGAGTTTTTGAAAGAGCGTATAGGCGAAGAAAACATCATTTCCGCCGTGGTGCACATGGACGAGAAAACGCCGCACCTGCACCTCTGCTTTGTGCCGCTGACGAAAGACAAGCGGTTGTCTGCAAAGGAGATCCTCGGCAACAAGAAAACGATGATCCGCTGGCAGGACGATTTCTACGCCTGTATGTCGGAACGGTGGCCGGAGCTGGAGCGCGGCACACCTGCCGTTGAAACGAAGCGCAGGCACCTGACGCCGCAATGGTACAAGAAAGTGACCGCGATGGACGCCAAGCTGGAGAAGCTGGAAACGGCCTTGAACGGCATCAATGTGCTGAACGCGGGCAAAAAGCGCGAAGAGGCCGTAGAGACCTTCAAGCAGCTCTTGCCGGAGGTGGAGTCGTTTCAAGCGGAAATTCAGCGGATGCAGCAGGCCGTGACGAAATCACTCTCCATGCAGCGATGCAGCGCCGAAGAAAACGAAGCACTTAGGGACGAGTTGGGCGCTGAACGCCGCAAGAGCGCCGAGCAGCGCGCAAAGCTCGCGGTGCTGGAGGAGCGTTACAAGAAAACGGAAAAGTTGCTGAGTAAGGTGCCGAAGGAGTTACTGCGCATAAGTTTTAAAGAAAAATGAGCGTCTTCAGACTATGATGATCAAGAATCCACAATTTGCAAACGCAGATTGTGGATTCTTACTGTATAATATTTAGTATGTAACTACTCTACATAATTTAGCTTTGGTTGCTCATTTTTTACCCTTGCGTCTATAATCTTACTCCCTTTTAAGTTAATTGTTGCTACTGCTTGGGTAGCCAACTTCAATGTAGATTTATTCATCAGAAGACATAATAAGAGGCAGGAACCATAATGGTTCCTGCCCCTCTCACTATTTACCATCTTTTGAACAAACCAACCTTCTTTGGCTCCTCTCCCTTAATACTTAACTCGCTATAGACAAAGCCAAGCATCTCTGTAAGCACATTTTCAAAATCTCGTGTGTTATCTGCATAACCAGATACATAATGTGCAAATTCGTGCATAAGCACGCCAGCAAATGTTTCTTTAGACTTCAAAATACTTCTCTTGATGATTATAGCATTCTCTGCCGGATCCCATACGCCATGAGTTACAAAGCCAAATTCATCCATACGGATAGTCTCGGAAATTTTAATGCTTGGTATATTTCTCCTGTATTTCTTATTAACGAGCTCAGTAATTGGTGTTACAAGGTCAAAAGTTCCTTTTTCATCACCAGTTAAGTTTTTGTACTCAATAAAGCTGTATTTGTACCCCCGCCTATATTCATCGGATACCGTCTTAAATGTATTAACAACATCTGATATTTTCCCGAATACTGCATCAGTTACCATGATGAGTTCTCTTCCACTGTGCGCTAATATTTCGACTTGATCATTTGTAAGTTGTGCCCGCTCAGATGGTGTCATAAAAACTACATTCCCAGATTTGTTTAGAGTTTTCGCCGCATAAGCTGCAATATCAACCCATCCTGTTTCGTCTTTATTTGCCCCAGTCATTACATTCCCTATGTCGGCAACGAGTGGTCGCATGACTTTAGTAGAAATGCAGTTCTTTAAAATATTTTTTATTGTGTCCGAATAAGCAGTACGCCCCACATTTGATCTTTCACGGTTTAGCGCTTTCTTCATTTGCGCATTCATGCTTGTAATATTGTAGCTAAATAGGAAATTATCTTCTGAAGCTATTTGGACACCGTTGGCATATATGAAAGACTTGCCATCAACTTTATTTGTATATACTTCGCCATAATTTGTTTTTTCCAAAAGTTCCAAATCACTATTAAATGCCAAAAACATAGATTTCGCTTTTTGCAGGTCATCTTGTTTTACACCAGTAAGCACTACATCTGTGCCTTCCATTGTAGGATATTTGGGTTCAGAAAAGACTGCGTGCAAAGTTTGTATGTCAAACCCTGCCTTTTCAGCCATAGTAAGAGATATAGTTGAATATCTGGAATGAATTGTAACTCCGATATGGTTTCTGTAAAATACGCCAAGTGCATCTTTCAATCCAACGCCAAATTTACCAATCAAGTTAGTTGCAACGAGTTTTTCTTTGTTTTCATTCTGAGTAAAATGTATGTATTGCAACCCACGCCCGTAGTCTCTAATGTGACACACGCCATCAGAATAAGAAATCTCGATTTCTTTCGTCCCTGTTAAAGTCATTTCATCCAAAGCATTGGCAATTATTTCTCGAATTGCATGCTCAACACCCCAATGCTCCAGAACTTTTTCAATGTTCAAGTCAAATAAATTATCCATTTGAACTCCTCCATGCACAATAGCTCTTTGTGAAAGTATACCATATTTAGCGAATTATGCCAATAGAAATAGAATTAATACGAAAACTTTTGTAATATGGTGGCTTGCTATTTCTATTTGCGTTCCTTGGCAATTTGTTTTTCTTTCTAACATCTTTTGGATAGCAAATATACCTATCATGAAAGCAAGAAGAATGTGCGCACTATTGTAGAAAGAGTATATCTGCGACGTATGACTAACCAAAATGCATGAATGCAAAAAGAGATGCACCTCTCCAGCAATCTGGATGGTGCATCTCTTTTGATTTGTATTCTATATGCACATTTCCGCCCGGCTCTCGCCGGTCTTTTCTTTTTTCACCACGATCTGCTTGTCTATCTTCTCCTTCAGCTCCGCTACATGGGAGATAATGCCCACCAGGCGGTTGCCCTCTGTCAGCCCCGCCAGTGTGTTATACGCTTTGCTGAGGGCCTCGGAATCCAGTGAGCCAAAACCCTCGTCCACAAAAAGCGTATCCAGATGGATACCGGTGGACATCTGCACCTCATCGGACAACCCCAGAGCCAGCGCCAGAGAAGCAAGAAATGCTTCGCCGCCGGAGAACGTATTGACGCTGCGCTCGGTCGTGTTGATATGGTCGATGATGTCCAGCTCCAAACCGCTTTGGCTCTTCTTGTTGTCCGCTTCCTCGCGGCGCTTCAGGTCGTATTGACCTCCGGACATCTTTTGCAGGCGGATGTTGGCACGCGCCAGAATGCGTTCAAAATAGGTAGTCTGGATATATGTCTCCAGCATCACCTTGTCCTTACCGTATACGGAGCCGTTCGCCGTGTCGGACAAGGCTTTCATCCATGCGTACTTTTTATCCAATACTTCTATTTCAGCCGCCTTACCGGAGATGCCCTCCAACGCACTCTTGTTAGCAGAAATACTGGCGTGAACGTTTTTTTGCTTTGCCATAGCGACGGCTTTTTGCGAGACATATTCGTCCTTCTTCGCCTGCAGCTGCTCGGTATCTATATCCGTTCCGTTTTCCAGCTGCTTGTGAAGCTGCTCAATGGTGCCGCGAATGCCGGCCAGATTTTCCTTGCTTTGATTATACGCTGTTTCCGCTGTTTTCAAGTTTTGGCGCAGCTTATCCGACTCTTCCCGCAGATTGCTGATCTCCGCCTCGGCGGTAGCCTTATCTGAAAATGCCAACCTGTTCCGGAGCACATGGATCTGTGCCTCGCTGCTCTCAGCCTTTGCCGTCAAAGACGCGATCTCCGCCGTTTTCATGGCAATTGTTTCTTCCGCCGCACGCAGGAGCAGTTCCTTTTTCGGAAGCAGGATATCCAGTTCCTCTCGTCGCGCCATCTTTTTCGCAAGTGCCGCGATCTGCACATTCAGCCCCTCAATCTGCACCGCAAGAAGATTCTCCTGCTCCTCCGCTGCTTTTGCGCTGTCCTCCGGTGGGGTTCCCGGGATCAGACTGTCGATCTCCTTGGCGAGTATTTCTTCTGTTGTAGCGACAGTTCCCTTCAACTTCTGCGCTTCGTTGCTGGCTTTCTTTGTTTTATCCTGCGCTCTATTGTATTCTGCCTTGGCCTTCTTTACATCCACCTCGGTAGGCGCGTCCTCTGCAAGCACAGCCAGATGAGGATGTTCTATAGAACCGCAGACGGGGCATGCCATGCCAGCAGTCAGGCCACTTGCCATAATGCCAGCCTGCTCCCGCAGGAACGCACGCTCCTTGACCTCGTACTCCCGCAGCAACTCAGAAGAGGTCTCTTCCGCTTTCAGATATTCTTCTTGTCTTTTCGCTAATTCTGCCTGCTCACGCGCAAGCCCCTCCATGCCAGAAAGGAAATCCACAAACTGCTTTTGCCGGTCTCCCAGCTGCTGCAGCTGCGCGGCCAGTTTTTCCTTCTCAGCACTCACATCGGCAAGATCCTTTTGCTCCGTCCTCAGTTCCGTAATCCCGGTCGTCAAATCGTTTTTTTCTTTTGCGGCACTCTCTTGCGCCGCGTGTGCCCCCGCCAGATCTGTCTGAGCCGCAGCAAGAGCCGCCGCGTGAGTATCCAACTCATCGTAGGACGGCAGCAGCAACTCCATTTCCGCGATTTTGCTCTGAATCTTTTCCTGTGCCGGAACAGTTTTCTGTGCCGCATCCAGTGTGGCTTTTGCGGTCTCAAGCGCCACCGTCAGCATTGCTTCTTCGGCCACACGTTCCGCAAGCGCCGCTCTATTGGTTTCATACGCCTCTGCCTGTGTCAGCTTCGATGTGATCTGCTCCAACGCCTTCTCCACCGTGTCCAACGCAGCCTCCAACTGGGATTCCGCCTTTTGATCCTCGGCCAAAAGTGTCCGAAGCAGCTCCATTGCCTCCGTTATAGGAAGTTCCCCGTTTTTGGCTTTCTGCACATCCAACGCGTAAACGGAATCCTCGTCACAGGTCATCCCATTGATATACTGCTGGATGCTTTGGCTTGCCTGTTCGCGTTGTGTCCTAATTTCTCCGGTACTTTCTTTTAACTGATTTTGCAGCAACACATAGAAGTCGGTTTTAAAAATATCCCGAAATATCTTCTGCCGTTCTTTGGTATCCGCTTGCAGTAGCTTTCGGAAATCGCCTTGTGAGATCATGGCAATCTGAGAGAACTGCTCCCGCGTCAAACCGATGATTTCGCGGATCGCCGCATCCACTTCTCGCTGTTTAGTAATTAGCCGCCCATCAGGATAGGTCAGCTCTGCACCAGCAAGCTCTGTTGTGGTTCCGGTGCCCCGGGTCTTTGCTCGTTCATACGCTGGATTTCGTGTCACTGTATAGGATTTCCCTCCGTAGGCAAAGGTAAGCTCCACATATGTCGGAGCATCGTCTTTGGCATACTTGGAACGCAGCATGGTGGAATCCCTGTTATTACCGCTGGCCTCACCGAACAAGGCAAATGTGATGGCGTCGAAAATCGTTGTCTTTCCCGCGCCGGTATCGCCTGTGATCAGGTAAAGCCCGCTGCTACCCAGACAGTCAAAATCCAGCACCTGTACACCTGCGTAAGGGCCAAATCCCGCCATTGTCAGTTTTAAAGGCCTCATTCCACACCATCCTTAATTGACTCGATGAGCTCCTGCATGAAGGCACACTGCTCATCACTCATGGGTTGGTTATTTTGCTTGGCATATAGCTCCGCAAACAATTCAATCGGTGATTTCAGATGTACATCCTCCGCCTTGTCCAATACCTGATTTGTGCGGGTGCGGGTATTGTCGTAAGTGACTTTCATCAGATTGGGATAGATGACTCTCAGACGCCCTACCGCTTCCGGCACATCTTCCTCGTCTGTGAGGATGATATGGATGTAATCCTCCGTTGCTGTTCCACTGTAATTTGCCTTGTCTGTCAATTCCGCAAACGTCCCCCTGAGCTGGCGCATATCGTGTCTGGGTGTCAGCGGGCAGAGATGCAGCTCCAGATTTTCCTTTGCTCCCAGCTCCACCACGGTAACACTCTTGTGGTGCCCGCACTCTGAAAAAGAATACTTCAGCGGCGTTCCGCAGTAGCGTATCCGATTGGAACCAATATTCTGCGGGCCATGAAGATGTCCCAGCGCCACATAATCAAAGCCCTCAAACACCTCTGCGTCTACATTATCCGTGCCGCCTACAGAGAGTTCTTCCGACTCGCAGGTAGCCGCGCCGGTGACGAACTGGTGTGTCAGCAGTACGTTCCGAGCCGTTTGATCCACTTCCATGTACTGTATCGCCGTGCGAATGGCATCGGTATAGCTTTCGATACCCTCATCGGGATAAAAACGCTTTACATGGACGGGCTTTACAAACGGCAGTAGCCAGAAGTTCACCGCGCCATATTCATCCGTGAGCGTAACAGGTTCTATCTTCCCACTGTATACAGGTGAAATATGTATGCCGCTGTGTTCCAGAAGTCGATTGCCAAAAGCCAATCGCTCCGGACTGTCATGGTTGCCGCTGATGATGAAAACCGGCAAATCTCGCTTGGCCAACCGACATAGGAAATCGTCAAACAGCGTTACCGCCTCCGCAGGCGGTATGCTCTTGTCGTAGACATCCCCTGCGATCAGCACCGCATCCGCCTTTTCGGCGTCAATGATCTGTAGTATCTGCCGCAGAACATACTCCTGATCCTCTAGCATGGATACCTCGTTGACCCGCTTTCCGATATGCAGGTCAGACAGATGAATCAGTTTCAAAATACCCCTCCTTACCGCAACAAACAATCATATCATGTGTAACAGCATACTCTTTCTAATATATCGCCTCGCCAAGCACCTGACGCAGCAGGTCTGTCACACCCTGCGCGGCCTGGACGGTGGCGATCATCAGCAGGTCGCCATCCACCTCCGACCAGTTGAGGTCATGTCCCGCGCTGCGAATGAGCTGCGTCAGGAACGCCCGCTGGGTACGCCCGTTGCCCTCGCGGAAGGGGTGCAGGTAGTTGGTCGTGCAGTAGAAGTCAGTGATCTCCTCCACGAATGCGTCATGGGGCAAGCCTTTGAAATAATTCTGCTCCTTCAGCCGGTCAAAAATCAGCTTGGCCTGCGGTTCGATCTCCCCAGCAGGGCAGAAATCCGTTCCCTTCTTGCTAAGGTTCACCGTGCGGATCTGCCCTGCCCAATCGTACAAGTCAGAGAAAAGAAATTGATGGATCGCCTTATAGTGGGCAAAATCAAAAACGCCTTCCAGCGGGCATTGTTCCAGCTTGGAGGCGTTGACATAGGTGGCGAGAGCCTCCGCCTCTTGCAGCGCGGCCTCGTCATGGATATGCAGTTTGTTCACCAGCACCGTTGTGCCGGGGTAGCAGTTGTCCTGAATGGGATCGATGCTGTACGCCATATCATCGTCACCTCTCGGCTGGTTTGGAAAAACGCCGCAGCAGCTCTGCCGTGGTCACCTCGCCACGCAGCGCACGCTGGCACTGCTCCCGCATTTGGGGCGTTACCTGACAGCCCTCCATGCGGACGGAGGCCTCCGCGTTCTTCATGGAAACCGTATATCGTTTGTCGCTGCTCTTGTACATAGAAAAACTCCTCGCGTTATCCGCGAGGAGTCTGGAGCTTGTGGCCGGACTCGAACCGGCGACCTGCTCATTACGAGTGAGCTGCTCTACCAACTGAGCCACACAAGCATCTCTATGAGAATCGGCTCCTCGCCGTACTCTGTTTGTTAGTTTACCACACCTGTGGGTCGGAATGCAATAGCCGCCTTATATAGCATCAGCGACCTGCTCATTACGAGTGAGCTGCTCTACCAACTGAGCCACACAAGCAAAATAGGAGGGGCCGCACAAACGCACCGCTACGCAGAGTGCAGCCACGCACTGTATTGTGCCACATTTTCGGGGATTTGTCAACTAAAAATTCCGGGGTGAATAATACATAACGTAATCGGCACCAAAGTTTTGCGACAAAAGAAACCCCGGTGCGTGCAGAATCCACAAAGTCCGTCCAAAACACCCCAAAAGCCCCTTTGGAAAATGGTGCGGAAAAGAGGAGAGAATCCATGAAAAACCGGACTTTTTTACACGGCGACAGGATGGGGGAGGATTCGCCTGAGTTTTACATAATTCATTTGTAAATAAACCTTTACAAAGAGTTATTCACATTATCCACAGACTTTTCCACACTGGGAAAAACCTTGTCGGAAAAAGGTTTTCCACATTATGCACCGGTTTTTCCACAGGGCGCAAACGCAGTTTTACACCGGAACAGAAAGGTGAATATAATTTACATAATGTAAAAATGTAAAGGCGTTTTTCCTGTGAGTAGACGGGGAGTTACCATAACTTGGAGAGAGCCGAAAAGAAGGGGAGCGGCCATACAGAGGTCGCTCCCTTTCGTGCAATTTTATCCACGGTCCAGATCCCGTGTGGCGTAGGCGTTCAGGGAAAGATCCGCCGTATGTCCCGCCAGATACTCATAGTAGCCCTGTGCGCCGATCATAGCCCCGTTATCACCGCACAGCCGCAGAGGCGGCAGGTACAGCCGGCAGCCCGCCTGACGGCAGGCCCGCTCCAGATCGCCCCGGATGATGGAGTTGGCGGCCACGCCTCCGGCGGCCACGATGGTGCGCCGCCCGGTACGGCGGGCGGCCTCCATGGCACGGGGGATCAGCTCGTCGCTGACGGCCTGTGTGAAGTCACGGGCCAGCGCCGCAGCGTCCAAAGGCTCGCCTTTCTGCTGGGCGCTGTGGGCCAGATTTACCACCGCTGTTTTCAGGCCCGAAAAGCTCATATCCAGCTCCGCTCCCTCCACATGGACACGAGGCAGGGCATACTTGCCGCCGGGGGACTGCTGGGCCAGAGCGTCCATGGGCTTGCCGCCGGGGTAGGGAAGGCCCAGCACACGGGCTGCCTTGTCGAAGCACTCGCCGGCGGCGTCATCCCGTGTGGCTCCCAGGATCGCCATGTCCGTATAGTCCCGGACATCCACGATGAGGGTGTTGCCGCCGGAGATGGCCAGCGCCAGAAAGGGCGGCTCCAGCTCCGGGAAGGCCAGATAGTTGGCGGCGATGTGGCCACGGACGTGGTGGACCGGGATCAGCGGCACGTCCAGCGCATAGGCCACGGACTTGGCGAAGCTGACCCCCACCAGTACGGCGCCGATGAGGCCGGGGGCATAGGTGACGGCCACGGCGTCCACGTCGCTCTTGGTGAGCCCGGCATCGGACAGCGCCTGATCCGTCAAACCGGCAATGGCCTCCACGTGCTTGCGGGAGGCGATCTCCGGCACTACGCCGCCGTAGAGAGCGTGCATATCCGCCTGAGAGAGGATGGCGTCGGAGAGGACCGTGCGTCCGTCCCGCACCACGGCCACGGCGGTCTCGTCGCAGGAGGATTCAAAGGCCAGAATGTTCATTGCGCCGCCTCCCCGTCAAACCGCCGGGTGAGGATCAAGGCATCCTCCTTGGGCAGGTCGTAGTAGTTTTTGCGGCGGCCCGCCTCCTGAAAGCCGAAGCCCTGATACAGAGCGATGGCGGCGGCGTTGGAGGGGCGCACCTCCAGCGTCAGGAAGGCCAGATGGTTGGCCTCAGCGAAGTTGAGAAAGACCTGCAGTAGCTGCCCGGCGATGCCACGGCGGCGCTGCTCCGGGAACACCGCCACGTTGGTGATATAGCCCTCGTCGGCGGCCACCAGCAGTCCCGCATAGCCCAGCACATCGCCGGTGACGGCGTCCTCCGCCACCAGAAAGGCGGCGCACTGATTTTCCAGTTCCTCCGCCAGCATCTTCCGGGACCAGGGGCGGGAGAAGCAGATGCGCTCCAGCCGCTCCAGCGACTCCAGATGATCGGCGTTCATGGGTACGATCTTGATGTTGTTCATAGGATGACCTCGATATCTGTCAAATTATTCAGCCCTTGGCGGAGAGCCAGTCGGGGCCGCTGTGGGCATCGGCGGGCAGGGGGACGGACAGCCGGGCGACGCCCTGCATCTCCTCCTGCAGGAGGGCCTCGACACGGGGGGCCTCCTCTGCCGGGCACTCCACGATGAGTTCATCGTGGACCTGCATGATGAGCCGGGCGGCCAGACCCTCGCCGGAGAGCCGCTGCTCTACCCGGATCATGGCCAGTTTCATGATGTCCGCCGCCGTCCCCTGAATGGGCATATTCAGCGCCACCCGCTCCCCGAAGGAGCGGAGGTTGAAGTTGGAGCTCTTCAGCTCCGGCAGCGCCCGACGCCGCCCGAAGAGGGTGACGACGTAGCCCTGCTGCCGGGCCTGCTCCACCACCTCCGTCATATAACGGCGGACGCCGGTATATGTGGCGAAGTAGCGCTCCATATACTCCTTGGCCTCGGCCACGGTGACACCGATGTCCTGAGACAGGGAGAAGGGGGAGATGCCGTAGACGATGCCGAAGTTCACGGCCTTGGCCCGTGAGCGCATCTGGTGGGTCACCTCCTCCGGCGGTACGTGGAACACCTTGGAGGCGGTGAGGGTATGGAAGTCCTCCCCGGAACGGAAGGCCTGCTGCATCACCTCGTCGCCGGAGATGTGAGCCAGCAGCCGCAGCTCGATCTGGGAGTAGTCGGCATCCACCAGCAGGTTCCCCGGCGCCGCCACGAACATCCGGCGCATCTGGCTGCCCAGCTCCGTGCGGGTGGGGATGTTCTGGAGGTTGGGCTCCGTGGAGGACAGGCGGCCGGTGGCCGTTACCGTCATCTGGAAGCTGGTGCGGATGCGGCCGTCGGCGTCGATGACCTTCAGCAGGCCGTCGGCATAGGTGCTTTTCAGTTTGCTGTACTGCCGGTACTCCAGCACGTCCGCCACAATGGGGTGCTGCCAGCGGAGCTTTTCCAGCACGTCGGCGTTGGTGGACCAGCCGGTTTTGGTTTTCTTGCCGTGGGGCAGCTGGAGATCCTCAAAGAGCACCTTGCCCAGCTGCTTGGGGGAGTTGATGTTGAAGGGAGCCCCGGCGGCGTCATAGATCCGCTGCTCCAGCCGGTGGATGGTGCCGGTAAGGCTCTCACCGAAGTCCGACAGTGCCTTGGCGTCCACCAGAAAGCCCCGCTGCTCCATCCGGGCCAGCACCGGGCAGAGAGGCAATTCCACGGTGTGATACAGCTCCTTCATGCCCAGCTCCTCCAGCTTGGGGGGCAGGGTCTCATACAGGGCCTCCACGGCGGAGCAGTAGCTGTGGAGGGCCGCCCACGCCGAAGCGGTATCCGCCAGCGGGGCAAAGGCATCCGGCTCCAGATGCAGGGGCTTGGGCAGTTCTTCATTATAGTAGGTCACGAACAGCCGCTGGAGGTCGTAGCTTCCGGCGGTGGCATCCAGCAGATAGGCGGCCAGCGCCGTATCGAACCCATAGCCCTCTATGGGGAGGTCCTGCTCCAGCAGCGCCCGCATGGTGTCCTTGATGTGGTGGCCCACCTTGCGGATATCGGCGGAGAACAGGGCCGTCAGCAGGGCGTGCCAGTCGCCGGTGTAGCGGCTCTGATCCAGCTCCGCTGCGGCGGAGGTGTGCGCTCCGGTATCCCACTGGACGGAGAGGACGGAGAGGTCCGGTAGGGCGTAGACGGTCACATGGTCCGCTTGACGCCACTGGGCCAGCAGGGCCTGAGCCTGCTGCTCCGTCTCCAGCGGCTCCACGGTGACGGTGCACTCCGGGGCGGCCTCGGTGTCCCGGTGGGGGGTGAGGCCGTACCGGTCGATGAGCTTCTGAAACTCCAGCTTCAGCAGCAGGTCATAGAGCTCCGGAGCAAAGGGGCGGCGGAGGTTGTCCTCCGGGGTGAAGTTCAGCGGGGCATCGGTGACAATGGTGGCCAGATACCGGGAGTGCTCAGCGCTCTCCCTGCCCTCCTGCAGCTTTTTGATGACGCCGGGCTTGGCATCGATCTCCGGCAGCAGGCGGTACAGCTCCGACACGGAGTGATACTGCTGCACCAGCGCCATGGCGGTCTTTTCCCCCACGCCGGGGACGCCGGGGATGTTGTCGGAGGCGTCGCCCATGAGGGCCTTCAGGTCGATCATGTGGATGGGGGCGAAGCCATACTGCTCCCGGAAGGTCTCCTCCGTCATGTCCTTGGTGGTGGTCTGGCCCATACGGGTGGACACCAGCTTCACCTTGGTGTGGGGGGTGATGAGCTGGAGACTGTCTTTATCGCCGGTGACGATGACGCAGTCCCAGCCGGCCGCCTCGCAGCGGCGGCTGATGGTGCCGATGAGATCGTCGGCCTCGTAGCCGGTGAGGTCGTACTGGGGAATGTTCATGGCGGAGAGCACCTGCTTCAGATACGGCAGCTGCATGGCCAGTTCCTCCGGCATCCCCTTGCGCTGGGCCTTGTAACGTTCATCCGCCTGATGGCGGAAGGTAGGCTCCCGGCGGTCGAAGGTGACGCACAGCGCCTCCGGCTGCTCCTCGTCCAGCAGCCGCTGGAGGGTGGTGAGAAAGCCGTAGATGGCGTGGGTATATAGCCCGTCCCGTGTGGACAGGGGGCGGATACCATAATAGGCCCGGTTGACGATGCTGTTGCCGTCGATGACCATCAGTTTCATGGAGGGTCCTCCTTATACTTCTTGGCATATTCTATTTTATTATACGCCAGTTTCTCCCATAAAACAACCTTTGGCGGAGAATGGGACGGAGGTTTTCCGGTATTTTGCATGGAATGGGGCGGAAAAGAGGGAGAATTTGTTTTTCCTCTTTCTTTTTTCGGCGAAATACGCTATAATCTATATTTGACTGAAATTTGACCGGAAGGGGTATGTAGATATGTCCGCAGAGCTGTTACAGCTGCTCAACGGCGTTCAGACCATGTCCATCGTGGGAATGTGCAAGAATGCCGGAAAAACCACCATGCTCAACTGGATGCTGCACCACGACCGCCTGCAGGGGACGCTGGGCCTGACCTCCATCGGCCGGGACGGCGAGTCCACCGACGTGGTCACCGGCACGGAGAAGCCCGGCATCTTCGTGCGGGAAGGGACTCTCATCGCCACCGCCAAGGATATGCTGCGGCTGGGGGACACCACGCTGGAGATCATGGAGACCACCGGCATCCCCACGCCGCTGGGGGAGGTGGTGATCTTCCGGGCCCGCAGCGACGGCAATGTCCAGCTGGCAGGGCCGTCCATCACCACGCAACTCAAGGAGGTCTCCCGGCTGTTCTTCGAGATGGGGGCCGACAAGTCCATCATCGACGGCGCTCTGGGCCGCAAGTCTCTGGGCGCACGGGCCGTGGCGGAGGGGGTCATCCTCTGCACCGGGGCCTCATACCACATGAGCATCGACAAGGTCGTGGCCGACACCGCCCATGTGTACCGGCTGATGAATCTGCCCAAGGCGGAGACCATGCCGCCGGAGATGGAGGAGGGGCTGGAGAAGTGCCTGAAGGATCACGGCGAGGCCCTGATCTCCGGGGCGCTGACGGATACCATGGTGATGCCCCTGCTGCGCTCCGGCGTGCTGCGGAATACCCGGCTGGTGGTGAAGGATCCCAGCAAGGTGCTGCTGAGCAGTGATGCGCTGGATAAGCTCCAGACCCGTCAGGTGCGGCTGGAGACGGAGGAGGCCGCCCGGACCCTGTGCGTCACCATCAACCCGGTGTCCGCCTACGGCTGGAAGTTCGACAAGGATGAATTTATGACCCGGATGCGGGAGGCGGTGGATGTCCCCGTCATCAATGTGAAGGAGGAGCTGACATGATCAATATTCGCTTTGAAGAGAGGGAAAAAATCGGCTTGCAGTATGCGCTGGAGACTCTCCACGGGTGCAGCCCCTTCGGTCAGGAGAAGATCCGCAAGCTGCGCTACTACTCCCCCGACGAGCGGGAGGAGCTGGAGACGGAGCTGTATAACGTGGAGCAGGCCGCCAAGGCGGCGGATGCGCTGAAGCCCCTGTACGACAGGATCGGGCTGATGCTGTGCCAGATGAAGGACATCCGTGGCTCTCTGCGCCGGTGCCAGGCGCTGGAGGTCCCGGATCATGTGGAGCTGTTTGAAATCAAGGTATATCTCCAGCGGCTGGAGAGTCTGATCCCCCTGTTCCGGCAGGTGTGCGAGACCACCCACTTTAAGGCGCTGGCCTTCCATGATCCGGCGCAGGCGCTGGAGATCCTGGATCCGGACAAGACCCGCAGCCGTGGCTTCTACATCCCCGACAATGCAACACCCAAGCTGAAGGAGATCCGTGCGGCCAAGAAGCAGATCGAGGAGCAGCTGCACCATGCACAGACCGATGCCGAGAAGGAGGAACTGCGCTCCCGCCGGACCCGTGTCTGTGCCGAGGAGGACAGCGAGGAGACCAAGGTGCGCCGCAGCATGGGGCAGGCGCTGGCTCCGCTGGCGGGAGATCTGCTGGAGGACGCCGACACGGCGGGCCGGCTGGACTTCATCATCCAGAAGGCGCTGTTCGCCGTGCGCTACGGCGGCGTGCGGCCGGAGATCACGGAGACGGAGCTGGAGCTGACGGACATGATCAACCCCGAGCTGTGCGACCTGCTGGAGCAGAAGGGACGGTCCTTCGTGCCGGTGTCCATCCGGCTGGAGCAGGGGGCCACCGTCATTACCGGCGCCAACATGGGCGGTAAGTCCGTGGTGATGAAAACCGTGGCCCTGAACGTGCTGCTTTTGCAGGCGGGCTTTCTGGTCTGCGCCAAGAAGGCACGGATGCCGCTGTTTTACAGCGTGAAGATGCTCTTTGACGACTTGCAGTCCATCCAGTCGGGCCTGTCCGGCTTCGGCTCGGAGATCGTGCAGTTCCAGAAGGCGCTGGAGGAGGTGGAGCAGGGCTACTCCCTGTTCCTGCTGGATGAGTTTGCACGGGGCACCAACCCCGATGAGGGCGCCGTTATCGTGCAGGCGGTGACCAAATACCTCAACGAGGTGAATGCCATCTCCCTGCTGACCACCCATTACGACAAGGTGGCAGAGAACGCCCGGCTGCACTATCAGATCATCGGACTGCGGGACGTGGATCCGGAGCAGATCCGGCAGGAGCTGGCGGCTACCGGCGACGACGGCATTCAGGTCATCGCACGGCACATGAACTACGGCCTGTACCGGGTGGAGGGGAAGTCCGACTGCCCCAGAGACGCCCTGAACATCTGCCGGATGCTGTCGCTGAAGCCGGAGATCCTGGAGAAGATCGAGCAGGCGTATTAAGATGCCGGAGGCTCTCTGCGGTGGTTGGCCGCTGCTGCGTGCGGCGTCTGTGGGGCGGTATGCGCTGCCGGAGGGCGGAGAAATGGAAAGAATGACCGATAAAGGCGGGAGGGGATACTCTCCCGCCTTTGATGTACTCGTGAGAGATTGCTTTGTGCATAACCCATAGAAAACGGCGGGGGAATTTTATCTCATGCACAAAAAAACGCCTGTCTTTTTTGTCACAATGCCACCTTGACAAAAGCCGGGAGGAGACGATATAATGGTGACCGTAGAAGTTCATACCGCAATCAATAGAGGTGCGGGGGACAGGGTACTGCTTCGTGAGGACAGACACTCGCAGAGCGGGGCAGGAAGGGGTCCTTCGCCGAAAGGGCATGACGGGTCTGGTGTCATGGTCTTGGGGTCGAGGTGTAAGCGTCGGCACTGTCATGTCGAAAGACGTGGAGCGCTATTGGTCAGCCTTGACCGATAGCGTTCTTTTTATGCCCGAAAGAGCGGTATGGCCACAGCGGCGGAACTTCATGAAAACGACCCAAATTTATGAAGGAGGAAAAACTTATGGAAAAGATCACTTCTACCCTGCGGCTGCGTATGAGCGCAAAGGATGCTCACTACGGCGGAAATCTGGTGGACGGCGCACACATGGTGCACCTGTTCGGTGACGTGGCCACCGAGCTGCTCATCAAGTGCGACGGCGATGAGGGCCTGTTCTGCGCTTACGACATGGTGGAGTTCAAGGCTCCCGTGTACGCCGGCGACTACATTGAGGCCTATGGCGAGATCGAGAAGATCGGCAACACCTCCCGCACCATGCGCTTCGAGGCCCGCAAGGTCGTCGTTGCCCGCACCGATATCAGCGCTTCCGCCGCTGACGAGCTGGACGAGCCCATCGTTGTCTGCGTGGCTCACGGCACCTGCGTGACCCCCAAGGACTGCCAGCGCAAGAAGATCGAGAAGTAAGGGAGCGGCAAGATGGAGAAGCTGATTATTACCGCTGCGATTTGCGGCGCTGAGGTCACCAAGGAGCAGAACCCCGCTGTGCCCTACACTGTGGAGGAGATGGTCCGTGAGGCCAAGTCCGCCTACGAGGCCGGTGCAGCCATCCTGCACATCCATGTCCGTGAGGACGACGGCACGCCCACTCAGGGCCGTGAGCGCTTCCGTGTGGTGATGGATGCCATCCGCAAGGAGCTGCCCGATGTCATCATGATCCCCTCCACCGGCGGCGCTGCCGGTATGACCCCGGAGGAGCGTCTGCAGCCCACCGAGCTGTTCCCTGAGATGGCCACTCTGGACTGCGGCACCTGCAACTTCGGCGACGAGATCTTCGACAACACCATGCCCA
>OLGF01002516.1_pt1 | contig 16805 bp, 6 predicted proteins | sample 1604971 | NCBI WGS metagenome assembly OLGF01 (sample SAMEA3888902, study PRJEB22519) | human gut metagenome | biome: human gut; feature: human-associated habitat; material: faeces | place: Denmark | collected 2011 | reverse complement strand
CGTTTCTTTCTGTTTTTTCTTCATTTTTACTGTCCACGAAACCGGGAAGGGCACAAACCGCCAGCTGGTTAATGCTTCGGCCAATGCCCTTGAGTTCGTGGGTGATTTCTTCCAGCCCATCGATCACTACTACACGATGCTTCAAAGCGGCCGCACGGACATAGGCTCCTATGGACATATGCGCCGTTTCTGCTTTGAACCGGATTTTTTCGTATTGCTCCGGCGTAAGACGGAGCGTGATGCGTTTTTCCTTTTTCTGTTTCACTGATACCTCCGTAAAGTGGGTACGGGCTTCCGCCCGCAATATCGCCGGTCGGCCGGCGGCGCCAAGTCCGACAAAGTCGGACAGGCGCTCTGCTTGCCCTCCCTGAAGGGAGGATTTTCCGTTCGTCGGAGCCAGCCCCGTTCTTCTCAGACACAGGACTGCATAAAAGGAAGGATGCAAGGGTGCAAAGTTTTTAGAACGCTGCATCCTTACATCCTTGCTCCGGCAGCATCCAGTACCATTGGCTGCCGCGTTTCTCTGAAACGATTCCCAGGTTCTTTTTGGCGGTCATCAGAGTCCGTTCGGATACACCCAGTTCTTTGGCACGGTTCAGAACCGCCTCCGCAGTAGCGGCTTCCCTGAGCATCCGCTCCAATTCCTCCTCCATCTGGAGGGTTTTGGTCTGAAGCTTTCCGCTCCCGCTGAGTACATCGTCTACTGAGAGATCACAGGTCCCTTTCCATTTAAATCCCCGTTCTCCATCCAACTGAAAGGCGATCGATTTGCCTTCAGGGGCCAGACTGTTTTTGTCCTGTGCAACGATCCGAACGGCAGGGTCATCCCTGAGCCGCCCCACTACCAATACGCTTCGGGCTGCTGCCCGAAAGTCAATGGAACCCAATCCACGGTAGCCTGATTTCAGCCCCTGGGCTTTGTTCATGTGGCCGATAAGGATCACCGCACAGCCGGTACGCTCCGCCATGGCCGCCGTCCGCTTCAGGATGGGCCGCACCTCGTTGGCACGGTGCATGTCCACACCGTCTCCCAGATATGCTTGAATGGGATCCAGGACCATGAGCTGCGCATCTGTCTTTCGCAGCGCCTGTTCCAGCCGTTCATCGGAGAGGTTCAGCTCCCGTTTGCTCTCGTCAATGACCAATACCCGGGCGCAGTCCGCTCCGGCGGCCTCCAACCGCGGCTTGATGGTGTCTGCTAACCCATCCTCCGCTGTCTGGTAAATCACGTTTACAGGTTCAGGAGCCTGTTCGCACTCCGGCAAAGGCTCACCCCGGGTCAGAGCTGAGATGACCGCCAGCACAAATGTAGTTTTTCCTTCGCCTGGATCTCCCTGCACAATGGTCAATTTCCCCCGCGGGAGGTAGGGGTACCAAAGCCATTGCACATCCTCCGTTTGGATATCCCGCATGGAAATCAGTTTTAGTTCTGTGTTCATGCTTTCACGACCTTTCCCAAGAAAATAGCCGTCCCCATGAGAATGGGAACGGCCGGGATGTTTTCTCCCGCTTGATTATTCTCTGGATTTTGATAGAATGAGAATGTCGCAAGACAGCGTTCGAACAAATATGCGACAGAAGGTGAAGCTATGCCGTTGGGACTCAGACAGAACAACAATCTTCTGCACCTGACACTGGACATCTGGCAGGAACAGATTTTTTTCAACGAGGCTGCGTATCCATCCGGATATTTCGCTGCTGAAATTCTGAACGTCAATGACGAAACTTTGAGGGAACTGCTCACTCACGGCGGCGGGATAAGCCATCAGATGGAGGCGTTGGTGTGTGCAGAGCAAAGCCGGTTTGTCAAATTGCTGCCGGAGCTCCGCTCTTCGGTTGAGAAAATTCTTGACGCCTTGTGGCAGTGCCCGCCGTACAGCATGCTGGATAAGGAGCAGGAGCTCCGCGCCATAGAGGTCCTGTTTTCGGATGCGTCCGTCAGCGATTTGATGGAGCCGGAATCTCCCGCCCGGCAATTTTTCTTTCGTTACCTGACAGCTATGTTCAGCATCCCCCTTGGGATCTTTCATTTTTACGTGGCGGGCCGATATTTTGAGGAGGGTTATCTGCAGCGGCTGAAAAAACGGACAGAGACATCTTTTGCCGTGGCGGCGCATGACTGCTTCAACAGCGGCGACTTCTGGACGATGATGGAGCAGCTTCCCATGGCAGGTATTGAAGCATTCACCGTTTCGCCGGCCATCTCATCCTCCTACACCTTTGCCCGCAGTCCCAGGGACGAAAAGGAAATGGTGTTCGTCCAACGGATCAGCTTTCCATCGCCCATCCATTTTTACAGCTTCGATTTAATGAACGGCCTGCATCACGGCCATGCCCCCAGCCGGTGCCGGAACTGTGGGAAATACTTTCTCACAACCAATGGCCGTATACCAAAATATTGCAGCGGCAACGCGCCTCAGGATGCAGGCATGACATGTCGGCAGTACGGAGCCATGATGCGGCAGAAGGAGCAGAACAGGGAGCACCCCATCTACCGTCTGTTTTCTACCCGGACCAACACCATCCGCAAACACCACCAGAGGGGGAAAATATCGGATGACCTGCGCCGAGAATCTCTTCGCCTTGCGGAAACCTATCGGGACAAGGCCCTTATGGACAACGGGTATGCGGCGGCCGGCTATGCTCGGGACATGGAGCAGGAGCGGCTTTATGCGGAAGCTCGAAAGCGGGTGGCTCCGTGACAAAGCAAATGTATTCCGTTGCAGGAGGGGGGCCCGGCAACGAAGAGCTGGCGAGGCGGCTGCAGACAGGGGACGTGCTTGCGGCAGCTCAATTGGTTTCTCAAAACGAAGGTTATCTGACGGTTTTAGCCAGAAGCTGCTGCGAACCGTTTTCTCAGCATTCGCTGGAAGAAGACCTGAAGCAGGAAGGCGCGATGGCGCTGCTGTCGGCGGCCGGACGTTTTGACTTTGATGCGGGGACAAAACTCCTGACCTTTGCCACACCCATTGTTCAAACCGCAATGCTGGACTGCGCTGCCAAAAGTTTTTCCGCCCTGCCGCTTCCGCCCAGCCGTTATTATCAGCTGCGTCAAATAGCTTTCCTTTGTGCAGTTCACGGACAGGCTGCGGAACCCGATCTTCTAATGAAGATTCAGGACAAATTGAATATCTCCGGCCGTACCGCCAGGCGTTTGCTGGAAGAATACCGTACGGTATTCCAAACTGAATCAATGGGAGAGCGTATCTTTGACCTCGGATGCGGAGGAGACCCGGCTGTGTCCTATGACCGCCATATGCGCAGGACACTGCTCCGCCAGAGAATAGCCGAAATCCTGAAACCACGGGAACTGACTTTGGTCCGCAGCTATCTGGGACTCTGTCATCCGGAGGAAAAAGGCCTATCCTTTCAGGAACTGGCCGTTCGTCTGAACTACAATGGACCCAGCGGCGCGGAAAAGGCCTACAAAAATGCCATCAACAAATTAAAGAAGCAGCTCCATGGTGGGGCATACGGGCGATGGCTGGATGTCCAGCAGGCCATCCGGGAGGCACAGTGCGGAACAAAGGCGGATTGAGAGCATGTTCTGCCATTGTTTTCAGAGCGCCCGATTGGTGACTTTGCGCTTCTTTACATCAAAGCGTCTTCTTCTACATAACTTGTTGCATTCACATTTATATTTAGGCGATTGCGAAAGTAGGAGAAGAAAACGGAGCAGAAGCATCAATAGGTCGAGAGCTGGCGCGAAACAAAAAGAGAGGCATAAGAAATCAAGCCCCAGACAGACCGATGTGGAGCATATATGAATACATTGAAAAAATCAGACGACAAGTTTACGGACACTGAGCGTGAGTTTGCAGTCATGAAGACGGTCGGCTAGAACGACACAAAGAAGCTGGACGATGCCGGCCAAAAACAAATCGGCTTTCGTGGTGAAAGTGTTAAAGGTTTTTCTGTGATTCAGTCCCAACACAGCCTTGAAAGAGCCGATGGAACGCTCCACAGCAACACGCTTGGCATAGAGAGCCGACCATTGGGGTGTGCCGCGGATAATCCCGGGATAGAGGCGCTTGTCGGCACACGGGTAAACATATATGCTGCGGCCATATGTGGCTGATGAGCAAGGATTTTCGCAGCGGCAACGCCAGGAAGTCCCACGAAGGGTAGAAACGGTTTCGGACTTAGGACAAATGAATTTAATGCGTTTTGAACGATTTTTTCCGCCGCAAACACTGTGGAAGCGCATAGGCGTTTTATCTGCGGGGCACAAAGGAATGCCAGATTCATTGAAGTCGGCAGAGGGGGAGGTCGCTGAATTGCGCGGATTCATAGGGATAATAGCGCGAGAAAAGCCGTATTCGCCGAGTAATGCAGTATACAAATCATAGGAATCAAAAGAGGAATCGCCCATGAAGGTAGAGTATGCAAGGGACGGATGAGCAGTTCGGAAATCATCCAAAACAGGCAGCAACGCTTTCGCATCGTCAATTTCCTTGTCAGCGTCGGGGTTATCAGAACGCTTCTCCGCCAGCATCTCGGTGTGTTTGGCTTTGAAGTCTTCGTCAAACAAGGCGATGTGATGGATAATGCCAAGACCGTTGGTAAGTACCCCAGCCTTTTGCGCGTAGCAGAAATGGCCATTGACATATTGTTGCCTAACGGCGGGGTTGGCGATGGCATGGTCAGGAAGAAGACCGTAAACTGCCTTGTATGGGTTCACCTCCGGGTTCGCCTTGGCAAAGGCCTTTGCCTGATTCAGCTTTGAGTGAAAAAACTTGGGATTGTTTTCAGCAACGTAGCTCTCGATACCAGTGGTATCGAAAATGAGGCTGTCAGCAAGTTCCGCGTCCATCGTGCGGCAGATAGATTCCGTGATGTCCACCAAACGCTCGAACAGCTCGGCGATATACGGTAGGAAATCCTGCTTGAACCGAGTGAGTTTGGCGGCATCGGGAACTTTGCGAAGACCACAGAAATCGCGCATTTCCTTACTGTGGCGGAGTGTGACGAGGAGCTGACTGTCGTCCGTGTATCCGAAAATCCTTTGAAGCAGAAAGCTCTTTATGAATCCTTCAAGCGGATATTCGCGTGGACGCCCTATCCGCTGGTAGAACGCCATGTAGAACCGCGCCGGAATGAGTGCATCCCAGTCAATGTGTTCGTCCAGCATACGGAATAGCTTCGGCTTATCTTCCTCAAGGCTGGCGGCTACATCATGGTAGATGTCCATAAGTGACATCTGCGCATATTTATTTCGCATGACTTTTCCTCCAGTTTTGCGCATGTCCTTGGACCTTTGACACCTACAATTATACCGCATAACTGGAGGAAAGTCAGATATATTCGATGCTCAAAACCGTTGGCTTTACCAGCTTTTTTGAGTTTCGCAATCGCCTAATTTATATTCTGTAGGAGGAAATTACCAAATCGTGGTTGCCCCGTCGTCCGGCAACTGTCGAAAAAACAATTCATTTTTTGGGGTGAGAATTTTGAGCATTGCAGCTTAATACCATTTCAAAAAGCGCATAAAATCAGCCCACCTAATATGATCCACTGCGGATGTTTTTCGTTCATTCTGATACCTTTCAAGTAAGAACAAATTTTACTGTTCACGCAATAAAAAGCCATTTACCCAAGGCAAACTCCATGCAATTTTATAAGTGACAAGTAGGGTCATGATTATGAAAAAGACAGTACAACATTTACGACAAATTTTAAGCGTTATACTATTTGAGTATTGAACATGCTTTTCACAAGCGTACCGGTACAGGCGTTTGCAGCTGAAGAGCCAGCACCGCGCATCCCTGTTTCAGCACCGCTGGAGCAGCCGGAGCCTGTGGACTATGAAGCGCAGCAGCAGGCGGCTGACGAATCTGGCGGCGCATCAGCGTCCACGCCGGACAGCACTCCGGCGGAATCCGCGCCTCCTGTTTCATCCAGCGCTTCGCAGACGGCATCGTCTTCGCAAAGTGCTTCGGCCGAAACACCGGAAAGCAGCAGCGTGCCGTCCAGCGGTTCGAATGCGCAGCCGTCCGGAGACAGCAGCACAGCCCCGGAATCCGTCTCTACGCCGGATGCGTCTTCCTCTGTTTCGGAATCCGCAGGTATTTCTACAAGCACCAGTGAAGTGAATTCCGAAGAAGACAGCAGCAGTTCTTTGGAAACTTCGGCAGAAGAAACACCGGAAGAACCGCCGGTGGAGCTTCGTGCGCCGATACTGCGTGAGAAATATGACCCCTATGCGGAAAAATACGGCGCTCCGGTGGAAGTGTCGGAGTACGCGCGTGTATTTTCCGCGCCGTCCTCCAATCTTTTCAGAGCCGCACGCGGTTCTGCCGCGCGCAAAGAATATATCACAGTCATCAGCCCGGTCCCCAATACATATGTGGATAAAAACGGGCAGGAACATGCCATCGACAACACACTCGTTATGGAGGACAAAAACGGTGTGCCGACCTATGAAAACGCCGCGAACGACCTGGCACTTTCCCTGCCGGTGGAATTCGCGCCGGGAGACGGCCTCTGTGTAACGTTGGACGGCGCTTCCATGCGCCTTGTTCCGCTGGAAGGTGATTTCACACATCCGTCCTCCCTTGAAAACGCCGTGCGGTACAATGAAGTGTTCCCAGACGTTGATGTGCAGTATACTGCGCAGGAATTGATGGTGAAAGAAGACATCATCCTCAACGCGCCGTCGGAGCATAGCACCTTCCGTTATCTTCTGGACGCGCCCGGCCTGGACGCGCGCATGATCGACGGCGTTCTGTACCTGTTCCAGCCCGGCAGCGACAAACCCGTGTTTCATCTCTCCGCTCCCTACATGACGGATGCGGCGGGCCAGATGAGCTACGCCGTCTCTGTTGCTCTGGAAGAGAAGGACGGCCAGCGGATCGTCACCGTGTCTGCCGATGCGGCGTGGCTTTCCGCACCGGAACGTGCCTATCCCGTTATCCTTGACCCCAGCATCGTCAACACGGAAAAGGCGGCTGCAAGTATGTTCACCGCAGCTCCCTCCTATTACTACAACAGCCGCGGTACCGCTTCGGCAGGCTACGCCTACAAATACTGGGCGGGCTATCCCGATGACGGCACCTGGCAGACCAACCGCGCTTTCCTGCATTTTGACAATATGTTTGCGAACCTGCCCGAGGACGCCGAGATCGAGAGCGCCGAACTGGTACTCTACGAATATGTGGACCTCTCCGGCGGAACGACTGCCTTTGAGGTGTACAAGCTCAATTCCTCCTGTACATTCGATGAAGTCGACGCACATACAGGTTTCGGCAGCCATTGGGATTTCATCACAAGCCGGGAACGTGAATTCGCGGGTTCCTTCGTGGGCGGCGTCGGCTACCACCGCGTGGACGTCACCGAGATCGTCAACAACTGGCAGAAGGGCATTGAGCCGAACTATGGCCTCATGCTCATGAGCAGCCCGGAAAACAATGTAACGTTGGGCGGCCTGTTCTACAACGCCGGGCTGACCCCGGACGTACCGCCCAGCATCGAGATCAAGTGGTACGAAGTGGGCGATGTGGACCGCAACTATCCGCTGGATGACACCACCATCAACCTGCGCCCCATCAACGCCACCGACCGTTCCGGTAAAATCGAATTCTACGGCGCGTTCTGGGACGGCATCGCCACGCCCGGCGCGACGCTGGAATACAAGCTGAACGTCGAAAGCAAAAATTACGCGGGCAGCATGGAGCTGGGCAACAAGTTCCTGTATCCCAACAGCACGCTGTTCCAGAACCTGTTCCCGGACGGCGCCACGAAGTACAGCCGCCGTCTGTCCAACTGGCAGACAGTCGTGCCGTTCGTCGATTTTGACTATGATACTGTGTACACCCTGTCCGCCACCCCCACTAAGGACGGCGTTACAGGAAAGACCGTCACCAGTGAACCATTCCTGATCTACAAGGTCAAACAGTTCGATACACTGACGAAGATCGCCAACTATTACGGCGTGGATTACGACCAGCTCGCCCGTGACAACCGTGTTGTGGACAGGCTGCTGGTGGAAAATAACACGCTGTTCATCCGCAACCCCAAAACAGCGGAGCCATACAATCCCTCCGATCTGAGCGACGAAGACAAGACACTCATCGACACGATGCTGATGGGCCGCGGCCTGCATTGCGAATTCGGGTTCGAACCCATCAACCTCAATACAGGCAACTTCTATCTTGCTGCACAAGACGCCGCCGTCACCGATCTTGGCGGTCAATTCTCCATCAGCCGCACCTACAACTCCGTGGGCGCAAGCATCCATTCCATGTTTGGGCGTGGCTGGAGCTTTGAATATGACGAGGCCCTGTCGCAGCTTGCGGACGGCTCCATCGCATACCGGCGCGGCGACGGCAGCATCCTGCCCTTTACGCCGGACGGGAACGGCGGCTTTACAGGTCCTGCCGGGTACGGCCTGTCCCTTTCCCGCATCAAAACAGGCGAAGTCACCGAAGATTTCGGTACGGAAGAAGACCCGGACGTCCAGACCTTTGACGTCTTCGAATACGAGATCACGAGCCGGGACGGCACAGTGCGCCGGTTCAATTCCTGGGGCCTTCTGGCGTCCATCACAGACATCAACGGCTTCACCACCGCATTGTCCTATGACGCCGCCTACAACCTGACAGGCATTACCACGCCCTCGGGCAAGACGTTTGCCATTGCGCTGGACGAAAACGGCATGATCCGCTCCGTTACCCTGCCGGATGGCGGGCTTGTTCGCTATGCCTATGATGACGCCGGAAACCTTGTCAGCTATTTCGACGCGCTGGGCAATGAAACAAAATATATCTACGATGCAGCGCACCGCATGACGAGCTGGGTCGATGCCAACGGCACGGCGATGGTCGTGAATGTCTACGACGAAAAGGGCCGTGTGGTGGAGCAGACGGACGGCAACGGCGGCGTTTCAACGCTGGCCTATGAGGACGGCAAAACCATTGCCACCGATGCGGCGGGCAATATCACGGTGTACCACTATGACGGTCAGCACCGTACCACGCGCATCGAATATCCTGACGGCACAGCCGAAAGCTTTGAATACGATGCAGGCAACCAGCGTTCCGCCTTTGTGGACAAGCTGGGCAACCGCACCGCCTATGAATACGACGCGGCGGGAAATCTCACGAAACAGACCCGCTTCGACGGCGCAAGCCAAACCTATACCTACAACGCGCAGAACAAGCCTGCGTCTTTCACCGATTACGCGGGCAAAACCACGCGCTACGAATACAACGAAGCAGGCGACATGACGGCTGTCATCTACAATGACGGCACACAGAACACCTTTACTTACGACGCAAACCACAATCCCATTACGATGACGGACGCCATGGGCGGTACGGCCACGTTTGAATACGACGGCGCACTGCTCGTTAAAATGACGGATGCGGCGGGCAGCGTGTACACCTTTGGCTACGACGCCATGGGCCGCCGGACCTCTGTTACCGACCCGCTGGGCAACACCTCGAAAACGGTGTTCGACGCAGCCGGACGCACCGTGGGCGAACAGGCGGCGGACGGCGCGTATACCGAATACATCTACGACGCTGCGGACCGTGTCGTGGCCACCATCGACCCCAACGGCAACCGCCTTGATTTCGGCTACGACGCCAACGACAACATGACGTCCATCACGGACGCGGAGGGCAGCGCCTGGGCCTATACTTTCGACGCGCTGGGCAACAAGCTCTCCGAGACCGATCCTCTCGGCAACACCCTCGCCTTTACCTACGACGCCATGAGCCGCATGCTCACCAGCACGGACGCCGACGGGTATACCACCACGTATGCCTACGACGCGCTGGGCAACCAAACCTCCATCACAGCGCCCGACGGCGGCGTGACATCTGTGGAATACGACTACGCCACAGGCCAAATCGCAAAAACCATTGATCCGCTGGGCAACGTGACCACATACGAATACAACGCTGTGGGCCTGCCCACAAAACAGACCTGTCCGGACGGCAGCAGCATGCTGCTGGAATACGACGCGATGGGCCGTCTTGCGCAATATACCGACCTGCTAGGCCTTGTAACCACCTTTGCCTACGACGCAAACGGCAACGAGCTGAGCGTGGCGGACAGCGCCGGGCGCACCGTGCAGTATGAGCGCGACGCCAATGGCCGCACCGTAAAAACCACCCTGCCGGGCGGCGGGACTGTTTCCTATGCCTATGACGCTCTGGGCCGCGTTTCTCAGATGACGGACGCCATGGAGGGCGTTTCCTCCCTGACGTACAACGCCGTGGGCAGCCCTCTTACCGTCACCAATGAGAACGGCGCGTCCATCGGCTATGTCTACGACGCAAACGGCAACGTGACGCAGCAGACGGATCCCAAGGGCAGCGTGTGGACGAGCGCTTTTGACAACAAAAACAACGTGACGCTGACGAAGGACCCCACGGGCGCGCAGACGTTGTATGTGTATGACGCGGCGGGCCGTCTGGCGGAGATCCACGACGCGCTGGGCAACGCCACTCGCTACAGGCTGAATGGGCGCGGCCTGCCTGTTGAGATCATCGACGCGCTGGGCCAGAAATACACCATGGAATACGATGCCGCGGGCAATCTCATCAAAGAGACGCTGCCGGACGGTTCTTCCACACAGTACGCCTACAACAGGGGCGGCCGGCTTATCCGCATGGAGGACGCGGACGGCCTTGTTACGGAATACGAATACGACGTGCTGGGCAATGTCACGAAGGAGACCAACAACGCCGGGCTTTCCTACACCTATACCTACAATGCGGTGGGCCTGCCGCTGACAGCCACGGACGCGCTGGGCCAGACCACCCGCTATACCTACGACAACGCAGGGAACCTCATCTCGGTGCAGGAGTTTGACGGCAATGTAACGGAATATGCCTACGACGCCGCGGGCAACGTCACTTCCATCCGGGACCCGGAGGGCAAGGTGACCACCTATACCTATGACCTCAACGGCAATCTGCTGCAGAGCGAGGACGCCTCTCTGCGCCAGTGGAAGTACACCTACGACAAGATCGGCCAGCTCACCAGCGTGACCGATCCGCTGGGCGCCGTCACAAAATATTTCTACGACGAAAACGAAAATCTGACGCGTCGGGAAAACGCCGACGGCAGCGCGCTGAAATTCGATTACGACGTGCTGAACCGCGTGACGGGCTATACCGACGGAAACGGCAACCTGACGCAGAACAGCTACGACGCGCTGGGCAACGTCATCGGGCAGGTGAACCCGGACGGCGGCGAGATACAGTATCTGTATGACGCCCTCAGCCGCGTTACCAAACAGCGCGACCCCATGGGCTATGTCACCGAATACGCTTACGACGCCGTGGGCAACCTCATTTCCGCCACGCTGCCCAATGGCGAGACCTATGCCTATACCTACAACCATTCGGGCTTCCGCACTTCTGAAACCGACCCGCTGGGCAATGTGACGCAGTGGGAGCCGGACCGGATGAACCGCCTTGTGAAAAAGACGCTTGCCAGCGGCGCACAGTACGGCTACGCTTACGACGTGCTGGGCCGCGTGACGGGCCTCACAGGGCCGGAGGGCCGCAGCCTGACGTATGCTTACGACGACAGGGGCAACCTTGCCAGCGAAACCGACGCGCTGGGCCGCGTGACCGCCTATGCCTATGACGCCATGCACCGCGTCACGGGCATCACGGACGCAAACCTGGGCGTGACAGGCATGTCCTACGACGCAAACGGCAATCTTGCCGGGCTTGTTTCGCCGGAGGGCAACGCGGAAAAATACACCTATGACGCGCTGGACCGCATTGCCTCCAGGCTGGACCCTGCGGGCGCAATGACGCAGTATGTTTATGACGTGATGGGCAACCTGACGCAGATCACCGAGCCGCAGGGCCGCACCACCACGATGTCCTACGACGCCAACGGCAACATGACGGGCGTCACGGACGCGCTGGGCCAGACCACCAGCTTCCAGTACGACAGCATGGACCGTGTTCTGAAGGCGACCGACGCCGGGGGCGCGAGCGTGCAGTATACCTATGACCTCAATGGCCGCGTTACGCAGGTTCTGGACCCGCTGAACGCCGCCACGCAGTACGAATACGACAGCATGGGCAACGTGACGCTGGTGAAGGACGCGGAGAGCCGCGCCACGCAATATGCCTACGACGCGCTGGACCGTCTTACCAGCGTGACGGACGGCACGGGCGTCACCACAAGCTACGGCTACGACAGCGTGGGCAACCTTGTCACCCGCACGGACGGCGAGGGCAAGACCACGGCCTATGCCTATGACCTGGCCGGACAGCTCGTTTCCACCACCAACGCCAAAGGCGAAACCACGCAGAACACCTACAACGAAGTGGGCAACCGGGTGGGCGCTCAGCTGCCCAGCGGAAAATCCATCACCTACGATTACGACGCTCTTGACGCGCTTGTCCAAAAGAGCTACAGTACCGGTGAGGCGGATGTGCTCTATTCCTACAGCCCGGACGGAAACCTTGTCTCCATGCGGGACGCCACGGGCGACAGCACCTATACCTATGACGCGAACGGGCGGCTGGTTTCCTATACCAACGCGTTCAGCGCCACGGTAAGCTATGCCTACAACGAAAACGGCGAGATCAGCGCCATCACTTACCCGGACGGCAAAACCGTGGGCTACGAATACGACGCGCTGGGCCGCATGGTAAAAGTGACCGGCCGGGACGGCGGCGAAACGGTGTATGAATACGACGCCCAGGGCAGCGTGACGCAGGTCGCGCGCGCGGACGGAAGCGTCACCACCGCCGAATACGACCTCGCGGGCCGTGTGGTCCGGCTGACGAACTGCGACGCCTCCGGCGCTGTGGTTTCTGAATTCAGCTACACCTACGACGCCACGGGATACATCGCCACTGAGACCGTGACACAGGGCGAGCGGAGCGCCGGGCGCAGCTATACCTATACGCAGCGCGGCGAGCTTGCCACGGCCACCGAAAACGGGCAGACCGTTGCCTATACCTACGACGGCGCGGGCAACCGCATCAAGGAGGAAGGGCCGAACGGGACCACCGTATTTGTGTATGATGAAGCCGACCGGCTGCAGAGCACCGGCGGCGCGTTCGTCACGGCCTACACCTGGGACGCGGACGGGAATATGACGTCCATGGAATCCGGCGAGGGCGTGTACGAATACATCTATGACACGGAAAGCCGCCTGCTGGCGGTGCGCGAGGGCGGCAGCCTGCTGATGAGCGTGCTGTACGACGGCCTTGGCGACCGCTCCTACGGCCTTGAGTTCAAGATGATCGACCGTCACCTGAACAAGTTCCCCCATCTGCCGGGCTACTGGAACAACGGCCACTGGAACTGCATCCCCGATGCACCGGAGGGGCCGAAAAATCCCAAGCAGGCCAATGCGGCAGCGGAAAATACGCCCGCAGAGGCTGAAGAAGGAACGGGCTTCTGGCAGGGCGTGGTGGATTGGTTTACAGGCCTGTTCGGCGGTGAGGACGAAGCGTCCGGCGAGGCTTCCGCCTACGGTGTGGGCAATGCCAACGGCGATTACACCAACAACGGCGGCGCGAACAACGACCACGGCGGGAACGGCAACACCAACAACGGAAACGGAAAGCCGGGCAACAACGGGAATGGCAGCGGAAACAACGGGAACGGGAATAACGAAGGCGACGGCGGCGCCATCTCCGATTGGGCTGTCAAGAAGCTGAAAAAGCTCGGCTTTACGGATATGGACATTGAAATGCTGGAGCGGCTGGGCGTAACGGACGCCGACGCGCGGCAGATCATCGAGACCGCCAAGGTGCCCAATACGGGCAACGGCCCCACGCACTTCATCCCGGCCTATGACCTGATGTACTATGTCAACGACGTGAACCGGGAAAACACCGAGGTGCTGACGCTGGGCAGCCGCTACAACAGCGACACGTCCTTTGTGTATGGGCAGCAGCGCCTGTATGCGGACCATGAGGGCGAAAGCGAGACCTATCTTTACGACGGGCGCGGCAGCGTGGTACAATTGTTAAAGGACGGCGATGTCACACAGGAATACGCCTACGATGCATACGGCTACATCAATGCCGATGAATTCGGCATCCAGGCTCCGTTCTATGGGTACAACGGCGAGGAGCAGAACCCGTTCACGGGCCTGCAGTATCTGCGCGCGCGGTATTACGCCCCGCAGAACGGCGGCTTCATCACACAGGACAGCTTTTCCGGCGTGCTGGATGATGCCCTGACGCAGAACCGCTACACTTATGCGGGCAACAATCCGCTCAACAACATCGACCCCAGCGGACACCGGTATGTAAAGGGGATTGAAATTGGCGATAACCTGAAAAGCTCCTCTGCCAAAAAGCAGCCGACAACATCTGGCCGCCCGCTTTCCCCCGGTCTGACGGGTGCTGTCGTGAAGAAAACGACAACGAACAAAAAAGCGCCTGCGATCTCAGGCAGCATCGCGGCCAATGCAGCTTTGTCTGCCGCTCGTGCAGGTGTCCCCGTAGGGGCCAGTTCGGCGGTTGTAAATGCGATACGGCAGGAGCCGTACATCTCCGTTCAGAATGCTTCCGGGCAAACCGTGACGGTTCCCAGCCATTTCTCAAACATTGCAGAGGCTGCCAAAAACTTTATCCGTCGCATGTGTGATGCGGAGATGCAGCGTATCGAAACCCAGCGTGCTGTGGAGCAGGCCCAGCAAAAGATATTATCGGACACTGTCCACAGTGCAGGGAATGCCATTTCGGCTTTTTATAAGGCTTGGAACGCTAATGCCAATTACTGGCACGATTATTACAATAACGCAACGAATGTCGGAGATTTCCTCTACGGTGGAGTCAACTATTTTACATATGGGTTGATTGACGGAATCAATAAAAGCTACCAGCAACGCCATCAGGAAATGTTGGATGATTTCACGCTATATAACATAGCGAACTGGGGGCTTTCCGGCATCCCCGACAGAGTGAAAGGCGCTATCGCTCCGGAAGATCCCCTTTCATTACAACATTGGCTTGATTCTTTCAGTGTGGTGATGATTGGGTACGGACTGTATCAGGGTTACCAGTTTGCCAACGCTCCCGCGAATACCATCAATACCGCGCATCCTGTTACTGGCACGGGAATGTTGGATGATTTTGCGGAAGGCAGTGTTGCAACGCAAGCTAAAGAATGGCAACTTGCAAATGGTGGGTATGGCGTAGCAGATGATTGGATGGAGATACAATTGAAAAAAGGCGATATTGTTTGGGGTGGTACTCCCGGACAAAGCAATTTCTACACCACAAATGAAGTAGCTGAATTAGTCGGAACTGACGCAACAAAGCTATATCAGGGATTGCAAGTGGGCAAGGGTGCCTTTCCTACATATCGTGCGGGATTTACAATGTATGAAGTGAAAGAAGACATTACGGTTGCTTATTCTCAAGCGTTGGCCAATTCGCATATTTCGAGCGGAGGATTTGAACAATACTTTATTCCTAACTTCGAAAATGTACTAACTCCTATTCAAACAGTACTAATGAATAATCGATAAAACTCTCAATCTGTGATTTGTTAAATACCCCAATTATTACTGATTATTTTACTACAATTGTTATACATCAAAAATCGTTTATCCACGTCTCTTAAATGAGTATACATTTTTTCGTACGCAAATCGGGCAATAAGCTGGTTGAGGGCACTGTTGTCGATAGTGTCCTCAACCAGCTATAGAGGAGTGATATAATGATTAATAAATTGGATGGAAAGATAGCTTTTGATTCTTTTTCATTAACTCCAAACATAACATTGCAAGCGTTTAAAAGTCTTTTAAAATCCAATCAAATAGTTTCACATGAAGAAAACGAAATGGCAATAAACATATATTTATTGCCACAAAAATGTGGAGACAAATACTTTAGTATTCGATTGTATTTTTCTCAAAAAAATAAAGTTTTAACACATCTCTTGATTTCATTACAAAAAAATGCTTCTATTCCATCCTGGACAAGTTGGTCAGAAAAAGACCAATTAGAAGTAAAAAAGGCAAACGATTCTTGGTTATCAGAAGAGATTGGAGATATTCCACCATATAAATTTTCTTGGGGGGAAATAACTTCAGTTTACAACCAAAGGGAAGGTTCGAGTTATATAGCTATAAAATATTATTGAACTATTTTATTCCTGATATCCTAAAAGAATGTGTAGGGCCTCTTCTTTCCCCCTCCTCCCCGCAGATAGTTTCTTGTTGAATTCATCCACATCTTAAAACATACCGCAGCGCTTTCTTTGGTCTCATGGTCACAACGTTGGGGCATTCCTAGAATTCAACGTATAAAAATGAAATTGAAGAATCTATGAATAATAGTTTTAGCAACATGATTTATAGTCAAGAAATTATTAAAGAAACAGAAAAAGCTCTAAAAATGCTTGAAGAAGAAAATCGTCTTCATCCCGGTGAAAACATAGTGGAAGTGCTAATTGTTAAATACCAAGAGGCCATAAAAAATGCCTTACAGAATGATAAATTTGCGTTTTCACATATTCAAGGAGGAATGAAGGCGTTTGTAGATGCCACATATCAATATCAGGCACCTCTAATCAACCAATTGTATCTTGTTGAAAAGCTATGCATTGAATCGGCCCATAAGCAATTAACCTGTAACAAGGAGGAAACAATAAAGTAGCAGAGCTCTTATGTCCAAGTGAAGCGGTTGTATCAGTAAAGAACTTCTTTAGGCCCCAAGGTCACAACCTTGGGGCCATTCCTAAAATCAAACATGTAAAAAACGGGATTGAAGAATCTATGAATAACGGTTTTAACAAAGAGCTTTTCATCCGTGAAAACGGATTGAACAAGTACACAAAACTGCTGGACTTTCTGGAGTGCG
>OLGF01002509.1_pt1 | contig 16833 bp, 10 predicted proteins | sample 1604971 | NCBI WGS metagenome assembly OLGF01 (sample SAMEA3888902, study PRJEB22519) | human gut metagenome | biome: human gut; feature: human-associated habitat; material: faeces | place: Denmark | collected 2011 | reverse complement strand
ACTTTCTCCAGAAAGTCCTCCCCGCCCCCTCCAATCTTATCTCTCCCTCTTTCTCCTTTCCCTTTCCGCAAAAGCGTTCCTGTTCCCCTGCGTGCGGGGGCGCTGGCCGGAGGGCCTGCCGAGCAGGATCTCGTGCTGGCGGCGGCGCTCTTCATCCGTCCGGGCCACATAAATGGGCGCACCGTCCGGGGTACAGCGGGCGTAATACATGGCCGTCGCCACCGTGCCCGGCGTGGGGATGAAGCACTGCACCTGACGGGGCGACCAGTTCCGGGCCGCGAGCCAGTCCCCGAGCTGGCGCATGTGCGCGTCGGTACAGCCGGGAAAGGCGCTCATGAGGTAGGGGATGACGTACTGTTCCTTGCCGTGGGCTTCGGAGTAACGGACAAAGGCTTCGAGGAAGGCTTCAAAGGGCTTCATGCCGGGCTTGCGCATGAGGTCGAGGACATCGGGCACGCAATGCTCGGGCGCGATTTTGAGCTGCCCGCCGGTGAACTCGCCGGTATAGGCCGCAAGCGCGGTGGCATCCTTGAGTGCGAGATCGAAGCGCACGCCGCTGGCAACCCGGACATGCTTCACGCCGGGCGTGGCCTGCACGTCGCGGAGGAGATCGATGCAGGCGCGCTGATCCACGGAAAAGCCTTTGCAGATGGACGGATACATGCAGCTGTCGCGTCGGCACTTGGAAGGATCGAGGCGGCAGGCCGCGCCCCACATATTCGCGCTCGGGCCGCCTACGTCGGAAATGGAACCGCCGCGCGGCATGGCGGCAATGCGTTTTGCCTCGTCGAGGATGGACGCTTCGGAACGGGAGGCGATGCGGCGGCCCTGATGGAGGGCCAGCGAGCAGAACGAGCATCCGCCCCCGCAGCCGCGATGGGTGGTGATGCTCGTGGCGATCATTTCCACCGCCGGGATCGGTTCCTTGTAGGAAGGATGCGGACGCCGCGAGAACGGCAGGGCGTACAGGCCGTCCAGTTCTTCGGTGGTCAGGGGCGCGGCGGGAGGCATGAGGAGGACCGTGCGGTCGCCGTTGGGCTGCGCGAGGATGCGGCGGGACTGGTGGGTCTCGCGCTCAAGCCGGACGGTCCCGTCCAGATAGGCGCGGGGCACGGCAAGCATCTCGTCGTGCGAGGGCAGGCGGACAAGCTCAAGGCCGTCCAGCTCCTCGGCACCGGAGGGGATGGAGGCTGTTTTGACGAGCCGCGCCGTACCGGGAATCCCGGCCCAGAGGTCCGGCCACAGCTCCCCATCCACGGGCTCCAGCACGGACAGATCGCCCACGAGTTCGGCCACGGCGTCGAGCCGCCGGGCGACGTCGAGGAGGGCGCGCTCGCCCATGCCGCAGGAAAGGATGTCCAGCCGGGCGTCGAACAGGATGGAACGGCGCAGGCTGTCGGCCCAAAAATCGTAATGGGTGATGCGGCGGAGCGAGGCTTCGATGCCTCCGGCGAGCAGGGGCAGGCCGGGGAATGCCTTGCGGATCAGCCCCGCGTAGACGATGACGGCGCGGTTGGGGCGCGATCCGGCTTCGCCGCCGGGCGTGTAGGCGTCATCGTGGCGTTTTTTGCGGAACGCCGTGTAGTGCGCCAGCATGGAATCCAGCGCCCCGGCGCTCACCCCGGCGAACAGGCGGGGGCGGCCCATGCGGGCGAGGTCGGCGATGCCCTGCCCCTCGTCCTTCCAGCGCGGCTGGGCCACGATGCCCACGCGGTAGCCGTGTCCGACCAGCCAGCGGCCGAGCAGGGGCACGCCGAAGGAAGGATGATCCACGTAGGCGTCGCCCGTGACAAGAAGAATATCAAGGGAATCCCACCCGATGGCGTCCATTTCGGCGCGGGTGGTGGGCAAGAACGGCGGTTGCGGCAGCGGCGTGCGCGCGGGGAGTGTAAGATCGAACATGCCCGGTAGTATAAGGCAGGGAAAACCGGAAGGAAAGGCTGATTCTCGGCCCCAGCGGGGGCGGCATGAAAACCTTGTGCGCTCCCTTTGCTTTTCCCGGCTTGAAGGGTACAACGGGACGGTCCCGCCAACCCTTTTTCCCGCGCCCTCGCGCTCAGAACATCATGGCACGAATCGCCCTCATCCTGCCCCGTCTCAGCCGTTACGGAGGCGTCGAACAGTTTGCCTTCCGCCTTGCCGAAGCGCTGGCGGAAACCCGCAACAGCGAACACGAGGTGGAATTCATCTGCGCCCGTTCCGAGTGTCTGCCGCCGGTCGGCGTGCGGACGCATATCGTCGGACGCCCCGGCGGATTGAAGTTCATCAAGATGCTCTGGTTTCTTATCCGGGCCGAGCAGGTGCGCAAGCGCGGCAACTACGATCTGGTTATCAGCCTCGGCAAGACGTGGAATCAGGACATGATGCGCGTGGGCGGCGGCCCGCAGAAAACCTTCTGGGAGCTTTCCGAGAAGGCATGGCCCGCCGGTTTTTCCCGTTGGTTCAAGCACCTGCGCCGTCGCTTGTTGCCCTCCAACTGGCTGACCCGGATCATCGACAACCACCAGTACCGCAGCGGCTGCCGGATCATCTGCGTGTCCGACGCGGTGCGCCACTGGACGCAAAAGGCGTATCCCGGCATTCCCGTGCCGGAGGTCATCTACAATCTGCCGGATCTTTCCCGCTTCACGCCGCCGACGCCCGAGCAGAAGCTGCTTTCGCGCATCGCCCTGAACATCGACAACAATCATGTCGCCATCGCCACCGCGACCAGCAATTTCGCCCTCAAGGGCACGGGGATCCTTATCCGTTCCGTGGCGATGCTTCCCGAGACTGTGCATCTGTTCATCGCCGGGGGGCGGGATTCCGAGCCCTACCAGCGGCTTGCGAAAAAGCTCGGCGTGGCCGGGCGTATCCATTTTCTCGGCAAGGTGGAGGACATGCCCGCGTTGTACCGGGCAATGGATCTGTTCGTCCTGCCTTCGTTTTATGACGCCTGTTCCAACGCGGTGCTTGAGGCGTTGGCCTGCGGGCTCAAGGTGTTGTCCACAACCGCCAACGGTTCCAGCGTGTTTCTGCCGCAGGAGCACGTCACCCCCGATCCCGGCGACGCCGAGGATCTCGCCGCGCGCATCAGGGCGCTGATCGACGAGCCCGCGCCCGGGCCGTTCCGTATTCCCGATCATATTCAGGCCGGGCTCGACGCCTGGGTACAGGTCGTCAACGAGGAGTGCGATCAGCGTACGGGAAAGAGCGGCGGGATGAGGGAAAGGAAGGCGGACGGGACAGAGGAAAATGAGGGAAACGGGAAGAAACCCCATCCTTCACCTTCCCAAGATTTCTGATTGGCGGGGAGGCCGCGCGGAGGGAGCCCCTTCCGGGGAGAAGCGGCGGATCTTGAAAAAAAGAGCCTGAACGGTGTTTCGTTCAGGCTCTTTTCTTTGCCGTTCATTATGGGATGCTTTTTTCTATTCGCCCCATCCGATGCTTTGGGAAATCAGGATATGTTTGGAGTTGGGGAGGCCGAGGGCGGAAGCGAGGCCTTCGGCGTCGTAGGAAGCGCGGACGACGTTGTGCAGCCCCACGGAGGCGCAGAACAAGCCCACGTTCTGGTAGGCGGAACCCGTATGCATGGCCGCGAAAAGCTCTTTGCTGTTTTTCTGGGTGTCGGTGACGTAAACCAGCCCTACCGGGGCTTCGCGGACAAAGCCCTGCCCGGCGAGGAAGTTGCGCAGGTCGGAGGAGCTGACCTGTTCGAGGCTGTGTTTCGGGGCGTCGTAGAGCCATGCTCCGTCGCTGCGGAGGACGTAGATTTCAAGATCCTGCCGGTTCTGGGCCGTGGGGATGGTCCGTTTTCCGTTGGGGCGGTTCACGCCGTACGCGGCCCAGAGCAAATCGCCGAGCAGTTTGTCGGAAAGCGGCTTGGCGGTGAACGAGCGGTTTGTCGCCCGTCCGCTGAGCGTTTGCATGAGCGGCTTTCCCCCCTTGGTATCGGGAGGGGGGAATGCAAGGGAGGTGGCGGCCTGCGCCGTGCCCACCATGAGGAAGAGACAGGCGGCCAATACCGGAATGAACCGTTTCGTCATAGCGTGGACTCCTTGGAAAAGAGGCGGCCTCGGAGGGATGGCCTCCGTTCGGCGGAAGGATGCGGGTTATCATGGGGTGGTTACAGACTGGAAATACGCGTAGCCTGCCCTGAAAAAGGAGGATAACCATGAAATGGGGACTGTCCATATTGGCGCTGTGCGCGTTGCTTGCCGCAACCGCGCCGGAGGGCGGAGCGGCGGAGCAGGGTGGCGGTGATGCAAAACTTTTGAAGATGGTGGTGTTGTCGCGGCATGGGGTCCGCTCGCCCACGCAATCTTCCGAAACGCTTGAGAGCTGGAGCCGCAAGGACTGGCCCGAGTGGCCCGTGAAGCGCGGCGAGCTGACCCAGCGCGGGGCCAAGTTGGTCACCGCGATGTGGGAACAGGAGGCGGCGTTTTTACGCGAGGCCGGTTTACTGCCCTCAAAAGGTTGCCCGGAGGCCGGGACGATAGCCGTCCGTGCCGATCGGGATCAGCGTACGCGGGTCACGGGAGAGGCCGTGCTCGAGGGGCTGGCTCCGGGGTGCGGGTTCAAGCCTATCGTGAACGAGACGGACCATCCCGATCCGCTGTTCCATCCGTTGGAGGCCGGATATTGCGCGCTCGATCCCGCCGTTGTTCGCAAGGAAATTCCCGTCGGCGCGATTGAGGGGCTTGAGCAGTCGCTCTCGGGCCCCATAAGTGAATTGGCGGCCATCCTTGGCCCCGCGTCTCCCGAATTTTGCCGCAAGCATCAACTGCCCGAAGGGTGTACGGTAGCGGACGTGCCCACGCGCCTGACGCTTGCCAAGGACAACCGCACGGTCCACCTCGACGGCAAGCTGGGGACGGCTTCAAGCGCGGCGGAAATCATGCTGCTGGAGTATGGCCAGTGGGATCATCCCGCCGGATGGGGAGCCGTGGACAAGGGGGCGCTGCAACGCCTGCTCCCGGTGCACAGCACGGTCTTCGACGCCGTGAACCGTGCGCCTTCCGTGGCTGCCGGGCGCGGAAGCGAATTGCTGCTGGATATGGCGAATGCGCTTACGGGCCGGTATGCCGATCCCGCCGTCAACAAGGCGAAGGTTGTGGTGTTCGTTGGGCACGATACGAATATTGCGAACATCGGTGGTATGCTCGGCCTGCATTGGCAGCTCCCCGGCTATGCGCCCGATGAAATTCCCCCGGCAAGCGCGCTGGTGCTGACGCTGTGGCTGCAAAACGACGTCTATCAGCTCCGGGCCCGGATGATCGGGCAGTCGCTGGATACGCTGCACGATCCCGCCATGAAGGGCGAGGTCTTGAGGCAGGATATTGAGGTGCCGTGGTGCGGCCCGTATGAGGACGGCAAGAACTGTACGCTGACCGATTTCGAATTGCGCGTCCGCGATGTGCTCCGCCCCGAGTGCGTCCGGGAACGTTAGGAGAAGAAGGCGTCAAAGAGACCGCCCGCCTCATTTCGCCGTCTGACGGCATGAAGCTCTCGGTTCCCTTCAAAACATGATGAAGCGGCCCCATGTCCGGTACAAGCCGGATATGGAGCCGCTTCTTTGTACCGAAGGCAGCCGTCCTTCTCCTGTTTTCCCGAAAAAAAATGGCGATTGATTCTCGCCATGTCTCTTGAAGGGAACGCACCAGATACTGATGCAATTTACAGGTTCAGCCTGTACCCGCACGGGAAAGCCGACAGAAGGGATTCGATAAGGCCGAAAGTCTTGGGAGGGGGAGAGGGGTAGTTTGGAGGGGGGAAGACGACCGGATGGCGGCCTCCCCCTCCATTTTTCGCCTCCTATCCTCTATCTCACGTTCATGTGCATTGGGCGCTCGCCGTCGAGGAACTGGAAAACTTGATCCACGGCGATGCGGCTCATCTTTTCGAGGGCTTCTTCGGTGAACGCGCCGACATGCGGCGAAAGGAGCACATTCGGCAGGGCGGCGAAGGGCATGGATGAGGGCGGCTCCTGCGAAAAGGCGTCGAGTACGGCCCCGCTGATGTGGCGGGCGGTGAGGGCGTCATAGAGGGCGCTTTCATCAACGATGCCGCCCCGTGCCATGTTGACGAGCACGGAGGAGGGCTTCATGAGCCCGAGTTCGCGGGTACCGATAAGGTTTTCGGTCTGCGGGGTGAGGGGGCAGTGGATACAGACGAAATCCGATTCGCGGAGCAGCGTGTCGAGATCACGGCGCTCGATATTCCGTTCGGCGGCGAAGGCTTCCGGCCAGTAGGGGTCGAAACCAGTGACGCGGCCTCCGAAACCTTGGGCGATGGACGCCACGCAGCGCCCGATGGCCCCCATGCCCACAATGCCGAATGTGCGCCCCTGCACTTCGCGCCCGAGGATGGCGCCTTGTTCCCATTTGCCGCCGCGCATCCCGGCATCGCAGCGCGGGACTTGCCGGAGCAGGCCGAGCAGCAGGGCGAAGGTGTGCTCCGCGACCGCCATGTCGTTGGCCCCGGGCGTATTGCAGACGGTGATGTCCCGGGCGACGGCGGCGGGTATGTCGATCATGTCGAGGCCCGCTCCGAGCTTGGCGACGCAGCGGAGGTTGGGCAGGGCGTCGAGCAGAGCGGCGTCGAGATGGAGATCGTTCCCGGAAATCACGATGTCCGCGCTCTGGAGGCGGCCCATGAAGGCGGGATCGTCCACAGCGCCGCCCCGGCAGTCCAGAACATCCACATCCGGGCGGGCGGTCAGACGGTCGAGCTGTTCGTCGGAAAAGGCCGCGAAGGGGCGGGCTTCTAGGCAAATGGTATGCTTCTTCATCGGGCGTTCCTTTTTCCCGTTTATGGAAGACGTTGGGGAAAAGGGCTTCTCGCGCGCTCCCTGAGCCGGGGCGCGGGAGAAGCCCCCGGCGGCCATAGGGGGAAGCAGGCCGCCGGGTTGGGGTGTGGGAGGGCACAGGTTCGGTTTGAAAATGTTCTTGGATGCTACGTTGCGGACGGGGTTAAGCCCTGTCCGTGGGGCTTTCCTGTCCCACATGGAAGGGCTCCCTCCGCGCAGCCTCCCCACCAATCGAAAGTCTTGGGAAGGGTGGGGCGGTCGGGGGGAGGGATAACCTGTGCGGGTGTTCCCCGCTCTTCTGAGGGTTTTCCCTTCCCCGGCACGTCGCGTCTCCTCATCATCCGTCACACAAACGTGCTCAACGGCAGCCGGAAGAGATCCACGGCGTTGCTCTGGAAAACCTTGCGGCGATCCCCCGGAGCCAGATCGAGGGTGTCCACGGCGGCGATGGAGTCGCGGATGAGGCGCAGGCCTTTCTGGTTGCAGAAGGGGAGATCAGTGGCGAAGACGAGCTTGCCGATGCCCGCGAAATCCATGCCGCAACGGAGCCCGGCGGGATAGCCGTTGTTGGCGGTGTCGTAGTACATGCGGCGGAAGTATTCGAGCGGCTTGTGGGGGAAGAGGATGTCCTTGTGCCCCATGCGCATCTCGTTGAAGTCGTCGTTCCACTCCATGCGCCCGGCAAGATAGGGGATGACGCCGCCGCAGTGGTGGGTGACGATCTTGAGGTTGGGGAAGCGTTCCATGACCCCGCCGTAGACCAGCCGGAACATCGCCATTGAGGAGGCCACGGGCCAGCCGAGCTTCGTCCACGCCCGGTAGCGCGAATTTTCCTCGCCGGGATAGTCGGGCAGGGCGGGCGAGCGCTTGGGATGGATAAGGATGGGCAGGTTGTAACGTTCCATCTTTTCGTAAATGGGGTATAGGGCCTCGGCGTCGAGCGGCATCCCGTTTACGTCGCTGTACATCTGGATGCCCCGCAGGCGGAGATCGCGGATGGCGCGGTCGATTTCCTCAAGGCTGGCGTCGAGATCGTTGAGCGGCAGGGCGGCGATGGCGGAGGCGAAGCGGTCGGGGTACTTTTCGACCAGTTCCGCCATTTCATCGTTGGCGAAGCGGCACAGATCCACGGCGACTTCGGGCGAGGCGACGGATTCCACCGTGGGGGCCGCCAGCGTAAGCACCTGCATGTAGCCTTCCACGCTGTCCATGAGCCGGAAACGGGCGTCGAGGTCGAGCAGTGTGGGGACCGTTTCGGCGTACCGGGACAGGTTGGAACTCATGTCGCGGTTGGGCACCTTTTGTTCGAGGACGGCCTGATACTTCTTGGGCAGGATGTGGTTGAAGGCGTCGATATACAACATGGACGGCTCCTTACATGTAGGGGTTGCTGCTGGCGTTGTAGAGCGTGTTCAGCGGGAAGCGCAGCGTGATGGCCCCGGACGGGCATTCCTGGCGGCAGGAACCGCACATCCAGCATTCTTCGGGATAGCGGATTTCCGCCTTTTTCTCGTCCTTGTTGTAGTAGATGACGTCCAGAGGGCAGGAGCGGTCGCATCTTCCGCAGCCTGTGCAGGTCTTCGTGTCGATCATGGCGGGCATGGATGGCCTCCGGAAAAGGGCTCCGTCGCCGGAGCGTTTGGCCCCGATGGGGGCATTCCCGCTTGCTGCGGGGAGTGTGCGAAACCGTAACGCCGGTCGCGGCGCGGGATGGCGTTCAGCGATTCCGTCTGTTCAGATATGCTGGTTGTTACGCATATGGGTTGTCGGTACGGCGGAGTTCGAGCTTGAGCCTGCCGTCGGATTCGGCGGAAACGACCACCTGTCCGAGGAAGCGTTCGTCGTCCTGCTCAGGGAAGTCCTCGCGGAAATGGCAGTTCCCGAACCGGCTTTCCTGCCGGTACAAGGCCGCGTCCACGGTGCAGCGTCCGATGGTGAGCAGGTTGTGGACTTCGTGGAGCCTGAGGAGATCGTGGAGATCCTTCGCGCCGACGAGCCCGCTGGCGGCCTGCACCTGTTCGAGCTTTTCCTTGGCGCGGAGCAGCTTCTTTTCGGTACGGCAGGGGCCCGCGCCTTCGGTGAGGATGCGCTGGAGGGTCATTTCGAATTCCTTCCAGCCGATGGAGCGTTCGGGATCGAGGGGCGCGTAGACGCGCTCGTGGATACGCTGGATCTGGGCTTCGTCCGGTTCGGGGGCGGAGGCGAGGGAGGCGCAGTAGTGCGCGGCCATGCGTCCGGCATGGATGCCGCTGGTGACGGCCATGTGCAGGCTGCGGCACTGGTCGGCGCCGTTGCCGCCCGCGTAGAGACCGGGCACGTTGGTGCCGCAGTCCTTGTTGATCTTGACGCCGCTGCCGCAGACTTCGTTGGGCCCGCCCTGCATACCTTCGGAGGTGTCCACCTCCATGGGAGTGGTGGTAAGGTCGATGCCGAGCTGTTCGAAGTAGTCCTTGAACGAATCCTTGTCGCAGGAAAGGGTGGCGATGAGATGCTTCTGGGCTTCGGGAGCGATGCCCCGGCAGTCCATGTACACGGGGCCGCGGCCTTCGCGCATTTCGTTGAGCACGCCCTGCACCATCTTGTAGCGGGGGCCCTTCATGCCGAGGGGGTGGTAACGGTCCATGAAGGCTTCACCCTTGGCGTTGATGAGCACGGCCCCCATGCCGGAGAGGGCGTTGAGCCCGGCGGCGTTGAAGCTGCGGGGCACCACGGTCATGCGCAGGAATTCGATGTTGGCGAGTTCCGCGCCCGCGCGCAGGCTCATGGCTTCGCCGTCGCCGGTGTCGGCGGGGCACATCCATGTGTTGAAGCTCATGCCGGAAGGGTTGCTGTAGAGGCGGTTGGTGCCGCCCGTGGAGATGATGACCGCCCCGGCGCGGATGATATGGAAATCGCCCGTGCGGATATCGAAGCCCGCCGCGCCGCAGACGGTGCCGCCGTTGGTGAGCAGATCGGCGGTGACCACGCGGTCGAGCACGGCGCACCCGGCCTTGCGGGCGGCCTTGGCGAGGAGAGGCTTCATCCTCTTGCCGTTGAAGTTGATCCACCACGGGCCGGGCTGCCCGTAGGACTTGGTGCGGTAATAGGTGCCGTCGGGCTGGCGGAGGGTGCAGTTGATTTCTTCGAAACGCTTGAGCGCGTGGGGGAGTTCCTGACAGTACACGGAATCCACGACGTCGATGTTGGTCACGCCCCGGGCGCTTTTGCCGGTGAATTCGAGGTAGGCTTCGCGGGTGTCCCATTCCGCGCCGGTGTTCATATAGGCGAGGAAATGGTCGATGCCGCCCGCGATGTGTCCGCTGCGCTCAATGACGGCCTTGTCCATGACGATGACGGATCGGCCCTGCTCCCGGGCGGTGAGGGCCGCGTTGAGGCCGCACACGCCGCCGCCGATGATCAATATGTCCGCCTGATGACGATGGGTTTGCATCGCAATGGCTCCTTGTTTCTAGAGGTTGTTCAGGAAGGCGCGGATACGGCGCGCGCCCTCGGCGCAGTTTTCCGTGCTGGTGGCGTAGGAAATGCGGATATGGCCTTCGCCGGACGGGCCGAAGTCGTCGCCGGGCACGCAGGCCACAAGCTGCTCCTCAAGGAGGCGCTTGCAGAACGTCACCGAGTCGAGGCCTGTGTCGCGGTGGTCGATGAACAGGTAGAACGCGCCTTCTGGGTTGTTGAAACGGATGTTCGGCGCGCCGGTCAGCCCTTCGATGAGGACCTTGCGGCGTTCCTCAAAGGCTCTACGCATGGTTTCCACGCATTCCTGCGGGCCGTTGAGGGCTTCGGCCCCGCCGTATTGGGCGAAGGAGGTCACGCTGAGCATGTAGTTCTGCTGGAGGCGGGCCAGGCGCTCGATGAGTTCCGGCGCGCCAGCCACGTAGCCGAGCCGCCAGCCGGTCATGGAATAGGTTTTGGATAGCGAGCCGACGAGGAGGGTGCGTTCGCGCATGTCGGGCTCGGCGGCCAGCGAACGGTGCCTGGCGTCGCCGTAGAGAAGGCGGTCATAGGCTTCGTCGCTGATGGCGAGCAGATCGTGCTTCTTCACGAAGTCGGCGGCGTCGCGCATTTCTTCTGCGGAGAAGACCTTGCCCGTGGGGTTGTTGGGGTTGTTGAAGATCATGAGCTTGGTCCGGTCGCTGACGGGCGCGCCGTCCCAGTCGTAGTCGGGTTCCTTGAGCACGTAGGGCACGGGTACGGCATGGAGCATGGGGATGCTCGAATAGTAGAGGAGGAAACCCGGCGAGGGCACCAGCACCTCGTCGCCGGGATCGAGCAGGGCATGAGTGCAGAGCATGAGGGCTTCCTGCGCCCCGGCGGTGATCATGATTTCGGTCTTGGGATCGTAGTCCAGCCCGTTCTGGCGCTTGAGGTAGGCGGCCACGGCCTCGCGCATGGACAGGATGCCCCGGTTGTGCGTATAGTGGACGAATCCCTTGGCCAGCGCGTCGTTGGCGGCGGCCTTGATGTGCTCGGGCGTGTCAAAGTCCGGGCGGCCAATGCTGAACACGAGCACTTCCTTTCCCTCACGGCGCAGGGCGTCCGCGGTCTGGGTGACGGAGCTGATGGAAGCGGACTTGAGGCCGTTGGCGATGCGTGAAAACCTTTGCGTGTCCATAAGGGTTCCTTTGCTGTTCCGGGCGGCCCCGGCGGGGCGTGCCGTTTTTAGGGAACGGCTTCCCGTTGCCGGGGGAGCCGTGCTCCGCAGGGGAGGCTCCTCCGGGGCCGCTTATGCCCGGAATGGGGTTGCGTGGTTGAAGCCGGGGCCCTGCGGAGGCCGCATTCCCGCAGGGAGTCCCCGGCGGCTAGGCTTCGGATTCGGCGGGCGAGTTGCCGGCATCCTTGTTGATCTTCCAGATGGCGAACCCGGTGAAGCCGTAGGTGAGGGAGAAGATGGGGACGATCCAGTTGACGAAGGCATAGGGGATGTACTGCATGGCGTCGATCTTGAGGACGCCGACGATGAAGAAGGCGGCCATGGAGTACGGCACCAGCGCGATGCCGAGGGTGACGGCGTCCTCAAGCGTCCGCGAGAGGACCCGCGACTGGATGCCCATGTCGCGGAACTTCTTTTCAAAGGCGCGGGCCGGGACGATGATGGAGAGCATGCCGTTGCCCGTGCCGATGGTCATGAGGTAGCAGGAAACCAGCGTGGCGAGGATGAGCCCGCCGGGGGAGGTCACGGAGCGGGTCATGCGGTCCACGACCACGCCGAGCGCTCCGGTACCTTCGAGGATGCCGCCGAGCGTCATGGCGATGAGCAGCAGGAAGACCACGAAGGACATGCTGGTCAGGCCGCCTCGGGAGAGGATCTTGTCCACGAGTGGGTGCCCGGTCTGGGAAACGTAGCCGTCGGTGGCGGCCTTGAACATACCCTTCATGGTCATGCCGTCCTGAATGATGAACGCGCAGGCTACCCCGACGAGGATGGCGATGACGAGCGTGGGCAGCGGCGGGATGCCCCGGATGGCGAGGGCCACCAGCACGATGGGCGGCAGGGCGAGGAGGAACGAGCGGTTGAAGTTGGCTGAGAGGGCGTCGGTGATCGGAGTCAGGTCGGGCATGGCCCCGCCGCTGTAGTTGAGCCCGAGGTACCAGTAGAGGCCGAGGGCCACGAGGGTGGCGGGCACGGTGGTGTAGAGCATGGAGCCGATGTGCGAGAAAATGTTGGTCCCGGTGATGCCCGAGGCGAGGTTGGTGGTGTCGGAAACCGGAGACATCTTGTCGCCGAAGTACGCGCCGGACACGATGGCCCCGGCGGTGAGCCCGGTGGGGAAGCCGAGGGCCTCGCCCACGCCGAGCAGGGCCAGGCCCGCCGTGCCGATGGTCCCGAAGGAGGTGCCGGTCATGAGCGAGAAGACCGCGCAGATGAGCACCGTGCTGACGAGGAACATGGAGGGCGAGAGGAGTTTCAGGCCCCAGTAGAGGAACAGGGGGATGACACCGGCCTGAATCCAGACCCCGATGAGCGTGCCCACGAGGAAGAGGATACAGGTGACGATGATGATGCGGTGCACGCCGTTGACGATACAGGCTTCAACCTCTTTCCAGGTGAACCCCGCCATGATGCTGAGGAGCGAGGCCGTGATGGTGGCGAGCATCAGCGGCACGAGGAACCCCACGCGCAGGACGAGTCCGCCGAGAAGGATGACCAGAATGGGAAGGAAGATAATCGCCAGAGCCATACCGAAGCTTACGGTCTTCTTGTCGTTCATGCCGGCTTTCCTCATGCGGATGGGCGAATGGACGAGAGCCCATTGACGGAGAACTGCGGGGGAAGTCCCCGGAGGCTGTTTTCCAGGTTGCCGATGGCCTGACGGATCAGGCGTGCGAACGCCGCGCGGGTGACGCCCGCGAGGTGGGGAGAGAACAGCACCCGGCGGCGCGCTTCCGGAGAAAGCCGGAGCAGGGGATTGCCGGGCGAAGGGATTTCACTTTCAAAGTTATCGATGGCCGCGCCTCGGATGACGCCGCGTTCGAGGGCGGCGGCAAGGGCCGTTTCGTCCACGATGCCGCCGCGCGCCGCGTTGACGAGGATCGCGCCGGGCTTCATGGAAGCGAGCCGCGCCGCGTCCACAAGGCCGCGCGTGGCGTCCATGAGCGGGCAGTGCAGGGTGACGATGTCGCTGACGGCGAACAGTTCGTCGAGATCGACGCGCCGGATGCCGTGCTCCTGCGCGAATGCTTGGGGCCAGAAGACGTCGGAGGCCACGACCGTTGCCCCGAAGGCCGCAAGGCGGGGGGCCAGCGCCCGGCCGATGCCGCCGAGCCCGACGATGCCCACGGTGGCGCCGAACAGTTCGCAGGCGCCCCGGCCGAGGATGCGTTCCCGTGCCTGCGCATAGGCGCCGGACTTGATGGTCTCGTCCGCGTAGGCCAGCTCGCGCTGGAGGCAGATCACCGCCCCGATGACGTGCTCTGCCACGGTGATCGCGTTTTGTGCCGGTGAGTTGCACACGATGAGGCCGAGCTTCGCCGCCGCCGCGTGGTCCACGCTGTCGAATCCGGCCCCTGCCGTCTGGATGATGCGCACGGAGCCGAGCCGGGCCAGCAGATCGGCGTCGAGGCGGGGGTGCGAAGGCGGCATGAAGAGGCCTTCAATGCCCGCAGAGGCCTCCGCGATGGCGTCTGGCCTGTAGTCGGCAAGAAAAGCAAGTCCGCCGGGAATCTCCACGCCGCTTTCCTCGAAACGCGACTTGGGGAGCAGACTGAGCATATGAGTCATTGTATCCTCCCTGGAGCGGAATTTCCTTGAAACGGTGCCGTTTCAAAGACGGCATTCCGTGGGAAACGGTTTCCCCGGAATCCATGCGGCATTGCGGCGCGCCGGACCCGCGTCCGGCGTGAGGGCTTCTTGTTGCAGAAGGTCCTTACGATGCCGGATGGCGCAACATTCCTCTTCTCCATGAACCGATGCGGGCATGGAGATACGGATTGGTAAAGGCTTTGGGGAGAGGCAATACAGGATAGCAGCAAAAGGCTTCCTGTTTCCAGCATATCGCTATTCCGTTCATGCAAGTGAAGAACGCATACAGATATGCATATATGTGTTTTTCAATATATCCGTTTCGTTTCATACTATGGACAGTGCGATACGAAGGCACATCCATACGGAAGAGCAACGGAAGCCTGATGACGCGTTACTGGGCCATTGAGAGACACATGTGTTTCTTTTTGTATTTGATATAACAAGTTCCGTGCCATGTATAAAAACTGTTTTATTTTTGATGATTACAAGAAAAGACTTTTGGGATGTGACAATATGCGGAAAATAAGCCTATAATCCGGCGCAGAAATCGGACTATAGGCCGATAGGGAGGATTATATGCCGGATGCGTATCAGGATGGTGTTTTTTTTCACAAATCCACACGGATTCTGGCCATGCCGGACGTCAGGGAATCGCTCATCGCGTTCTACAAGCTCCTGAAAGGGACGTTCCCGCTGGAAGGGATGGTCATGCACCATTTTCTGCCTTCCTCGCAGTCCCTGTTGGAACTCCATTTCATCCACGACGGCGGCATCCACTTCCTCGGGCGGTTCATTCCGTTTTCCCGCGAGCAGACCATGTTTCTTAGGGCCTTTTCGCTGACCGGGGGCGTCAATGCCATCCCCAACAGCCAGGAAGTCCGGACCGCCGAGAGCGTGAACAACGACTTGCGGGAGTTCATCGAAAACAGGCCGAGAGCGCATCTGGTTTGTTGCCTCAAGGGGGCGGGTGCGCCGCTCGGGCTGTTGCGGCTCATTGGGACGGAGGTGGGGTGTTTCACGGAGGAGCATGAGCGGAGGCTGGGCCTGCTGGCGATTCCCTTGAGCTTCGCGCTGGTCAAGGTGCTCCGTGAGGAGGAGGTGCAGCGGTTCTTCTCCGCGCACGGCTACGATACGCCCTCGCAGTCGCCGCACGAGGACGACGCGCCCGCCGAGCTCATAGGCACTTCGGGCGGGCTCAGGAACGTCATGGAAACGGTGCGCAAGCTGTCGGGGACCGATGCGCCGGTGCTGATCCTCGGGGAAACCGGCACGGGCAAGGAGCTTGTCGCCAACGCGATCCAAGCCAGATCGCAGCGCGTGGGCAAGCCCTTCATCAAGGTCAATTGCGGGGCCATCCCTGAGACGCTCATGGACAGCACGTTGTTCGGGCACGAGAAAGGGGCCTTCACCGGGGCGCATTGCGCTGTGGGGGGCAAATTTGAGCTGGCCAACGGCGGCACGCTGTTTCTTGACGAACTCGGGGAGCTTTCGCTTCAGGCGCAGGTGCGGCTCCTGCGGACCCTTCAGAACCATGTGGTCGAGCGTGTGGGCAGCACGACTTCCATTCCGGTGGATGTTCGGATCATAGCGGCAACGAACCGAGATCTGCACAAGATGCTGCGCGAGGGCACGTTCCGCGAGGATCTCTATCACCGCTTGAATGTGTTTACCATTTCCGTCCCCCCGCTGCGTGAGCGGCTGCAGGATCTGCTCCCGCTGGCCCGGCACTTTATCGACAAGGCCACGCGCCGCCTGGGATTGCCCCCTATTTCCGGCATCGAACCGGACTCGGCGGAACGGCTTCTCCAATACGATTGGCCCGGCAACGTCCGGGAACTGGAAAACCTCGTGGAGCGGGCGGTGATTCTGGATTACAACAGCAAGCTCAAGCTCGATCGCTATCTCCAGCCCGTTCTGGAACGTGCCGTTCCCGGACGTCCCGCGCCGGAGCATGGCGAGGCGCTTGAGGGGCGGGTGCGGGAACTGGTGCGGCGCTGTTTTGCGGAGTGGATGGAAAAGGGGATGCCGCCGGAAGCGGGGGGCCCGGTTCCGTCTCGCTCGGGCCGGGAGCACAGGCCGGACAACGCCGCCGGACGTGGTGAGGCGCGCCTGTCCGAGAAGACGGGAGCGGCGTCTATGGGGGCGGCATCAGGCTTTCCGGAATTCCGGAGCGAAGCAGCGCTTCGTTCACTGGATGACGTGGTACGCGAACATATCGAGGCCGCCCTAGACCGTACGGGCGGGAAGATCCACGGCCCGGGAGGCGCGGGTGAACTGCTCGGGGTGCATCCGGATACGTTGCGCAAGAAGATGAAGAAAATGGGCATCGCCAGGCCGTCGGGCCGACGTGAGGGCAGATGAGTTTCATGAAGGATATAGAGGCAGCTGGGAAGGAGGAGTTTTTTCAGCAACGCTCTCCTCTCCAACTGCCGGCGCAGTTCGCGCCTGCCTCGCCCTTTCCAAAGGCTTTTGTGTTCATTGTTATCTTTTGGAATATGGCACTCACAAAATGGAAATGCTCTAAGTGGGATTCCGCTCAGTTTTCCCCGGAATAAGGCCACGTTTGCGTAACTTGCTGGTGCTCCCTTCTTTTGCCTTCAATCCGAAGGGACTCCCCGCACGACCCGCTCCCTCCGTCCGGGGGTGCAAGGGGAATCATTCCCCTGCCGGGGGAGTCTGAGGGGACGATGAGCCCCCTCAGCTTTTCTCCTCTACAGCAGCCCAAGCGGTACGGCGATAGCGAACATGACGAGGGTCATGACCACGACCCAGACCACGGAAATGAGGCACCCGGGCTTGAACA
>OLGF01002505.1_pt1 | contig 16839 bp, 16 predicted proteins | sample 1604971 | NCBI WGS metagenome assembly OLGF01 (sample SAMEA3888902, study PRJEB22519) | human gut metagenome | biome: human gut; feature: human-associated habitat; material: faeces | place: Denmark | collected 2011 | reverse complement strand
GGAAGACCGACCTTGAAGCCACGTTTGATGAATGGCTGGAAGCGCTTGATGCGGTCACGTTCCTTGCTCCTTTGGGGAGTATGGGCGAAAAGACGCGCCGTATCAGCGCGCTGTGCCGCTGGCTTGCCGAGAAGGTTCAGCAGGATCCGGAACAGGCCGCGCGGGCGGGGTGCCTTTCCAAAGCTGACTTGGTCTCCGCTATGGTCGGCGAATTTGATACGCTGCAGGGCATCATGGGCGGGATTTATGCCCGCAAAAAGGGAGAAACGGAAGCTGTCGCCGCGGCTCTTGCCGAACAGTATCTGCCGTCCGGTCCTGATTCGCCCGTTCCGGCCACAGAGCTTGGTTCCATCCTGTCCATCGCGGATAAGGTGGATACCCTTGTCGGGTGTTTCGGTCTGGGCATGATTCCCACAGGTGCGGCCGACCCTTATGCTCTCCGGCGCTGCGCGCTCGGCATCACCCGTATCATGCTTGAGCGTGGGTACCGCTTCGACGTCAAGGAACTTTTCGAAGAAGCGCAGAGGCTGTACGGCGATCGGAAATGGAAGCTGGGCCCCGCTGAAGCAGTCGCAAAGTTGAATGACTTTTTCATTGCCCGCGTGAAGAATTATTTTCTGACTCAGGGCAAGGAAACACTGCTCGTCGAGGCTGTAACCGCCGTCGCTCCCGACAACGTATGGGCCCTCGGCCGACGTCTCGGCGCATTGGAATCCATGAGCCGGCAGAATGATTTTCCGCAGGCTGCACAGACGTTCAAGCGAGTCGCCAACATCATCCGTAAACAAGGCCATGAAGCTGGCGTGGATCTTCAGGGCACGTGGAAACGTGAACTGTTGCAGGAACCGGCGGAAATGGCGCTTGCGGAAGCCTTGGAAAAAATGTTTGCCGCATTTGAGGCAGCATGGGCGAACGACGATTTTGAAGCGCTCTTCTCTATGCTCGCCGCACTTCGGCCAGCCGTGGATGAGCTTTTCGATAAGGTCATGGTTATGTGCGAAGATCCTGATCTTCGCGCCAACCGCCTCAATATGCTTAAGGCATTGACCCTGCGCATGGAGCGGCTTGCCGATTTTTCGGCGCTGCAACTTTAGCCCCACATGGCTCCCCGGCTTGGTCCGGCCGGGAAGCCATCGCCATAACGCATTCGGAACGGTTCTGCGCGGCTGCACGGGAACTTGTCTTCCTGAAAAGACTTGACTGAATACGTAAAAGAAGATAAGGACATCAATTCAAACCGCAACCACGCCGCGTCTCGGACGCAGCAAGACGTACCCCGGAGGGAAATCGTGGCCAACCACAAGTCTGCTATCAAGCGTCATAAGCAGAGCGTGAAGCGCGCTGCTCGCAATCGTACCGTCAAGACCCGCATCAAGAATGTGGTGAAATCTGTTCGCGCCGCCATCAAGGCTGATGATCAGGCTGCCGCTACGCAGCTCCTGAGCACCGCCACCTCTTCTCTGGATAAGGCCGCCACTAAGGGCGTCATCCATTGGAAGAAGGCCGCCCGCAAGATTTCTCGCCTTGCCAAGGCTCTCAACGCTGCCAAAGCCGCCGCGTAACACATCTGTTTTCTGATGTAAAAAAAGGAAGAGGAATGTTCCTCTTCCTTTTTTTATGTGCTGTCAAAGGAAAGTCAGCTTTCAATACCGGCCATGCGCGCCAATTCCGTTTTCCGTTCACGTTCATCCAGACGGATGCATTGCGTAAATGTCTTGCCGTCCTTGACTTGCTTCGTCACCCGGAAGTGGCGGAACGCCCTGGAGGCAAGCTGTGGCCAGTGCGTGATCAAAAGCATCTGGCGGCGTTGGGCAAGAGCTTCGAGCCGTTCCGCAACCTTGTTGAGGGTGAGCCCGCCGACACCGGCATCCACTTCGTCAAAAATGAGCGTGGCTTCTTCATCGTGCTCCTGCACGGAAACGACCGCGAGCATGAATCGGGACAGTTCGCCGCCTGAGGCGATCTTATCCAGAGGCTGCGGCTGTTGGCCGGGGTTAGGGGACCACAAAAGTCTGACGCGGTCCTCCACGCATCCAGGGAATAATGCCACTTCCGACCAATCCGCGCTTACGCGGACATACTGGGAAAAGCCCAATCCCTGCAACTCGCTTTCCAGCTTTCGGGTGAAAGACTCCCCAGCCTTCCGGCGTTCGGGATTCAGAAGGGCCAATACGCCCGCGAGTTGTTCTTGAAGCTGTTTTTCCCGTTTCTCCACTTGCCGGATGTCGAGCGTGCAGGCGTCAAGAAACGAAAGGTTGTCCTGAATTTCTTCCCTGAGGGCAAGGATTTCCGGAAGCGTCCGATGAAGCTTGCGCTTGAGCTGCGCCAATTCGAAAAGCCGGGCTTCTATTTGTTCCGGATCGATATCAGCCTGAGGCAGGGGAGGGCGGCGCAGTTTCCGTTCCAGCTCGGCAATCGTCTGGCGAAAAGAGACCGCCGACTCAAGATACGCGGCCATATCCTCATCGTCTCCGGCCAGCAGCTCCAACGCCCGTTCCAGATGGCCAATCTGTTCAAGAAGTCCCGTTTCCTCGCCACGCAGAATCATCTGCGCCCGTTCGTAATGCCGCCGCAACTGCTCGGTCCCGCGCCACTCCGCACGCATGGCTTCAAGCTGTTCTTCTTCGCCTTCAGCAGGAGAAACTTTTTCGATCTCCGTGAGGTGCATTTCAAGGAGTTCCCGGCGATCCGCAAGCTCTCTGAAACGAGTCCGGAGCGCTTCCTTACGCTCGGCCGCTTCCTTGAGTTCTTTCAACAGAGTATTGCGTGCTGCCAAAAGATCGGGCTGGTTCATCCAGTCGTCAATCAACTTGGCCTGAAAATTCGGCTGGAGCAGTTTCTGCTGCCCATGCTGGCTCGTATGGACGAGAAGGGTGGTTCGCAGTTCCTTGATGGTTTCTTGAGAGGCCAGGGTGTCATTGATGAACAGGCGGCTACGCCCGGTTTCCGCAATCAGCTCCCTGCGGACGATGAGTTCTTCCCCGGAACGCATGAAAAGGGCCTCAACCTGAGCCCGCTCTTTCCCCGGACGGACCATGTCCGCGCCGAGCCTCTCTCCCATCAGAAAGTTGAGCGCTTTCAGAATGAAGCTTTTCCCAGCCCCCGTTTCGCCGGTGAGAACATTCATGCCCGAGGCAAATTCCAGTTCCATGTCGGATATCAGGGCGAGATCACGAATATGCAAATATTCAAGCATAATAAGGAATACTCGTAACGAAGAAAGGTCATGACTTGCGAAGCCGTACGCAGGCTTCATTGCGAACGAGGGCTACCATAGGGGGATTACTCGAATGATGCAAGCCGCGAGGGAAGGGCTGGTTTGCCGTTTACCGCTTGAGCCGAGGATCAAGCGTATCCCGCAGGCTTTCTCCCAACAGATTGTATCCTAAGACGGTAATCAGGATCGCAAGCCCCGGATACAATGACAACCACGGCGCGATTTCGAGGACGTCCTTACCTTCCATCAGCATGTTTCCCCAACTGGGATCCGGCGGCTGGACGCCTAGCCCGAGAAAGCTGAGCGAAGACTCCACTAAAATGGCCCCGGCGATGCCGAGTGTGGCGGAGACAAGAACAGGGGTGAGTGCATTGGGAAGGATATGCATGACCATGATGCGGAAAGGGCGGGTACCGGCCAACCGGGCGGCCGCGACAAAATCCCGTTCGCGCAGGGAGAGGGTTTCCGCGCGGACCAACCGGGCCACCCCCATCCATGAGGTCAGCCCGATGACTACCATAATCGTATTGAGGCTTGGTTCTAAAAACGCAATAACGGCAAGGATAAGGAAAAAAGAAGGGAAGCAGAGCATGACATCGACGCCGCGCATGATGATTTCATCGACGATGCCCCTGAAGTATCCGGCGAGTAGCCCCAAGGCAATGCCTATGGCTATGGAGATGCTCACGGAAACGAAGCCTACCCAGAGCGAGACACGTGCGCCGTAAAGCAGGCGTGAGAGCACATCCCGGCCCAAGGCATCCGTCCCCAAAGGAAACTGCGCGCTCGGCGGCACCAAGATGGATTTGAGGTGTAATGCCGTGGGATCATAGGGGGAGAGCCAGGGAGCGAGCAGGGCGGCCGCAGACATGATGATGACGATGCCGAGGCCGACAAAGAGCATTCCACGCCGGGAAAGGGTGGCGCCGAGGCGCTTGCAGAGCGGGGTCAAAAGCGTCTTGTCTGCGTTCATTGGCGTTTCCCCTGAGCGCGGATTCGGGGATCGGCGAGCCCGTATCCGATATCCGCAAGCATATTGCCCGCGAGCGTAAGCACGGCGCCGAGAACCAGGTTCCCCATGATCAAAGGATAGTCCCTCGCCATGACCGCGGCGTAGAAAAGCTGTCCCAAGCCGGGCAGGGCAAAGATGGTTTCAATGATGACACTGCCCCCGATAAGGCCGGGCACGGAGAGGCCGAGCAGGGTAATGACCGGGAGGAGCGCATTGCGCAGGGCATGTCGGAAAATAACGACGCGTGCGGGCAGCCCTTTGGCCTTGGCCGTAAGAATGAAGTCCTGCCGCAAGACTTCCAGCATGGATGACCGCATGAAGCGGGACATGCCTGCGACGCTTCCCACTGTGATGACGGTAATGGGCAAAACAAGGTGCCTGCCCAGATCCATCAGCTTTCCCCAGAAGGACAGCGACTCATAATCAAGGGACATCAAACCGGAAATAGGCAGCCATTGGTGTTCCAAGCCCGTATACAGCATGAGGAGCAGTGCAAGCCAGAACCCCGGCATGGCGAATCCGAGAAAGACGAGGACCGTCATTCCTTTATCGAACAGCGAGCCCTGTTTCCATGCGGAAAGGACTCCGATGGGAACGGCGATGAGCAGCGTCAACAGGAGGGAAATTACGTTGATGCCGATGGTCAGCGGAAGGCGCTCCGCTATTTTTTCTATAACAGGGCGGGCATCGCTGGACATGGAGTTTCCGAAATCGAGCTGTACGATCCGCGACAACCAGTCGAAATATTGGATGTACAGAGGACGATCGATCCCATAAAGCGCCTCAAGACGAGCCCGCGCCGCTTCTCCCGCAAGGGGGTTCAGCGTCGTCTGCATGTCCGTCGGCGTCCCCGGAGCCAGATGGATAACAAAGAAGCTGACGAGGGTGATCCCCCACAGCACCAGAAGCATCCAGATTGTTTTGCGAACGCAGCGGAGAATAAAGGAAGTTGTCTCGTTCGTGAACATGGTCGCCTCCAGCGCTTGTGGGCTATGCCTGCTGACTCATCCATGCGGACATGTCTTGAACTTCCTTATCCCAAAGGCTGGAAAGGCGGATATCCAAAAACTGCTTGTAACAAGCGTCAAAGAGCCCCAGGCAGAGTTCCATCAAATACATTTTTTCAAGGAAAGCGGCATCGGGATCATCGTCCTCTTCTCTTTCCACCTTTGGCGTCTTGAAACTGCCAAGAGAAAAATCTTCCGCCTTTATAGTGGTTTGCCAAGCCAATTCTTCCCGTTCGAAACGGACAAGGGCCCTCGTCACCTTTTTGCCCGTCCGCAGGCCAAGGCGGACCTCACGCAGTTGGGAAAGGGAACCGGACACGGAGGCCGTTTCCAGACTGTCGCCTTCGCCACCTTGGACAACGATCCGCTGTTCAAGGTTCATGGAAAAGGGCACGCCTTCTTTATCTTTAAAGCCCATAGGTTGCGTTTCACTGCGAAACCAGAGCCACGTCAGAAATTCCTGGCCGAGCACCATGTCCGTCGTCTGGCCGAGATAAGGTTCGTTCATTGTCGGCCTCTTATACAAAGCTGGTGGGTTCAAGATCATCCAAACGGGCCAAAGTTTTCTCGTCCAGCATGGAAGCTGCCAAGGCGTACGGCGTCATCGGCTCCAAGTGGAGATCAAAAGTCAATGTAAAATGGTTCATGAAAAGTTCAATGAGTTTTGTTTGTGTGGATGCCAGGTAGACGATGTTGGTATCGGTTGCCCACGCCACGTCAAATACGGCCGGAATGGGGAGAAAACGCCCCATGAGGCGCAGTTTGACCTGATCCCGAAGTTCGTTTTTCCGATCCCGGGCGATGAACTTTTTTCCTTGTTCCTTGATGCGGCCTTCTTCTTCACGGAGTGCGATCGTAACATATTTTTTCAAGACCGCAGGAGGAATCCTGCGCGTGTCCAGACGGAGCGCAAAAGCGAGGTACGCGCCTTTTTCCGGTGGAGCAGAGCGCCATTGCATATCGAGCATATCCTCAAAGCTGGTCCATCCCCATCCGCGTTCCTCGGCGATGTCGTCGATATCCTGAAAGGCGAATTGCCGGAGTTTTGCGGGAATTTCCATCCAGAGTTCTTTGGGAACCGGTTCCGTGATTTTGAACCGTGTAAAACTACAGCTAGCACTGAGAATGCCCATGAGCGTGTCCTTGAATGAGGGTAACGAAAGAATGTATTTTTACGCTAAGGACGTATATTGTGGCAAGTGTATAAATAGCGCATAATGGGAATTATGTAAACTTTTGTTTACTTCCATATCATACAATCCACACAGCGCCAATCCCCCCACCCCAAAAAACATCCCTCCTCAAAGGAACAACCCCTAACTGACGGATAACGCCTTCAATACCGCCATGCCGCATAAAGCGGTCGTACAAGCCATAATGTGCTCCCATCCGTTCGCAGCAATGCCCGAGCCAATATGCAGGGAAATCCAAGTTCCTTTCCGGCAGCTTGTAGTCCACAAGGAGGACGTTCCGGAAACGTTGCCGTGCAGCCCTTACCAGCTTCAAGGCTTCCCCAAAAGGCATTTGGTGCAGCAGGCACACAAAAACAGCCTGCTCCCCTGCCCCTTCGTCATTCCAAAAGTCCGTGGGGGTATGGTAAGCATGGGATACGTTCAACCCGTACCGTAAACAAAAACGCTTGATGTCCCGCTGGAGCGATGGGTGGAGGAAGTCAGCCACAGAGATTCCTCACAGTCTAGAACTCATTGAGCAGATACGCTGTTACGGGCTGCAGCTCCGGTGTGGAAGGCAAACCTTTAAGGACTTCTTGAAGAAATCCAGACGCCACACATGTTTTCTTTGAAGACGTAAAGTGAAGATCATGGATCCAAGATCCCAATAATATCCTAAAATCATTTACATAACGAAGATCGTGATAACTGGGGATACCACCGGAAAGAACAGTATCCACAATGGATTGAGACCACAGTTTTGGGGCATCCTGAACACGGAGAACGACGTCCCGCGTCGGAATGGGCCGTGAAAGATGCTGGGCCATGATGCGCATGATGTCCAGCTTATCCGCATCTCGAACAGCATGTGTAATGGTGAGGTACGGTTCCGGCAAGGCAGGGAGTGCATATCTGTTGTGCAAGGCAATGGCCGTGAGCACCCATTTATGGATATTTGGGGGTTCGCCCGTCAAAAAATGCTCTTTTTTCACGACATGGACGCCAAGATAGCCATGATTTTCAGATTCGGCATCGCTGAACGTGCGCCAACGGACATACTGGGGGAATCGTCCTGTATCATGGTAGAGTGCCGCAAGCAGGGCCGCCCTTCCCTCTTGGGAAGCAAGCCCTTCCTGAGCGACGATGGCACGGGCATGAGCTAAAACTTTATAGGTGTGTTCCCGTTTGAGCCGGAGCATGTCGCCAGGGTGTTCACGCAGGTACATGGAGGCAAACGATTCGAAGAGTGCCTCGTGATTCCTGATGTCGTCCCAAGCCTGAGGTGTATTGTTTTCATAGGTATGCATCATGGATTTGTTCATACCCCGAAGCAAGGCGATCGACAAGCGTCTATTATAGGTTGCCCTATTATAACCTTCCAGAAAGGTTCATTGTGCCTCCCCGCGTCTTTTGATAGGCTTATCCCCATATCTCTTCACTCTTTCTTCCACGGGATTGTTCCATGTCCGAATTTGTGCATCTGCATTGTCACACGGAGTACAGTCTTCTCGACGGCGCGATTCGTCTGAACGATTTATGCGCACGCGCCAAAGATTTCGGGATGCCTGCCGCCGCGATTACCGATCACGGCAACCTGTACGGCGCGGCTTATTTCTATACGACATGCAAGAGTTACGGCATCAAACCCGTCATCGGGTGCGAAGTCTACGTTACCAAGGATCACCGGGATAAGGATTCCGAATTCTCCCGTGTCCGGCACCATCTGATTTTACTGGCGAAGAACAACGAGGGGTACCATAACCTTGTCCGTCTTGTCTCCAAGGGCTTTCTGGACGGCTTCCATTATAAGCCCCGCGTGGATAAAGCCCTGCTCCGCCAGCACAGCGAAGGGCTCATTGCGCTTTCCGCGTGCCTTGCCGGTGAAATCCCCCGCACGTTGATGGGAGCCAACAAGCTGATCACAAACGGCGGGACATTTGACGACGCCATCCGGCAAACGCAAGAGTACATGGATATCTACGATGGGCGTTTCTATCTGGAAGTCCAAGCCAATACACTGCCTGATCAGGCGACTCTGAACAATAAGTTGTTGGAGCTTGCGGAGCATACCAAAGTTCCTTTGGTTGCGACGAACGACTGCCATTACCTGAACGCGGACGACGTTGAGGCCCATGACGTCCTGCTGTGTATTCAGACGCAGGCCAAAGTCAATGACGCAAAACGGATGCGTTTTGAAGCGCGGGATCTCTATTACAAATCCGCTGAGGAGATGGAACAGGCGTTCAAGCATATTCCCGAAGCCCTTTCCAATACGGTCCGCATAGCTGAAGAATGCCATGTGGAGATGGACTTCACGCACCACTACTTCCCCGTATACGAACTTCCGGAAGGGATGACCCTGTCGACGGAGTTCCAGCGCCTTGCGCGTGAAGGCCTCAAACAGCGCCTGGAACTGCACCCCGATCGGGACACGATTGATCCCAAAATCTATTGGGATCGTCTCGAAATGGAACTGAAGGTCATCTGCGAGATGGGCTTTCCGGGGTATTTTCTGATCGTGCAGGACTTCATCAACTGGGCGAAGGGGAACGACATCCCGGTCGGTCCCGGTCGTGGTTCCGCGGCCGGTTCGATCGTCGCGTGGGCTTTGCGTATCACAAACCTTGATCCCCTGCCCTACAATCTCATTTTCGAACGCTTCCTGAATATCGAACGCGTCAGCCTGCCCGATATCGACGTTGACTTCTGCGAAGACAAGCGTACCCGCGTGATCCAGTATGTGAGCCAAAAATACGGTATTGATTCCGTATCGCAGATCACGACGTTCGGAAAAATGAAAGCCAAAGCGGTGGTCCGCGACGTAGGGCGCGCACTGGACATGTCCTTCAAGGAAACCGACCGTATCGCCAAGCTCATCCCTGATGATCTCAAGATGACCATCAAGAAGGCGCTGGACGCGGAGCCCGAGCTGGCGACCCTCTATAAGGAAGATCAGATCATCCGCAAACTGATCGACATCTCCATGCGTCTGGAGGGGTTGTCACGTCACGCATCGACGCACGCTGCGGGTGTGGTGGTTTCCGACAAGCCGATGGATGAATACTTGCCTATCTATCGGGGGAAAAAAGGCGAACTTGTCACCCAGTTCGATATGAAAATGGTCGAGAAAGTGGGGCTCGTGAAGTTCGACTTCCTTGGTCTGCGGACCATGACCCTGATCGACAACACCCTGAAAGCCATTGAAGAACAAGGAAAGAAGGCTCCCAACCTTGACATCCTTCCTTTGACGGACCCCGATACCTACGATGTCTTTTCCCGGGGCGATACGGACGGCGTGTTTCAGGTGGAAAGCTCGGGTATGCGCCAGTACTTGCGTATGCTCCGCCCGAACTGCTTTGAAGACATCATCGCTATGCTGGCGCTGTACCGGCCCGGCCCGCTCGGTTCCGGCATGGTCGATGAATTCATCAAGCGCAAGCACGGAGAAGTGGACGTCACCTATCCGCTGCCGTCGTTGGAAGGCTGCCTGAAAGACACCTACGGGGTTATCGTCTATCAGGAACAGGTCATGCAGATCGCGCAGATTGTCGCCGGGTATACCCTCGGCGGCGCAGACCTGCTCCGGCGAGCGATGGGGAAGAAAAACGCCGAAGCCATGGCCAAAGAACGAACCCTTTTCGTGGACGGTGCCGTCAAGAATGGCACCAGTAAGGAAAAGGCGACGGAAATCTTTGACTTGATGGAAAAATTCGCGGAATACGGTTTCAACAAATCGCACTCCGCCGCGTATGCGCTCATTTCTTACCATACGGCGTATCTGAAGACCCACCACAAGGTGGAATTCATGGCCGCCCTGCTCACTTCGGAAATCGGCAATCAGGATAAGATCCTCAAGTACATTGCCGCCTGCAAGGACAATGACATTGAAGTCCGGCAGCCTGATGTCCAGGTCAGCCGCCGCGAGTTCATCGTGCGCGACGAGGCGGTGGTTTACGGTTTGGGAGGGATCAAAAACGTTGGTGATGAAGCCATCCGCGAAATCGTTGCAGCCCGTGAGAAGGACGGTCCATTCCTTTCGTTCTTGGATCTGTGTATTCGCGTCAGCCTGCGGAAAGTTACAAAACGGGTCTTGGAAAGCCTCATCAAGGGAGGAGCGCTGGATTGCTTCGGCTGTTCCCGCGCCGCTATGGTTGCGGCCATTGATCCAGTGGTCGCCCGTGCTCAAAAGAAGATCAAGGAAAAACAATCCAACCAAATATCCTTGTTGACGCTTTCCCCCAAGAAAATTGAAGAAAATCAGGCGTCGGGGATAGGCTTCTCCTGCGAGGAAGAAAGTATTTCGGAGTGGGACGAGGATCAGAAGCTCCGCTTTGAGAAGGAAGCGCTTGGCTTCTTTTTGACGAGTCATCCTTTGCAGCCCTATCGGCATGAACTGAATCGGCTGGATTTGCGCCCGTTGGAAGACTGCCGGGAAATGGCGGACAAGGCGACGATCAAGTGCGCCGTGTTGGTCACGAGTATCCGCGAAATCCTCAATAAACGTGGAAACCGCATGGCCTTCGTCGCTGTGGAAGATCTTACGGCTTCCGGTGAGGTGACGTTCTTTACGGAAGAGCTGAATGCCAGCCGAGATCTGCTCAACTCGGAACAGCCGCTTTTACTGACCGCGACTATCGACAATAGAGAAAGCTCGTCTTATTCTCCTGATTCGGATGACGATTCGGACGATGAGGCCCCGGTCAAGGAAATCAAACTGCGGGGCGTTTCGGTACAGGCCTTGAACGACGCCTGCTCCGCAAGCGACGCGCCCATTTCATGGGAGCTGGATCCCCGCCGCCTGAACGCTGAAGGGATGGAATCGCTCAAGGCCATTCTCGAAAGGCATAAAGGAAACACTGAAATGCAGTTGGCTTTCTGCCTTGACGGCACCTTCTGCCGGGTACGGCTTGGCCCACAGTGGATGGTCACTCCCGGCCCGGCCTTCCAGCAGGATATGCATCGCTGGTGTTCAGCTAATCCTATCCAATAACATACAGAAAGAAAGGAATACCATGTCTCGACCTTTTTGGAAGCTTACGGTTCGTTCCGAATTCTGCGCCGCGCACGCCCTTCGGCACTATCAAGGAAAGTGCGAACACCTCCACGGTCATAACTACGCCGTCGAAGTCGTCGTCAAAGGGTATACCCTCTCGCAGAATACGGAACTCCTCATGGATTTTGGCGACCTTAAGGCCCTCCTCAAACAGGCCCTCGAGCCTCTTGATCATGCCTATATCAATGATGTGCCCCCGTTCGATGCCGTGAACCCCTCTTCAGAGAACTTGGCGCGCTATATCTGGAATCAGATGGCACCCTCTCTTCCCGAAACGGTGAAAATGTACAGCGTAACGGTAGCCGAAAAGGGCATCCAGTCCGCAACGTACATGGAAGAATAACTATTTAACATGTTGAAATAATCTATTTAGATTTCAGAAGCATGTGTCAAAATATGCCCTGACTATGTGGAGAAACTCCCCCCCTTCTCGGTTTTATTGAGAAGGGGGGAGTCTTGTTTCTAGGTTCTTCATATTTTTAAAATTGTCCTCCTCACATATGTTTTAGAGCCCTTCGCCGAACATACACTATACGTATCCCGCCAACATGTTGCGTTCCTATGTTTCCCAGCAGACAAGGCGGGCAATTCCTCAGTCCCTGTCTTCCATTCAATGGAAGTTCGAAACGCAGAGATTTTCACACTAAAAAGTCATATGATTTAGAGAGTCACAGGAAAATCATTTTTGTATAACATCTTCTTGAGCATGGTTATGGAAACCAAAGGAGGTTTTCAATGGAAAGCAGCACGCTCAAGAAGAAAGCCAAGATGCATTCGACAAAACCACAGATTATCTGAGCGACGCCAAGGATTCCGTCACGGAAAACGTGGGCGATTTCGTTGACGACGCCAAGGATAATCTCAGTAAGGTTAAGGACAAGGCCAAGGAAGGTATCAATGCCGCCGGTGAAGCGGTGCAAAAAGCCTACGAAAAGGCTAAAAAGTAACGTTCCTGCCCTTATTCACGTTCGCCAGGGACACTATGTCATCGCGGGAAAGTTCGGTTTTCGCTACGAACAATAGTTTTAGAAAATAGGAAATCCCCCTTGAGCATAAACTCAAGGGGGATTTCCATCTTAGAAAATACCGCATACAGCCCTACTCACCACCAGTTGGAACTTATTCCTTCTGGAGCCAATCCACCAGTTCCTGCAGGAGTTCAGGGCGATCTTTTCCGAGAGGGAAGAAAGGCCCCGAAACGCCGTGGTCCATGAGCATGGCCTTGGTGGCTTCAAAATCGGCGTCGGGCAGATCCACTTTCGTGATGGCGCAAATGACCTCGCGTTGCGTGTAGATATTCAGAAAACCAGCGGGCAGGCGGCACAGCGGATCATTGGCGGGGTGGACATAGATAAGCACGTCGGTATCCACAGTGGTACTGAGCAATGCCGGATAATACATGGGGTGGCAGAAGAATTCACCGGGGGTATCGACGCCCCCGTCCAGATCATATTGCATGGCCTGCGTTTTTTTCGCCTCATCACACGCGATACCGTGAAGGGCCGCGTATAATGTGCTTTTCCCCGCGCCGACCGTGCCAAGAAGAACGTAACGTTTCATCGGGTTAACTCTTGGTCGTTTCGCATGCGGCAAAGCCCAGTACGTCGTGAAGGGCTTTTACCGTATAGCGTAAGGCTTCTTCCACGCTGGCTACGGAGCCCTGAATGACCAGTGCGCCGGTGAAGCGATCCACAAATCCGATCTGGACGGAAGCGGCTTTTGTAGCGAAGTCGCCTGCGATCATAGCCGCTTCACGAGGGCTCAGCGTCAAGATCCCTACCGCTTCAGCGCCGGGAACGCCCATTTTTTTGGCGAGATCCTCGTCAGGGTGGGCGATCAGATGAGCAATCGTAACCTGTTTCCCTGGTACGAGTTCCTGAATGATACGTGCTTTTTCTTCCATGAGCTCAATTCTCCTGCGCACAGTCTGGCGTGCATCAGCGAAGGACGTTGACCGCACAACCCGTGCGAATCCGATAAGGATAAGTGAACCCGCTCCATATTTCAAGGAGGAGTTGGGTGAGAGGCCTGTGGCTCAATACTCTCTTTGCTTCAAAAGCAAAGCCAGCGAGCGGGCATCTTTCAGCGATGTAATCTTATTTACCCGTTTCTTCTCGTATTTTTTGTTCGCCAAGCGCCTGCTGCTCTTCTTTTCCCATCGGGAGCCGCTCGCAGGCAATGCACCTGGCGGCAATACTCCCTAAAAGCATTCCTCCAACAATATCTATGGGGTGATGCTGCCCCAACCACACTCGGGAAAAACCCATGAGCGCGATTACTGCCGAGAGGAAAAGGGAAAAAGGACGGTTTCTGAACCAAAGTGCCAGAGGCACGGCTGCGGTGATGATAGTCGCCGTATGCCCTGAAGGGAACGAAGCATATTGATTGATAAAGCCCAAAGGGTATGGAGGCCAGGGAAATCTCGGTCTCGGCATACCCAGCCCGTATTTCATGATCTGCATGACGAAGCACAAAAAGAATATGCTGAACAAAACGCAACGCAGAACGAACACTGTTTCCCGCCAGTCCCGCTTGGTGAGAGCGACAAGCAGTAACACAAGATAAAACAAGTAGATGAGCGGATTGCCGATATGGGTAACGATGCTCATGAAGCGGGTAATGTGAATATCGGCTGTCGCTAGCGGAGAAAAGAATTGGCGGACGGGTTCTCCCCACCAGCCGAGGCAGAGGATAACGAACGCCATTATGGCACCAAGCGGTGCCAACAGGCAAAGATGCACCCCCCATCGGTAGTCCGGGGACGGAGCAAGAAGGATTCTGATAGGGTAACTTATTGGATTCATAAAAAGATTACTAAGTCCAGTGGATGAAATAAGCAAGAGGCATTTTGTCGTCTTCCCCCTGATGAACCACAGTCATGTTCTCGTCAGAGAGATGCCTTGCCTCGGGATAAGAAGCTAAACGAATAGGTTGGATACATGTATTATTTCCAGCAGTCGTCCTGTTCCGGCATGTCCGGATGAGCATATGCCTCTGCCCTCATCGAAAGCGAAAGATGTTTCACCTATGTTTTCCATGACATATTGCGCAACGCTCCCGTTTTGCTATGCTCAAAGAAAAAACAGGAGAAGCGGCATGGAAAAAGTGCTTCGTATCAATGTCGGCGCTGAAAACGGCCCCGTGGCTACTATAGAGGAACTCGGCGCGTACGCGGGCCTTGGAGGGCGCGCTATGACGACGACCGTCGTATGCAACGAAGTCCCCCCGAATTGCCATCCTCTTGGTCCTGAAAACAAGCTCGTTTTTTCTCCCGGCCTGATGGCTGGTTCGGCTGCGGCGTCGTCGGGCCGCATCTCGGTCGGATGCAAAAGCCCGCTTACGGGGACCATCAAGGAATCCAACTCGGGCGGCACCGGCGGCCAGTTCATGGCCCGCCTTGGCTATGCGGCCATCATCATTGAAGGCGAAAGGAAAACAGACGACCTGTGGAAAATCGTTATCACGAAAGACGCGGTAACGTTTGAAAAATGTAATGAATACCGTATGTTTTCCAACTATCCTCTAGTTGCAGCCCTTCAGGAAAAATACGGCATGGAACCTGGATATGTGACCATTGGGACTGCCGGGGAAATGCTCATGTGCAATTCCACCATCTGCTTTACCGATCCTGAAGGCCGGGCTACCCGCCATGCCGGGCGCGGCGGCGTTGGAGCCGTCATGGGCTCCAAGGGAATCAAGGCTATCGTGCTGGACCCGGCGGGTACTCCGGTAATCCGCAAACCGAAGAACGCTGAAGCGTTCAAAGCGGCGAGCCGGGCCTTCGCACAGGGGCTTTCGTCACATCCCGTATGCGGAACGGGACTTCCCACGTACGGAACCAACGTTCTCGTCAATATCCTGAATGAAGCAGGCGGATTGCCCACAAAAAATTTCTCGGTCGGCCGTTTTGAAGGCGCGGATAAGATTTGTGCCGAGACGATGGTGGAAATCCAGAAACGTCGCGGCGGCAATCCCACTCATGGCTGTCACCGCGGCTGCATTATGAAATGTTCCGGTATTTGCGTGGATGAAAACGGCGAATTCGTGTCCAAGCAGCCTGAGTATGAAACCGTCTGGTCGCACGGTGCGCATTGCGGCGTGGATGACTTGGACAAAATCATCCTCTGTGACCGTCTTGAGGACGATTATGGGCTTGATACCATCGAGACCGGCGCGGCTCTCGGCGTGCTGATGGAAGCTGGCGTCCTCAAATGGGGGGACATCGACGGCATCATCGCCATGATTCATGAAATCGGCAAGGGTACGCCTATGGGCCGTATCCTTGGTGCGGGAACGGCCACCACGGCCCGCTGCTTTGGCATTGAGCGCGCGCCCGTCGTCAAGGGGCAGGCCATGCCCGCCTATGATCCCCGTGCGGTCAAGGGGCAGGGTGTGACGTATGCCACGACGACCATGGGAGCGGACCACACGGCGGGCTATGCCGTGGCGACCAACATCTTGGGATGCGGCGGCAAGACCGATCCTCTTTCCGCAGAGGGGCAGGCCGAAATATCCCGGAACCTGCAGATCGCCACGGCCGCTATCGATGCCACGGGCTATTGCCTCTTTACGGCATTTGCCCTGCTCGATCAGCCTGAAACCATGCAGGCTCTTGTCGATACGATTAATGCCATGTATGATCTGAACATGTCCCTTGATGACGTGACGGAGCTCGGCAAGGATATCCTCAGAAAGGAGCGGGCATTCAATGCCGCTGCCGGGTTCACCAAGGCCCACGATCGGTTGCCTTTGTACTTCAGCCGTGAGTCGGTTGCCCCCCACAATGTGCGTTGGGATGTTTCGGACGAAGATCTGGATTCCGTATTCAATTTTTAATAATTATGCCCGCTAAGGCATATTCATGAATATGGGGACGAAACGCACGACGCTTCGTCCCCATTTCGCATAGGAAAGGCAATGAAAGACGCTGAACGCACGAACAGGGACACTCCCGCCGCACTCGACGCCATACCGGAACGCTATTGGAGAAACGCCCGTTTCCTTTCCCGGACGGATCAAGAGAAACTCTTGCAAGCGCATGTTGTCATCATAGGGCTTGGCGGTTTGGGCGGGACCGTTCTTGAGGAGCTCCTGCGGCTCGGCATCGGTACGATTACCGGCGTTGATATGGATGTCTTTGAACTTTCGAACTTGAACCGGCAGCTCCTCGCTACGGAAGAAAATATCGGCCTTCATAAGGCGGAAGCGGCCCGTTTACGTGCCCGGCAAATCAATTCGGGCGTCCGCTTCATCCCTGTGACGGAAAAACAGGACTTCGGATCGATGTGCGATCTGTTTCGGGATGCTGACGTTGTCGTCGATGCGCTAGGAGGGCTTGCGGACAGGCAGGCGCTCGAGAAGGCCGCCGCGGAAAAGGG
>OLGF01002504.1_pt1 | contig 16847 bp, 7 predicted proteins | sample 1604971 | NCBI WGS metagenome assembly OLGF01 (sample SAMEA3888902, study PRJEB22519) | human gut metagenome | biome: human gut; feature: human-associated habitat; material: faeces | place: Denmark | collected 2011 | reverse complement strand
CGTTTCTTTCTGTTTTTTCTTCATTTTTACTGTCCACGAAACCGGGAAGGGCACACACGATATGTAAAATGAAAAGAACCAACGCAAGAAAAGCAGGCCATTTTACGGGAGGACGTTCAGTTGTAGCGATTTTAGCAAGGAGAACCCCCAATAGGAATTCTAAGCTGCGGAAAAAAGGATTTTCATAAAGAGAGTTTGTTTTGAAAACATAATTTACAACGGGAGCGATTGCCAGAATGATGTAAAGAAGCAAACATAAAATCAGGCAAGAGCGTTTACTGCGAAGTCCTCTTACAATCAGCTCAAAAAGAGGAAATAAAAAATAACAGAACAGCAGACACGAAACAAACCATGTACCGCCATTGTGAGAGACAGAAAAGAGACTGGAGAAGAAAGATTGAAGCCCCAGCAATTCAACGGGAAGAATAAGCAGATTTTCTTTTACAGAAAGAGGACGAAATACGATTTCGTATGTGAAGTGGAGAAAAAGATAAAGAGGGTAAATTGAAATTAGTCTCCGCAAATAGAAGTACGCAAGAAGTTTCGAATTGCTCCAATCACTGTTTTCATGTCCTAAAAAAATCACAAAGCCGGAGAGCATGAAAAAAACGACCATATATGTTGCGCCATTTGCTATATACTGACTGAAAATGGAAAACGAAGTGCCCAAATGAGTCATTGCATGGAAAGCGAAAACAATTAAGATGGAACAGATTCGCAAAAGCTCCAGCGGCCAGATTCTTCTTTTGTTCATCCGGATACCTCCTTTTTATGCCACGAAGACGATGCGCCTTACATTCTAAGATGTAAGGCGCATTGTTTTTCGTTACTTGTTGGAAATTGTTGTGCCGGGATAATAGTGGAGCAGGACATCCTGCCAGCTCATGCCGGTCTGGATGTAGCCGGCCGCGCCATACTGGCTCATGCCGACACAATGGCCGTTGCCCCATGTCTTGAAGACCCAGACACCGTTTTCACCGTTTTCGATGATCTCGAATTTCGGCGACAGAAGATTGTAGCAGTTTTCGTAGAATTTTCCGCCATTTACCGTTTTACCGCAGACCTGAATGGAAATACAATATCCGTTGCTGTCGAACACCGGATTCTGCAGCCACTGTGACGTGGGATAACCGTTTGTTGCTCCGGCACCCAGCATCTTTTCGATGCTGTTTTTCATCGTGGCGGTAGAAATTTTGTTCTGGATCGTGTAACCCTGATACTTGGAACCAAAGGACGATTCATACTTGCTTTTTACGGAGACGAGGTAAGGGAGTGCGCCCCATCCCATGCGCTCGGAAGAATTGGTCATGGTACCGCTGGCGCTTCCGTACACGGTGCAGGCGGCTTCGCCGTTATAGGTGACGACATACTTCTGAGCCTCTTCCACAGCTGTGTAGATGGAACTGTCCGTAACAGTTTTCAAGCCGACTTCCGGCGCCGTGATGCCGTGGGCGTACTGGTATTGCAGCCAGCTGTTGGCCGCGACGGCTTGAGCGGTGTAGAGCTTCAGTTTGTCGGCTCCCGTAAGTCCCAGTCCTCCGCCGACCTCATTCTGTACGATTTTAGCCAGAATATTGGTCACGGAATCCGTGACGATGGAATTGGTGTTTTGGTCAGTTACGGTGAACTGGTTCGGCGTGGGAGTCGGGATGCTGCCGCCGCCGGAAGTATATGTCTTGTAGAAACGGTTCCGGTCGACATTGCCGGTTACGCCGGGAACGCTGCCGGTGCTGGTATACTGCCAGATCTCCGCCTGACCCTCAAAGGAGTTGGTCCCGTTAAAGTTCGCCACCCAGAAATCGTAGCCCTCGTTGATCAGTGCCTGGGCGTCCATGTAATTTCTGGCGAAATAGTCATATGTGTAGAATCCCGTGGAATAACCCAGCTGATCGAGCAGAGTCATTCCGTAGCGGACAATGTTGGTGCGCTGAGAATTGCTGCTGGTGTTCTGAAGAATGAGAGGATCTTCGTAGTCGATGAAAACCGGAAGATCAAGCACGATCCCATCCTTGCGAAGCCGCTGCATCTCTGCGGAGTTATGGAAGAAAAAGACTTCTTCTGAAATTTCGGATTCGGAGAACGCATAGCTGTACAGATAGGCGCCGACAAGCAGACCATTGCTCTTGGCGTTTCGCACATTCTGTTCAAAATACGGATCAATGATATAGTAGCCTTCGGAATTGCTCCAGGTTACCGCACGAATGATGGCGTATTTGATGCCGCTTTCAGCAACCGCTTCCCAGTCGACGGATCCCTGATGCGCGGAGACGTCGATGCCTTCCGTGGAATCGACAACGCGGCCTAAGCAAACGCCGTTGGCGTCGAACTGATACCGGATATTCTCAATGGTGAAAATTCCGTTCCGGTATGCTGCACCCGTGGAAGGATCGAAGTAGTAACGGTTTCCGTTTTCATCGTACCATCCAAAGGTGACGTAGCCGTTGGCATCGGAGTGATAAAGCTGTCCGTACACTTCCGCCCAGCCTTTCTGCTGGATGCCGGATTCCCCGAACAAATAATATTTCCCGTCAATCAGCTGTACGCCGGTTACAAAAGAGCCACCGCTGCTGACGTATCTCATATATCCGCTGATGACCTGCCAACCGGGGGCGGGAAGTTGGCCGTTTTCGTCGTAGTAATACCAGTATTGTCCCGCGTAGCACTGGAAGCCGAGCTGTTGTCTGCCCTCGCTGTCGAAACAATAACGTCGCCCATTGATCATCTGCCAGCCGGTATAGATGCCGTTTGCGTCGTCGCTGTAATAACGGGCTCCGTTTACAATGAACCATCCGGTCTGGATAATGCCGGCACTATTAACATAATAACGTTTACCGTTTCCCTCAACGAAGGTATCAGTCTGCAGGATACCGGAGTCGCCAAAATAATAGGTGATCCCGTCAATGACCTGCTTTCCGGTCAGAAAAGAACCGCCGCTGCTGACGTATCTCATGTATCCGCTGATGACCTGCCAGCCGGGGGCGGGAAGCTGGCCGTTCTCGTCGTAGTAATACCAGTAAGCGCCGGCATAGCACCAGAAGCCGATCTGCTGTTTGCCGTCCTCGGCGAAGTAGTAGCGTCGGCCGTCAATCATCTGCCAACCGGTGTAAATGCCGTTGGCTTCGTCGCTGTAGTAGCGGAACCCACCTGCGGTCTGCCAGCCGTACTGCACGGCACCGTTTCCATCAACGAAGTAGCGTTTTCCGCCGTCTTCGACAACAGTGTTTGTCTGCAGAATGCCGGAACTGCCGAAATAATAGGTCGTTCCGTTAATGACCTGCTTTCCGGTCAGGAAGGAACCGCCGTCGCTGACATACCTCATATATCCGCTGATGACGTTCCATCCCGGAGCAGGAAGTTGGCCGCTTTCATCGTAATAATACCAATATTGTCCGGCATAGCACCAGAAGCCGGTCTGCTGCTTGCCGTCCTCGGCGAAGTAGTAGCGACGGCCGTCGATCATCTGCCAGCCGGTCACAGGAACGCCGTTGGCATCATAATAATACCGGGAGCCGTCGATTTCCTGCCATCCTGTCAGAGACAGAGGGGAAACCGGTGCATCCGGTTCGTCCGAGGTCTCCTCTTCGGGTGCGGTACTGTCGGCGGGAAGATCTTCCGAGATTTCCACAGTGATGGATTTGGTGTAGCGATAGACGTCTGTGCCGACGGAAAGCGAAACGGTCAGGTTGGCAGTTCCGGCGCCGGTCAGAATCAGAGAACCGTCCGAACCTACGGTAAAGACAGTCTCATCGGAAGAGGAAAACGCAATGCGTGCAAGAAGCTCTGCGGGAAAGTCGCCGAGGACAGTCACCGTATCAGCCTGTGAGCCGCTGACTGTTTCGGGCGAGAGATCCAGAACGGGGATGTCGGATGCCGATGCATCGGATGCGGCCGGCAATCCCTCGGAGAGCGCAAATACGGATTCCAGCCGGCAGGTGCCGCTTACAGACAGAAACAGTGCTCCGGCCGACTGTGTGCCGCGCACCTGTGCGGATGCGGCGCAGGAGAGGACAGCGCTGCCGTCAGCTGTTCCGACCAGACCGGAAGCGTTGACGCCGGCAACTTGGCCGCCCAGGACAAAGACGCGTTCCAACGTGCCTTTGCACTGAAGCGCAAGCACGGAGGCGGTGTCGTCCGCCGTCACAGAGGGGGTTTCAATGCGGAGGTCATAAATATGGCCTTCCGGAGCGATTTTGTCCATCAATGCGGCGTTTGTGCCTTGAATGGAAAGGTTTCGGATCACATGTCCGTTGCCGTTCCAGGTGCCGGAAAATCCTTCACCGGGCATTTCCAGCATGGAAAAGGCAACGCCGGCGCAGTCAATGTCATTCACAAGGACAAAGGTTGCGTCCGGATGCTGGGACAGAAGGGCCAGATCCTCTACGGTCGAAATCTCAAAAGGATATTCGGCCGATCCTTCTTCAGCCGGATCGGCCACGGAAGAACTGTTCATGGGCAAACTGTTCTCGGAGGAAGAACTGCTTGCTGCAGAGCTGCTCTCGGAGGAAGAGCTGCTCACGGCAGAGCTGTTCTCCGAGGAAGAGCTGCTTGCAGCAGGGCTGCTCTCGGAAGAAGAACTGCTCGCAGCGGAGCTGCTCTCGGAGGAAGAGCTGCTTGCAGCAGGGCTGCTCTCGAAAGAAGAGCTGCTCGCAGCAGGGCTGCTCTCGGAAGAAAAGCTGCTCACAGGCGAGTTGTCTTCAGAGGATAAGGTTTCTGAGGGGAGAGTGGCGTTCTGAACCGATGCGTCAGAAGAATCCGAATTCGGAGCAGTCATCTCATACCCGGAGCCGGAAAATGCCGGAGAAGCGGCATACGTGCTCAGAGGAGTGGACGTCAGAATCAGAACGGACAGGAGGAGGGCAAGCCCCCGTTTGATTTTGGTCATGTTTTTGCCTCGCATTGTAATTGGTGATAGAGAAAAGGACAAAGTGTCAGCGCTTGCGCGCTTTCTGCAATTCCGCCCAGATCCGGGTATTTTCGGCGGCGAGCGAATTCCAGTCGCACGTTGTCTTTTCCAGATCGTTCTTCAGACGGGTATTTTCCAACTGGGTGCGGCGCAGCGTACCCAGAAGCCGGTCAAGGGCGTTTTCACACTTTTGCAGTTTCCATGCGCGGCGTTCCTCTTCGGAGGGGAGAGACGGCGCCGGGATTGTACCGGCCTGTGCGGCATCGACAAACGCGCGGCACTCCTGCTCCAGCCGCTCGCGCAGGGCAAGATAATCGGGTTTGTTTGCAGGCGGCGAAATCAGGTCAAACGCTGCCTCACCGGCCAGAAGCTGCTGAGGAGTAGCTGTGTGAAGCAGCGCGGCGAGCCCGGAAAAACGGGTGGAGTCAAAAGAACTGTCTTCCGTCAGCAAAAGCACCGGTGTGCCGAGCGCAAGGCAGGGCAATGCACAGTGCAGACGGGTCGTGACGACGAATTTGGCGTTCTGGTACGTCGTGAGGAGGTCTTCCACTGCGCGGATGCGCTCATCCCATTGCTCAATCCCGCGGACGCTTCCGTCCACGTGCCGGATCTCCCGAACTTCGACATGGCCGCAGTTCCGGCGGACCCATTCCGTGACGGCGGGATACGCATCAGAGACGCAGGCGTAGGGTTCGGCGACGTTGCACCGGAATTTCCGGGGAAGCGTAAGGGTCAGGCAGCCGGAGAACCAGGTGCGGATATCTTTGCTTTCCAACAGAGCCGCTGTCTTCTGATCCCGGCATCCGATGGGTTCATAGCGGCGAAGTGCGTCGCCGCCGATCCCGTTGAGGAACGTAGTGTCCGCATCTTCCTCGGCAAACGTCGTACCCTTGGAAAAATGCATGGAGAGATACAGGGGACGGATGCAGTCGGCCGGAGGCCAGTTCCATTTGCAGTCGAACCACCAGGCGTTCATGATCGTGTAGACCGGCTCGCCGTCCCGGGAACGGAAAGAATCGACGTGGTCGCGGTCAATCAGATAATCTGCACGAGGCAGAAACTGGAGCGCGGCATATGCCTGAACGTCGTCCCCGATGTTGTCAAGGTCATATTTCACGATTAGTCCGAAGCGCGCGGCCGGTGTTTCAGCGGCGGGGGAAACAGACGGTGTCCGGCGGGGGACACGCTCGCGTGCGCAGCATTTCCGCAGGAAATCCATCGTCCGATGCATGCTGCCGGACTCCCATTCGTTTTCCCGGATGTGCGGAGCGGCGCTTCCGGGAGCGGTCGAAGAGCACAGGCCGGGCCAGTCGCGCACGTCGTGACAGGCCGCGACGTTTCCACTGTCGTATGCAAAGCGGCGCAGGATCTCCTCGCGGGCTTCCGGGGATTCGGTCAGGACAAGGCCGGCGCAGCCGGAACGGAGCGCCTGCTGAGCCACAGCATCGGTAAGTTTGCAGCGGTGCGGGACGTACAGGGCAAACGAAACCGAGGAAAACTCCGCCTGCAGCCACGGCAGGATTCGGGCCGATGCTTCACACAGTTCGGCAACGACCGCATCGGCATCGTGCGTGCGCAGGTAATAGCTCAGGAAAAGGCCGACCTGCGACAGATCCATGAAATCGCGCAGGAAGAAAACGTTAGGAGTGTACTGCCCGAGCGTCTGGCGCACTGCGTCGGAACCCCCGCACAGGAACAGCACGCTGACGTCCGTTCCTTCGGAGGTCAGTTCCGGGATGCACTCGGTCAGCGGGTCGCTGTCGGAGGGCAGGGATTCGCGCAGCAGCACGAGATGCTTCCGTCCGTTCTTGGGAATCACCGGGCACAGCTCCGGAAACGCCTGCGGATCGTCGGGCAGGCCGCAGCGCTCCCAAGTGGGATACTCCACCGCGCGGACGCTCTCGTCCACGTGATGTGCGGCACGTCCGATCACGCCGCGGTTGAAGCGGACGGTTTCGGAATCGTCCAGAATGCCCTGGAGCATACCGCTTTTCTGGCGGCGGTACCAGCACAGGGCTCCGGCGGCATGAACCGGATGGAAACTCTGAGAAAGAAGTTCCAGCCACAGCCGCCAGTCTTCGTTGTACGAGCAGTGTTCCACCTTGTAACCGCCGACGGCATCCAGAGCGCGCCGCCGGACAACGGACGTGTTGACCAGAAGATTATACTCCGTCATGACCGAAGCCGAAAACGGCCGGTACCAGAAATACTCTTCGTCGCCGAAGCCGACGCTGTCGGTGTAATACCATCCTGCGTCCGGATTCAGCTGCAGTGCAAACCATGCGGTTTCCAGATACTGCGGTTCCATCAAATCATCTGTGTCGAACGGGGCGATGATGTCGGTGCGAGAGTTGGCAATGGCGCAGTTGCGTGCCGCGGACAGGCCGTGGTTCTCTGTTGTAACAACGCGAATCCGGGCGTCTGTTTTTGCTAGACACTCTAGAAGCGCCACATCGTCCGCCTTGGTGCTTCCGTCGTTGACGATCACCCATTCAAACCAAGGGAACGTCTGGTTGATCACGCTGCGGTATGTCTGCTCAAAATGTTGTCCCGCATTGTAAAATCCGGAAATGATGCTCATAAGCGGTTCGACTGACTGCTGCAGACACTCTTTGCGGCAGTCGAGGCCCGGCTCCCGCGAAAAATCAAATTTGTATTCCATTGGAACCTCCGATTTTGTTTAACGTCTGAAAATTCGGCGTTTGATTGCAGCACCGATGCGGCGGAACCGCTGCATCGAGGGGCGGCTCATGATGCGTCGGTACAGCAACGCAATGCGGTAGCTCCGGCTGCGCTGGATATTATCATATTCCACACACTTGGCAGAAAGGACGCGGATTTGTTGCTGCTGATGTTGGGTCAGCCATTGATACGCGAGATCCAGGCTCTCAAAATCACTGAACAGTTCTAGATAGTTTTCGAACATTGGGGCGAAACTTCGCATGGCGTACGCCTTTGCGGCCCGCGCGTCGGCGGCTTCATCCGTGAGGAGTTCCGTGAAGTGACGATCCATCACTTTGCCCATATAGGCCACCGAGAAACGCGATTCAATGCGGCGGCGGCAGGCCTGACACATTTTGGCATAGTTGTTTCCGTCCGAGAAGATCCGTTTCAGGGCATTTGTGTACAGGGAGATCTCTTCCTCGGAGAAGTCGCGGCGGTTTTCGTCCGCGCTCTCGCTCTGCAGCAAGGGAACAACTTCTCCCGCCTGCGAATTCACGAGCTCTGCCTGTCCGCCCACATCGCTCGTGATGACAGGTGTCGCCATCGAAAGCGATTCGTAGGCCGTCAGGGAGAGCCCTTCTTTTAGTGAGCAGATCAGCGTGACATCCGCTACCTGATACCATGGGCGCATATCGTTCTGCCGTCCCGCAAAGAATACGGTGCTTTCCAACCCGGCGTTGGACGCGGCATCGCGCAGTTCTTCAAGCTGCGATCCGTCGCCGACAACGAGAAATGCAAGTTCCGGCATCCGCTTTGCGATTTCCAGCATCAGGAACGGGCGCTTCTGAGAGCAGATGCGGCACGGGAACAGAACGGTACGGCGCCCTTCGATCTGCGGAAACTGTTCAAGAACCGTCCGGGAGAGCGAAGCGTCTGGTCTGTAGCGGTTATGATCCACACCGATATATACCGTGTGGACTGTATCCGGGCTACGGCCGAAGAAGTCGATCATCACACGCCGCGTGCCCTCGTTGCACACATACGTTGCATCCAGCACCGGCGCGACCGCGCCCGACGGACGCGCATATCCGCCGCTGCGGTAATACCATTCTTCCATGTGGATATAATCTACCACAGGGATGCGGGGATGGCGTAGGTGCAGCCACGGAAGCATGTAGTAGGAAAAATAGGAGTTCGTATTGAAAATGATATCGATGCTTCTTGTACGGACAAGATAATCGCAGAAAGCGGGCCACATTCCCTTGTCAGCACAATGGGGAAGAACGAAGATATCGTCCGTTAGATCGGCAAAGCGGTATTGCCAGTCATTCTCTTCCAGAAGCGTCGTCACGATGGTGAATTCATAACGGTCTTCCGGCAGATTGCGGATCAGGTCCAGATTGAACTGGTCCGCGCCGCCCATGACCATGTGGGGAAGTAGAAGCAGGACGCGCCTGCGCTGCTGAGCGAATGGCAGCGCAGGCGCTGCGGGAAATTCAGGGATGCCGTTGAACGCAGGACTGGACTTCTGCCCGCTGTAAAAAACAGCGCGGATGTCGTCCGGCACATCTGCGGAGATCTCTGCGATCTTGTCACGGTTGCGTTCCACTAGCTCGGGGTCGCCGTTCAGTGCGGCCATCGCACCCTGCTCAAGATTGCGGTACCAAAACAGATACTGCCCGATGTGAACGGGGAATCTCCGTTTAGACAGGAGCTTCAGCCAGAAATGCCAGTCTTCATTGTAATAACGCCCCATGACATCAAATCCGCCAACCTCGTTAAACGCATCCTTGCGGATCATCGCGGTGACGACCAGCAGATTTTCCCGCTTCATTTCTGCGGAAGAAAAATCCTTTTTCCACAAAAAGCATTTTGCGCCGAAGGTTACGACATCGCTGTACGCCCACGAGACATCCGGATTCTGTTGCAGGGCCAGGTACATGATCTCCAGAAAGGTCGGTTCGATTAGATCGTCCGCATCCAGAAAGACGAGAAGGTCTGTCGACGCCTGTGCAGCGCCGAAATTTCGCGCGGCTGCAGGCCCTTCATTTTCTTTGGAAAAAAAGCGGATGCGGCTATCGCCCGCACAGGATGCGCGCAGCGTTTTCAGAGCCTGCGCGTCGGTGCTGCCGTCATCGACGACGATCCACTCAAAATATGGAAATGTCTGATTCATCATACAGCAGAATGTCTGTTCCCAGTAGGCGGCACTGTTGTAAAAGGGGGTGACGATGCTGACGAGCGGATGTATATGATCAGTTCGAAAACGGTGCGATAAGTGCTGCCCAGGCTGCAGATCGTAATGGAATTTCATTGGAAAAGACACCTCACTTTTGGAATTTTGCTCAGGTGATGCGTAGAATATCGCATAGAAGTATGTCTAAAATGCATCTGCCAGACATAGCTTGCGCAATGTTGGCTTATCATATATAATAAAGCAGATAAGCTGAAAACACAAGGTTAAAATCTTCCATCAAAATGTAAGCAAAATCGAAAAACGATTGAAACGGGAGAGCACACATGGAGAGACAGATCGACTCAACGATACCTTCGGGAATGAAATCTATTGGCATAAGCTTCCTACTCATGTTGTTTGGATACGGAGTAATGTTTCTCCCGCATTATTCAGTAGACAGCTATTCGGTTTTCCAGAACCTGTGGGAAATAAAAGTATCCGGAATCAAAGCTGGCCGTGCGGCATATGTGCTATGGCATCGAATCTTTCAGCTGCTGGATTTGAATCCTGTGCAGAAGCAGTGGTTCGGAACGCTTTTATTAATCCTCGCCTGCGCGCTTGCCCATGTGATGATATTCCGCGCCGTTTTAAAAGTCGCGCCCGCCGAACTTTCGATGTTCCGGAAAACGGTGCTCTTCGGAACGCTTCTGATTGCATTCTGTAATCCGTTCCTGCTGGAATGGTTTATTTATGTTGAGATAACGCCGATGTATGCCACCGGGGTGCTGTTCAGCGTTTGGGGGGCTGTCATGCTAATCATGGATAACCCTAAAGCGTGGCTTCTGGCATGGATTGGTGCAACAGCTGCGGTTTTGTGCTACCAGGTTACTGTTTCATTTTTTCTGATTTTCGGGGCAGTGCTTATTCTCGTACAGTATGATTTCCGCCCCGGGCTTCGGGTGTTGAAAAAAATGGCGGGATGTGCGTTGCTGGGGGGAATCGCGTGTGCTACGGCAGTGCTCTGTGCCAGAGTACTCCCGTTGTTAATCGGTATCGAGCCAAGGGCTTCCCGTGTGTCTGTTACAGGCGGGGTGAGGTTTGTACTGTCGGTTCAGAAGCGTCTGTGGAAAAACACGCTGGGGCTGACACCGGATTATCTGATTGCGGCAGCTGCGGCGGTCGCACTTGTTGTTTTGGCCTTTGGAATGTTCCGAGAAAACCGAAAAAACGTATGGTGGACCATGTTCGTCCTGGCCGGATGTTATACAGCTGTGTTCCTCTCCTGCATCGGAAGCGGGGAGTACTGGCTTACAGCCCGAATCTGCGTCCCGTTCTTTGCGTTTGTATCAATGCTTCTCTGCATGGCGGTCCTGCGATGCCCTGCGGGATGGCTTACGGCGCTGGGAGCTGTGACCGTGCTTGTGTTTGGTACGCTTGTCTGGCAGAACGATATGATCCTGCAGGATCAGCTTTATACCAATCGGGTCGATCAACAGGAATGCCTGCAAATCGAAGCGGCGATCTCTGGATATGAGGAGAGCACTGGAAATCAGGTCACGAAAATTGCTGTGTTTGAAGATGAACAGGTGACATATACCTACCCGGGCGTAACGCATCACTTCGCGGAACTCAATCAACGATGTATGTCTGTGCCGTGGGCGATCACATCCGTTCTGGAATTCTATACGGGCAGACAGCTCGTCCCGGTATCTGAACGGCCTGCGGCTTCCGGATTCGAAGGCGAAAACTGGAGCAGTTTTGACCCTTCCCGGCAGTTGATTTTTCACGGAGATACCGTGTATTTCTGCATTTATTGACCCATCCCCGCGGTATGCGGCGCAGAACAATCATTTTTATGTTTATGATATCATGAAACAGAAGCAGTTGCAACCAAAGACGATGTGTGGTGTGCGGATGTCCACAGGAAAGGAAAGACGGCTGGAATGGGCTTTTACTTAGGGGTTACGCTCGGAAGTACGGCGCTTGCGCTTCTTGCACAGTTCGCAAGAGCGCGGCGTGCGGCGAGACCGGCGCAGGGACGTTTCTGTGAAACGCCGGAATATGTGCTGATGGCGCTGTCGCTGGCGCCGTATTTTCTGACAATGGGGCTGCGCTATGCGATTGGGACGGATTACTTTGCCGTGTACTGGCCGGCGTTCGGCATGGTTGCTGAAGGGCAACCGGGCCCGGTCAATGAGATTGGATACCGCGTACTGGTGCGGCTCATTTTGCTTGTGACGCAGGATTCCACGTGGCTGTTTCTGACCTGTGCCCTGCTGATCGTTGGCTCTACGGGAGCGGCACTGTGGAAGTTTTCGGATATCCCGTGGATCAGTATCCTGCTCTTTGCCGCGGACAGGACGTTTTTTATGGGCATGAATGTGATGCGTCAGTATATGGCGCTGGCTGTTGTCATTTGGGCGTTCCCTTATATCCGGAGCAAGTGCTTCTGGAAATATGCACTTGTAGTGATGGCGGCAAGTACCCTTCATACATCCATGCTGATGTTTCTGCCGCTTTATCTGCTCGTTTATATCCCGCTGACACCGCTTTTCGGCGGCGCTGTGATCACGGTGATGTTCTTGCTCCGTGAGCCGCTGGCCGGGGTCGTGCACCGGATCGTGTCGATGACACGATTTATAAAATATTACGATCATATGGCAGACATATCGCCGCTCTATCGAGAAAAGTTTTTATATCTGCTTGTGATAGCAGCGGTGGCAAGCATTCTGTACCGTCGTTGCCGCAGCAAACCTGGATTTCAGTTTCTATACAATCTGGAATTGCTGGCACTGTTCATTTCGTTTAACCGTTCGGTTGTGATCCAGGCGGACCGTATTTCATGGAATCTTGAGTTCTTCCATCTTCTACTGATTCCGGCGCTGATTTCAGCGTGCAAAAAGAAATGGCAGAAGGGGGTGGTCGGAGCAGTGTGCATTGGCGTGTGCCTCTGGTTCTGCTGGTATGAGATTTTCCACTGTGGTTACCATGAAGTCGTTCCGTACCGCTGTGTGTTTTTTTCAGAAGTTCGGTTCGGCTGATGTCTTGGTTCCTCACAATTCAAAAAGGATTGTTGCTGCGGTCTTTTTTTGTGTATATCGAAAACCTCTCAAAGGCGAGTGGTTCACAAAAGGCTTTTGATACATGGTGAAGCCTCAGCTCATGCTTTTTCCTTTGGCGGTATGCAGCCAAGAACGTTTGGCGACCGTCCCAGAGAGACCCTTTAACGTGCTGTACACATCAAACAAAGAAAATATCTCTGGCGCAGAAACCAACCAACCCTCTGTCAGGGCTTTTGCGACTTTATCATATTCAAAACAACACAAGAGAAAAAGTGGAAATGTTTTTTGCTTCAGGTTCGCAGTTTTGAAAGACTTTTGTTATATTTCCGCTTGGCTTGGTTTACCCCGTATTTGGCTGCATATTGCATAAGAGATTGCCGATAACGCATGTTCTTGTATTGTGTTTTTTTACGTATGGGGGACAGAGTTCTTTTTCTTGAGGTGGTTGTGTGTTGTAACTTAACTATATCCTGTAAAATCTCTTCTCTTTTCTTTTTTGTCTGTGTCCAATATTTATTGCAGTTTTACAACAGTAATAAATGTGAAAATGTGCATGTTGAAAAAAATGGGAATTTAAGATATAATATATAAATGTATGTGTAGGCTTTCAAAAGAGGAAGCCAACGTATAAATAATGGCTGAGTGGTTCTGCTGTGTTCTATTAGTGATGGCAAAAAGGGGATGAAAGGTGAACGACCAATCTATGGTGAGTATTTTGATTGCCCCCCACAGCACGTCGGACTATGTGCGGCTTACGCAAGGAAGTTTACACTGAAACACAGCAGATAGCGCGATTCTCTTTGAAGGGATCCTACGGGACAGTTCCTCCAATCAACTGACACAGAAGCTTTGTGTAGACGCTGAAACAGCAAGGGTAGATTGATAAGGTGCGGGGCATTCTGCAAAATCTGCACTGCCCGGTCGGGTCTGACGATTATCACCCGCAAGTGGCTGCGAAATGCGTTGCGCACTGTGTATCGGGAAGAAAGGTAGGAGGCTAAGAGATAAGGCGTTCCAGATTTTTGCATGGCAAATATGAGCCGAACCAGCTTCTTAGCGGCATGGAAAATGGTGACGTTGTAATGCTTGCCCTACGCCCATTTCTTGGAGAGATAAGCGGCGAAGGTCGAGTCCCACTGGTAGATGTATTTGGTTGTATTGTAAAGGGTATGGCGCAGATATCGCGAACCGCATTTTTCCATGTGTGGGTAACAATTTCTGAGCAGGCCTGACTGGTAGGTAGAGGCAACATACCGGCATAAGCCAGCAACTTGTTAGGGGAATCAAACCTCGAAAAATCGCCCACTTCGGCCAAGATCATAGCGACCATACGGAAGCCCATTCCGGGGATGGTGGTAATAGGAGAATGGAGTTGGGTTCGAGCAATGCTTTCGGTCTCGTCAAATAGGCTGTGGCTACCTGTTTGGCGCTGGGAAACTCCTCCAGCAAAGCATAAACGGAAGCAATGTGAAGAGAAGAAACGAGTTTTTCGAGTTCTGGAAACAGGATGCAGACCAGTAAGGTGATAGAGCTTTTCAGCTTGGCGCGCTCTTTTATCTTGTCAAAACGGTATCTGTTCAGTGACTATAACTCTTCGTTGGGGTATGCTGTATTTGTGTAGAGTTTGAGGCCCGCATCGGAATAGAAGTAATCGTTCGTGCATCGATTTGTTGCATCAGGCAGAGAAATCTATCCATGTTGTTAGGGACCGTGAATACGTCCGCTAGGGCTTCCCCTTCGGAGCTGACAATGAAGCAATCGTGCTTATCCTTTGATATATCAATACCAACAGAAATCATAGTAAATTCTCCAGCGGTAAATTTATGATGCTGCATCCACAGTGTGCCTTACTTTGTAACCTTGTTCCACATCAACCGTCTGGCGGTATTTAATTGATCAACAAAAATGTAAGGGGCTGTGGTTGGAACCTTTCCGAAGCCATCTTGTGGTAGGAATGATCCACCAATCCACAGTATCCCTTACAGTATAGCGTAGCCCTTGGAGGGGGCTCTAATAATTACTACTCTATAATACAAGATTCCTGTAAAGAGCCAAAATCCTGGGTTTGCACAAAAAAGAGATACTTCCTTACAATCAAAGTACACAAGCAGGGTCAAAGCCCTAATAAAAACGTACGTTGAGATTGAAAGGAAGTATCCGAAATGAGTGTAACACAGAATGATAAAATCCGTCAAGTCACAGACACAACAATGGTAATCGGTGTGGATATCGCCAGTGAGTTCCATTGGGCAAGAGCATTCGACTGGCGCGGCCTTGAACTGGGTAAGGCAGTCAAATTTGAGAACAGTGCAGAAGGTTTTAACTTCTTTCTGCGCTGGGTATCGGAGTTGACGGTCGAACAGAAGAAGGACAGCGTCATGGTAGGGCTTGAGCCCACAGGACACTACTGGTTTACACTGGCAGCCCATCTGCAAGGGGGTGATTTTAAACTGGTGCTGGTCAATCCATATCATGTGAAACGCAGCAAAGAATTGGATGATGGCCATCCCAGCAAAAGTGACAAGAAAGATCCAAAAACAATAGCGAAGCTGGTTTTGGAAGGACGCTATGTATATCCGTACATTCCACAAGGACTATACGCAGAATTACGGGTTACGATGAATTGCCGCTGGAGGATTCGCAAAGAGCTTGCTTCGCTCCAAAATCAAATTCAGCGCTGGTTGAAAATCTATTTTCCGGAGCACAGTAAAGTGTTTGGGCGTTTCACCGGCGCCGGCAGCATGGCGCTTCTTCATTCCGCTCCGTTTCCAAGTGATTTAATTTCTCTTGGTGTAGAAGGAATCAGTGGGATTTGGAAGCAGATGAAACTTCGCGGAATAGGCCGAAAGAGGGCACAGCGCATTTATGAAGCTGCCCAAACCAGCGTAGGGTGTACCACAGGTATGGAAGCAGCCCGTATGGAACTGCAGATTTTGTTGGAGGATTATGACGCTAAACTTCAGCAATATGAGCGTGTCATGCAGGTTGTGGAGAATCTATGCAGTCAAATTCCAGCGGTGGCTGAATTGCTTAAGATACAAGGCCTTGGTCTGGTGACAGTTACTGGACTTTTTGCCGAAATTGGCGATATCAGACGCTTTGAATCTCCTCGCCAAATCCAAAAACTGGCTGGCCTTGCCATTACTGAAAACAGTTCCGGTAAGCACAAAGGACCGACAGAGATCAGCCGGCGAGGAAGATCGAGACTTAGAGCAATCCTGTTTCGGGCAGCAATACCTCTACTTGCAAAAAACCGGGAGTTTCAACTTCTTCACCGTTATTACACCACACGGCAAAATAATCCATTGCAAAAAATCCAGTCGGTAATTGCGATATGCTGTAAACTGCTTCGAGTGTTCTATGCGCTTGCCACAAAAGGTTGTGCATACAGTCCCGAAAAGATGCTTGCAGATATCCAAAGAAACCAGCCGTTAAAAGCGGCATAACCCCATTACAGGAAGCGTCTCCCTGTTGCGTCGCGGGAAGACTCGTCAAACTTCCGCTTAACATGATTCCATAGAAAAATACAGAGCCGGTAGTTGGTCATTGATTCTCTCCATCAGAGCGTAGACTCGGCATACAAGAAAAGACTGACACCACTTTGCAGGCAAGCAGGACAAAGGAATGTAGGGCAATGTAGGGCTATGACCCTGATAGAAATGTGAGGTTTGCTGCTGCAAAAAATGTGGTTTACCGAAAGCCTGTCATCCAAAAACCACTAGACGCTGGCTTTGCCGTGCCCATTTTTCGCCGGAACTTGCACTTGATGTGGTTCCTGCCTGCATTTGCTCTGTATGAATTTTATGAAATCCTGTGAAAACGGGAGATTTCAAGAGTAAATCTAAGATTATATAGTGAGGATTTATCAAGTTTATCGTAACGAGTGGCAATTCGGCGGAACCATTTGATTTCCTGAAAAAGCTTCCACCAAGTGATGTTCTTTATAGTGCCACTAGCACTCTGCCAAGTTAGAAATTACAAAATAACGGGATAAAGCTTTCTGAGTTTACATCTGGCATCACAGGAGGAAAATCTCCAATGG
>OLGF01002501.1_pt1 | contig 16856 bp, 8 predicted proteins | sample 1604971 | NCBI WGS metagenome assembly OLGF01 (sample SAMEA3888902, study PRJEB22519) | human gut metagenome | biome: human gut; feature: human-associated habitat; material: faeces | place: Denmark | collected 2011 | reverse complement strand
ACCCACGGCCTTTCGCTTAGGAGGCGAACGCTCTATCCTGCTGAGCTACAGAGACTTATATTAAATTGAGACTGGCAACGATCACTTTTCCCCGTAAGGCAGCTGGTAGAGCACAACCTTAGGAGGCTCGCGCTCTATCCAACTGAGCTACAGACGCATATTCTTATAATCCTCACCTATTTTATCCACTCTTTGTGCGTCTGTCAATGAAAAAACGCCGGAGAGGGAGAAATTGTTGCATCCCGCACATTGAAAAATGCGCAGAGCTCGGGTAAACTATGATATACTTGACGCGTTGCGGAAGGAGAACGGATATGTTTCAGGGCTATACGCAGGAGACGGTGGATTTCCTCTGGGGGATCCGCTTCAATAATGAGCGCGGCTGGTTCATGGAGCACAAGCAGATCTATCAGACCGCCCTGCTCGAGCCGACGCGCGCACTGGGCGGGCAGATCTACGACGGCCTGCACGCGATGCTGCCGGACGAGCCGCTGCAGCTCAAGGTCAGCCGCATCTACCGCGACGCGCGCCGCCTGTTCGGCCGCGGGCCGTATAAGGACAACCTTTGGCTCAGCGTCCGCACCGGCGAGGATGACTGGACGGGCCGCCCCACGTTCTATTTCGAGATCGCCCCGGACTACTATGGCTACGGCATGGGCTTCTGGAGCGCCGCGCCCGCTCTGATGGAGTTGTACCGCCGCCAGATCGACCGCGCGCCCGACGAGCTGGAAAAGCTCGTGCGCCGCTTCAATCGGCAGGACGTCTTCACCCTAACCGGCCCGGACTACGCCCGCAGCAAGGGCGAGGTGAGCGACCTCCTGCGCCCGTGGTACCAGAAGAAGTCCCTCTCGCTGCAGCATGAGCTGCCGCTCGACGAGAAGATCTTCTCCCCCGCCCTCGCGGACGAGATTGTGGAAAACTTCCACCTGCTGCTCCCGTTTTATCACTACTTCAGCCGCCTGTGCGCCGCCGCTCTGCAGCAGCGCGCCGAGACCGACCGCGCACAAACCCCGGACGGAGCCGGGTTATGATATTGGACGAACAAAAAAGATGAACAAACACCGGAAAACAAAAAAGAAGGAGAAAAACGACATGAATATCTGGCATGATATCGCCCCCTCCCGCGTGAAGCCTGAGGACTTCTGGGCCGTGATCGAGATCGAGAAGGGCTCGAAGAACAAGTACGAGCTCGACAAGGAGACGGGTATGCTGCGTCTGGACCGCATCCTCTATACCTCCACGCACTACCCCGCGAACTACGGCTTCATCCCCCGCACGTGGGCCGAGGACGGTGACCCGCTGGACGTGCTGGTACTGTGCAGCGAGAGCATCCGCCCGCTGAGCCTTGTGCGCTGCTTCCCCATCGGTGTCATCAGCATGGAGGACGGCGGCTCGCAGGACGAGAAGATCATCGCCATCCCCTTTGAGGATCCGACCTACCACCTCTATACCGATATCTCCGAGCTGCCCGCCCATGTGGCCAGCGAGATCCGCCACTTCTTCCGCGTCTACAAGAGCCTTGAGGGCAAGGAGACGGACGTGAGCGACGTTCTCGGCCGCGAGGAGGCCGTGAAGGTCATCATCCATAGCCAGAACGCGTATATCGAGAAATATTGCAAGTAAACTTCGCACAAAAGAGCGAAGCTCTTTTGCGCGAGGGGGTTTCGCTCCGCTCTGCGCCTCGGCTGGCCGTTGGCCAGCCTGCGACGCTCCGCTGGCCCGACATCAGCCGTCGGGTCTGCCGAGGCCAGTTCCTTTGGGCCGAGGCCCGCGCAAAGTGTTTTTCGCGACGTACACGCCGCCGCGAAAAACGGATTGGATTTTTTTGCGCCGCTGCTGCGGCGCGAACTCTGTGAGACTGGAAAGAGGAGCGCCCGGCTTTGCCGGGCACTCCTCTTTTGCTCGCCTTTATAAGGCTTCGCGGTTTCGCGCTGCGGCGCGAAACGTTTTTTACGGCAAAGCAAAAAGAACCGTGCAGACCAAAAGGTCAGCACGGTTCTTTTTCGTTACGCCTGTTTCTTCTTCCGGGTCAGCGCCGCTGCGGCGAGGAAGGCCGCGGGGGCAAGGATGGCCCAGAGGAGGATGGTGTCGCCGGTGGGCTCCGCCGTGCCGGGATTGTCCGGATTGTCGGGACTGCCCGGCTGATCCGGCGTCGCCGGGGTATTCGCCTGAATGGTGACGTCGCTCATGTTGAAGAGGTTCGTCTGACCGGCGGCGAAGCGGTAGTACGCCGCGAGGGCGTAGTAGCCCTGCTCGGTGGCCATGCCGTCGAGCGTGCCGTCCGCCGTGTGGCGGAAGCCGCCGCCGCTGACATAGAAGCTCGCGAGCGCGTCGAGCGCGGTCAGCCCATTTTTGATGAAGCGTCCGTCGGTCATAGGATCGATGCCCAGCGCCGTCAGCGCGACGATCACCTGCGCGCAGGCTTCGCTGCTTGTGCCGAAGCCGCCGTCGCTGCCCTGCATGGCGGAGAGGAGCGCGAGCGCGTCGTCCACGGCCTTACGCACGGTGTCGCTCTCGTCATAGTAGGGCGCGAGCGCCGTCAGCGCCATGGCGGTGAGGTCGGGGTCGGCCGCCGTACCGGCGAGCGCCCAGCCGCCGCCCGGGAGCTGCGCGTCGAGAATGGCCTGCACCAGCTTCTCGCGCGTCACGTCGCCGGAGGTCGGGTAGTCGTGGCTGTCGAGGGCAATCAGCGCCCAGATGGGGCCGTTCACGCCCTGCGTCCCGATGTACTCCATGCTGTCGAGACCGGAGAGCAGGTTGTATCCGCCGACGTCGGTGACGTCGCGACCGATGGCAGTCAGCGCAAGGATGACGCGGGCGTTTTCCGTGGCGCGCGCATAGTCGAGACGGCCGTTTTCGTCGATGTTGGCCTTGACGTAGTCGAGCACCGCGTCATAGTACCCGTCCGGCACGTTGCGGCCGCTGCGGGCAAGGCCGAGGGCCATCCAGTCGCCGCCGACGGAGCCGGTAGCGGGCGTACCCAGTGCGGCGAGATAGTCGCCGGTGGTCTGATAGATCTCGCCGAGCTTCCTGCCCATCTCCGCCGTCAGCTTCGCGTAGGCGGCCTCGGCGTCGAGGAGCGTCTGGTAGTTGCCGATGAGCGCCTTGTCCGCGTCGCTCAGGGCGTCATACGCCGCGCGGGCGGCGCGGATGGCCGTGCCGCGGGAGAGGTCGACCACGCCGATCGCGTCGATCATGGCGACGACCTCGTCCACGCTCTTGCCGGGGACGGGCCTGAGCCCGTCGGGGTCGGTCTTCCAGTCGAGTGTGTAGTACCAGAGCACCGTGTCGCCGTCGGCGAGACGGTAGTTCGTCAGCGTCACCTGCGGCAGCGTCCCGTTCACCTGATACATCCAGCCGGAGTTCGGCCCCTTGTCCAGCGCGCCGAGCGTGTAGCCGTCCTTGGTGATGGAGCTGACGTAGCCCTGCTCCATGCCCTCGGCGCTCATACCGTTTTGCTCAAGCGCGGCCTTGAGGGCGTGGTAAACCGTCGCGCCGTCCTTGAGCTTGAGCTCGCAATTGTCGATCCACATGCTGTCGGCGCGGATGGAGAGCTTCACGGTGATCTCGCCGCCCGTGGGCTCGGGGATGTCCGTGCCGGAAGAGCCGCTGCCGTCGGCGCGGCCGTCGGTAACGGCGGCAGCGCTGAAGTCATAGACGTTATACGCCTTGCCGCTCTCATAGAACTTCGTGAGCGCCGCGAGCGCGCGGAAGGCCTGCTCCGTCGCAAGCGCGTTGTCCGCGCCGTAGAACTGGAAGCTGCTGGTTTCCGTGTTGACGTAGGACAGCAGCCCGTCGACCAGGCTGACGCCGTCCTCGGTTTTCAGCTGCGCGGGGTCCTTCCCCAGTGCCAGCAGGCCGATCGCGGCCATGGCGTCGGAGTTGGCGCTGCCGAAGGAGCCGTTTTCGTCCATGGCGGCGGGGAGCGCCGCGAGGATGGCGTCCACAACGGCGGTCGCATCGTCGCGCTTGCCGTAGTACGCGGCGAGGGCCGCGAGGGCGGCACCGGCGGTGTCGGGATCGTGATAGGTCACGCCGCCCCACTCATAGCTGAAGAGGCCGCCGTTCATGTTATTTTTCAGGGCGGAGATGAGCGCCGTCACCTGCTTGTCCGTGAGCTTTACGTTCCCCTGCAGCGCGGCCAGCAGGACATAGGGCGCGGTGTAGGCGTCGACGGAGGAGAAATCGCTCTGCGCCAGCGCGGCGGCGTTGTCGACGCGGGCGGCGCTGTTGGCGGGATAGAGCGCGGTGCTGTCCGCGCCGATAGAGCGCAGGACGATCTCGAGCCGCGCGCGGGCGCTGGCCGTGACGTTTTCACCCGCAGCCTCCGCGATGAGGAGGTTCAGCAGGTTCTGCCGCGCCGCGTCCGTGAGCTGCGCGGTCTTGCCGTCGAGCCTGCCGTAGGCGGCCATGTCCATGGCCGTCCAGCCGTCCGTTGTCTCCGTGTAGCCGGCGGCGATGGTGTCCATCAGCTCGCCGCGTTTTTCCGCGGAGACGGGGAGCACGACGCGGACGGTCTTGCGGCAGACCGCGCCGTCGCCGTCCGTCAGCGTCAGCTCGACGGAGGTAAAGACGGTGGCGGTCGACCCGGCCTTCTCGAGCCGCAGCGCGCTGCCGCCGGAGAAGGTGTCGCCCGCGACGCTGTAACTGACGGTCACGCCGTCCGCCGCGGTCGCGCCGGGCTTCAGAAGCGAGAGCACGTCGCCCACCTGCGCGTCCGCGGGGAGAACGACGGTGTCCGCATACTTCGCGGCCTCATCCGCCGCGTCCGAGTGGCGCAGGTACACGCCGAAGAGCTCATAGAGCTTGTCGGCCGTCTCCTTCACCGTGGAGAGCGTCATGCCCTCCAGCGCGGCGCGCTGACTGTCCGAGGTGTAGGAGGTGGTGTTGCCGATGACGGAGAGCGCGGGGCCGTCCGCCTGCGAGCAGTTGCCGAAGGCGTTTTTCACGGTGATCTGGCTGCCTGGACCCGTGAGGACACCGCCGAGCTGCCCGGCGAAGCCGCCGTTATAGCCCTGTGTCGGCGTGCCGACGACGCTGACGCGGCCCGCGCCGATGACGGTGTCCGCCTTGGCGATCGTGCCCGCGAAGGAGCCGGTGTAGTCCGTGCCGCTGACATTGCCGAGACTGTAGCAGCCCTTCACCGCGCCGTCGCTGTAGCCCGCGAAGCCGCCGGTGCAGCTCTCGCCGCTGACGTCGCCGTCCGCGTGGCTGTCGTAGATGTCGCCGCTGCTGTCGCCGACGAGCCCACCGGTGATGCTCGTGCCCGTGACGGAGCCGAGGGCGGCGCTCTTCGTGACGGTGCCGCTGCTGTCGCCGACAAGGCCGCCGGTGGCGTTCGCGCCCGCGACGGTCACGTCCGCGGTGCACTTGTCGATGGCACTCGCGATGGACAAGAGCGTGTCCTTGTCGGTCTTACCTTCATTGCAGCCGACAAGGCCGCCGGTCTGCTCCTTGCCGGAGACGGTGCCGCTGATGGTGCAGCTGCCGATGAGGTTTGCCTTGCCGTTCGCGAGATTCTCACTGTCGAGCTCGGCCTGCGCATAGCCGACGAGCCCGCCGGTGCGCTTTTCACCCGTGACGGTCACGTCCGTGAGGTGCAGATTCTTGATCGTCGCGCCCTTGATGACGCCGAAGAAGCCGACGTTCTCCGTCCCGGAGACGGTCACGCCCGTGATGGTGTGGCCCTGTCCGTCGAACAGGCCGGTGAACGGGTGCGCGGCGGTGCCGATGCCGGGGAAGTCCACGCCGCTGAGGTCAAGATCCGCCGTCAGGCGGTAGTTCTTCGCGAGCACGCCGTCATTGCTGCTCTTCGCGAGCGCCAGCAGGTCTGCAACGCTCGCAATGTCGACCCACTCGATGCTCTCGCCGCGCAGCTGCGCCAGCGTCGGGCCCTGGAAGCGGTTTTCGGTCGTGCCCTCGAACCAGAGGACGGTGTCGCCGTCCTGCACGGTCGCGAGCGACGCGCTGACGTTCGAGAGCTTGTCGTTGATGGTGAACATCCAGCCGTCGGGCTGATTGACGGCGTAGTCGTTGATGGTGTGGATAAACCGGCCGAAGGTCGGGGTCGTGGAGTAGGAGTAGGTGAGCTTGCCCTGCGCCTGCGCGGCGTCCATGAGATCCACAAGGCGGGTGTTGCCTGTGGAATCCATGGTGACGGAGATGTCCCCGCCCAGCTGGCTGAACTGATAGGTCTCCTTGTCATACGCCGCCAGCACGAGCGTCACGGTGATGCGGCTGCTCGCGGCCTGCTCGGGTGCGGCCACGCCCTCCAGATACGGCAGACCCGCGTTCTTCTCCGCGCTCTGCACCCAGATGCCCGCCTCGCTCCCGGAGAGGGCGGCGAGGAAATCGGCGCTCTTCATCTCATCGAGGGACTTCGCCACGGCGTTATAGTCGTGGCTTGAGTCGGTCGCGCTGTTATAGTAGCAGTTCGTGATGCCGCTGGACTGGTCATACTGGAACGACGACCAGCTCTGGTTGCCGCCGATGAAGCCGTTGCCCTCCGTCTCGGTCACGGTGACGGTGCCCGCGGCGTAGCAGTTTTCATAGATGTTGCCGTCATAGACGGAGCGGCCGACGAAGCCGCCGGAGTAGCCCCGCGCGGACACGTCGCCCAGCGCGAAGCAGTTGCGGATCGTGCCGCCGTAGCCGAGACCGACGAAGCCCGCGGCGTGCATGCTCTGCGTGCTGACGGACATGGACGTCCAGCAGCGCTCGATCAGGCCGCCCTCCTCGTTCGCGCCGACAAAGCCTGCGTGGCCGACGGAGGTGGCCGAGTTCGAGGTCAGCGTGCCGCCCTGCACATAGCTCGCGCGGATGACGCCGTAGTTGCGGCTGACCATGCCGCCGAGCACCGCGCCGGTGTCGGCGGTGATGTTCGTGTTGACGACGGCGCAGTTTTCAATGCGGCCGTAGTTGTTGTGAACAAGCACGGCGGCGTTGTCCGAGAAGAGGACGTTCGCGCCCTCGATGGTCAGGCCGTGGACATAGGAGGTCGCGCCGGTGTACCGGAAGAGACCTGAGTCGCTGTTGCTGAGCGTCAGACCGGTGATCTTGTGCCCCTGTCCGTCAAACTCGCCCATGAACGGATACGTCACGGTGCCGATGGACTTCGTCTTGGCCTGCTCCGCGGCGGTGAGGGCGGAGAAGTCGATGTCGTTTGCAAGGCGGTAGTTCTTGCCCCACTCCACCTGCTGGCGGCTGGGCGAGCCCGTGCCGTCGGAGGGAACATCCTCCACGTTCGCCAGCGCGATCCACTCGGCGGCGCTGTGGATATCCACCCATGTCTTGGTGCCGGGTTCCTCCGTGCCGGCTGTGGGGTCATAGACATCGCTGAAGGCGGAGGTGATGCTGTCGGTCAGGCCGTTGCGGCTCTCGGTCTCTCTGTCGGAAAGCGCCGTGACGGTGAAGGCATACTTCTTCTCCGCGGCGAAGGCATTCGAGAAGTTCGCGGCGGAATACTGCCCCGGCATGGAGAAGGAGCGGTAGAACGTATACGTCAGGTCATCGCGGCTGCCCTCCACGGTGTAGAGGTCGATGCGGTAGACTTGATTGGCCGTGAAGTCGGCGCGCGCGTCCCAGTGGGCGGTGCCGCCGTCCCAGCGCAGACCGCTCACAGCCTGCATGCGGTTATAGGGGCTCTGGAGGGGCATGATCTCGCTCTCCACCTGTGCGATGGGCGCGTAGGCGGTCCGGCCATCCGTCTCAGCGGCGGCAGAGGCATAGTAGATCCCCTCCGGGAGCGCGGAGAGATCGTCCGCACAGTCATAGCTGCAGTCCGTCACGCCGGAGATGTCCTTCGCCCACTGCAGCACGAGGCCGTAGTAGCCGAGGTCGTCATCCGTCGCAAGACTGATCACAAACTCCGCGCGGGCGGCGTAGGCGTCGCTCAGCGCCTGAAGCAGCTGCGTCTTGGTGTCGCTGTCGTATTCGATGCCGCTTTCAAGCGCAGAGTTCGCCTCGTCGATGGCGTCGTCGAGCTGCGCAAGCCGTGCGAGCTGCTCAGTCGTCATGTGCTCAATGATGCGCCCGTCGTCAATGAACCAGAGCTTCTCCTCAGCCGTTTCGGCGGCGTCATAGGCGGCCCTATCCTCCCCGCTCAGGGGAATCCACGTCTTGACAGCCTGCCACAGGCTCACGGTGTAGCTCTGCGCGCCGGGGATGGCCGTCCAGTGGAGCTTCCCGATGGGAAGCGACGTCTCCTCCCCGTCGGACGCGGCAATCAGCTCACGCTCGAAGCCGATGTCGCCCGCGAGGGTGACGGACGCGGCGGGACCGTCTGCCGTCTGCCACTGCAGGATCGGCAGCCCCTGATTCACGCCGCGCACCTGCTTCCATTTCTCCGCGCCGAGCGCGGTGAGGAGCGTGGTCTGCATCTCGGTGAGCGTCATGGCATTCGCGCCGTTATCGAGCGCGCCTGCGGGAATGCTGCCGGTCAGATAGTAACAATCCGTGAGGGAGTTATAGCTGCTGGTCGTAAACGCGCCGGTCTTGCTCGCGTCCTTGCCAGTGATCGTCCCGACGTTATAGCAGCGGGAGATGTTGGAGCTGCTCCCGGCGAGGATACCCGCCGCGTAGGTGCTCGAGCTGACGGCGCCGGTGTTGTAGCAGTCGGTGATGCGGGGGTTACTGTTGTTGTAGCGGCCGATGATACCGCCCGCGCGGTCGCTGGCCGAGATGCTGCCGCTGTTATAGCAGCCTGTGACGGTCACGGTCGTGTTATAGTTCTGGGAATTGCCGAGGATGCCGCCGACGTTGCTGCCGCCGGAGACGTTGGCCTCATTGCCGCAGTTTTCAATGACGTTCGTCGTGCCGACGGCGCGCCCGGCGATGCCGCCCGCGTCGCCGCTGCCGCTGCTGGTGCTGGCGACGGTGCCCTGTACCACGACATTCCGGATCTCCGCGTCCTTGATGACGCCGAACAGACCCGCGTACTGTGCGGAGACGTTCAGTCCGGAGACGGTGTGGCCCTGTCCGTCGAAGCTGCCGGAGAGCTCGTGCGAGCTCACGCCGATGGGCGCGAAGGGAAAGCCGCCGAGATCAATGTCGTCCGTCAGGACGGCGCAGATCTTCGCGCCGCTGCCCGCCGAGACGGTGTCGGCCAGCCACGCCAGCTGCTCGCCGCTTTCGATCTGGTAGGGCGCGGCCTGCGTGCCCGCGCCGTCGGGGGCTTCCTTCGCCGCGCCGTCCCACGCGCGGGAGGGCGTCAGCTCGACGGAGATATCTGCGGGGCTGCTCTCGTCCACCGTGAAGTCGGCGCTCGCGCGGGCGTAGCCCTTGGCCTTGATGAGATACTGATAGTCGCCGTAGGGCAGGCTGTAGCTGCCATCGGATTCAGGCGCGACGGCCTGTCCGTTCCAGAGAACCGTCACGGCGGCGTTCGCGTCCGCCGGGGTGACCGTGAACGTGACGCTCCGGCGCGCCGCGGCGGCGAGCGTGACGCTCTCGTCCACCGTGCCGCCCTGCACCGTCAGCTCGCCGGTCTTTTCCAGATAGCCGAAGGCGCGGACACTGTAGGAATACGTGCCGTCCGGCAGCGCAAAGACCCAGCGGCCCTCCGTGTGCGTGCCGGTCTGGCCGTCGATCGTGACCTCGGCGCCCGCCGGGTCGACCGTGAAGGTCACGGTATAGGTCGGCACCTGCCAGCGCAGGATGGGATAGCCGTCGTTGAGGTCGGCGGGGGCGGCAAGGAACGCACCGCCCAGCGTGGGGGCGAGCGCCTTGAGCTCATCGGCGGTCTTGGCGGCCGCACTCGTGTCCGCCGTCAGGCCGCTGAGATAGTAGCAGTTTTCCACCGTGCCGGAGTACTTGTTACCGATAACGGCATGGCTGTCGGAGCCATAGGCGACCTTCGTCTCGCCGGTCGTGTAGCAGTTCTTCACGGCGGCGGAGCTGCTCGCGAGATAGGCGGTGATGCCGCCCGCGCGATAGCTGCCGGACGTGCAGCTGCCGCGGTTGTAGCAGCTGTCCACCGTCACCTGACCGTAGATGTAGCCGACGATGCCGCCCGCGTTATGGCTGCTGGAGGACACGGCCCCGGTGTTGACGCAGCCGGTGATCTCCTTCGCGGCGGAGCTGTACCCGCCCGCGACATAGCCGACGATGCCGCCGACGTTCTGCCCGCCGTGTACGGTGACGTCGCTGCGGCAGTTGCGGATCGCGCCCGTCTGCCCGTAGAGCTGGCCGGCGATGCCGCCCGCGCCGTAGCTGCTGCTGCCGTTTCCGGTCAGGCTGATGCTGCCCTGTACGGTGACGTTTTCAATGGTGGCGCTGTCCACATAGCCGAACAGACCCGTGTTCGAGGAGGCGCTGCCGGTGATGGACAGGCCGGAGACGGTGTGCCCCTGCCCGTCGAAGCTGCCCTTGAAGGCGGAGGAGTAGTTTTTGCCGATGGGCGTCCACTCCTCGCCGCCGAGGTCGATGTCATTGCAGAGCACGGCGCTCGCGCTGCCCGCGCGCCCAGCGTTCACCTCCTGCGCCAGCCACGCAAGCTCGCTGCCGCAGGTGATCTGATAGGTGCCGTCCGCGGTGGCGGCGGGCTGGCTGATGTCGCCCTCGCCCTCCCACGCGGTCTTGTCGAGGAGTGCCACGGCGATCGTCTGCGCGCCGCCCTCCGTCACGGAGGTGAGGTCGATCGTGCCGGCCTGCTTGGCGTAGTTCGCGCTGCGGAAGCTCCAGCTGTAGCTGTACCCCACGGGCAGGCGGTAGGTGTTGTCCGCCGCCGGGGTCATGACGCGCTCACCCGCCGCAACGGTCAGCTGCGGGCTCTGCGGCGCCTTGTCATAGGTGAAGGTCACCGTCACGACGGCGCGCGCCTGCATGGCGATGTTTTCCACCGTGTCCTCGCGCCCCACGGTCACGGAGCCGGAGAGGTCATCATAGCCGAAGGCCGTCGCCGTGTAGGTGTACGTCCCGCCCACGACGGTGTAGACGCCGTCCGCGTCGGGCGTCAGCGTCTGATCGCCGCTCATGACGGTCAGCGCCGCGCCCTCCGGCAGACCGGTGAAGGTCAGCTTGTGCGTGTTCGCCGCGAGCGTCACCGTTTCGGTGACATCGCCGCTGCGAACGGTGACGGTGCCGCTCTTGGCGGCGTAGTCGCCGCTGTTTGCGACGCTGTAGGCATAGCTGCCCACCGCCACGTCAGAGAAGGTGTAATTGCCGTCCGCGCTGACCGGCTGCTCCTCCCCGTTCCATGTGAGGACGGAGTCGGCGGGCTCGACGCGGATGGTGACGGTGTAGGTCGCGTTCGGGTCGACATACTGCCAGCGGAGGATGGGATACCCGCCGTTGATGGGCGCGGAGAGATCCGCGCGGAAGGCATCTCCGAGCGTCCCGGCCGCGGCCTTCAGCTCGTCGGCGCTCGCGGCGGTGATGCCGGACTGGGTGTTGTCCTTATTGCTCTCCCGGCCGCTCTCATAAAGGCAGTTTGTGGCCGTCAGATAGTTGCTGTAGATGTAGGCGAAGGGATAACGGTAGCTGGCGCTGCCGCCCACGTCACAGGCCGCGTAGCAGTTTGTGAGCGTGACCTTGTTGCTGCTGCTCGTGGAAAAATAGCCCAGCGCGCCCGCGGCCGCGCCCTTCGACGTCACCTCGCCCGTGACATAGCAGTTCGAGACATCCGCCGCCGAATAGGTGTAGCCGATCAGGCCGCCCACCTTGCCGCTGGAGTAGCTGCCGCCCGTCACGGAAGCCGCGCCGTAGCAGCCGTCGACGGTGGTCTTCTCGTAGATATAGCCCACCAGACCGCCGACATACAGGGCGCTGCTCGACGAGGTCGACACGCTGCCGGAGACGCCGCACTCGCGGATCTCGGTTGCGCCGCTGACCTTGCCCACCAGCGCGCCCACGCCGACGTAGCTGCCGCTGCTGAGGGAGACGTTCGCATCCTGCAGGACGATCCCCTGAATCACGGCGCCGCTTCCCGTCTCGGCGAACAGACCCGTGTTGCCGCTCGAGGCCGTGATCGTCAGGCCGGAGATCGTGTGCCCCTGCCCGTCGAAGGTGCCGCTGCTGAATTTTTTGATGGGCTGCATGGTCTGCCCGGTCATGTCGATGTCGGCCGTCAGCTTATAGCTGCCGGAGATCTGCTTTCCGCCCAGCGCGGCCAACTCCGCCGCCGTGGAGACGGGGGTGACCGCGACCTCCGCCCAGACGGCGGACGGCAGCAGACCGACAAGCATGACCAGCGCCATCAGCAGCGCTGCCACTCGTTTCTTCATCGTATACTCTCCTTTACTCTTCGTGGTCCGCGCCCCGGCATAAAAAAATACCGGCTCCCCGCGCGGGGGCCGGCACTCCGAAGAAAAACGCCGCCCCAAACGGAGGCGGCGTTCCAGTTTCATGTTTTGCCAACGGAGAGAACGCCCGCCGCACAGATCTCATCCAGCGCAATTCTCCTGACTTGCGCCGCGGGGCAGCGTTCTCCTCCCCCATCGTCCGCACCCTGCCTTCTCACGGAGGAATCTCTCCGCAATGACGGGCTTTCGCCCCCGGAGCCGCGCGGCCCCTTCAGGTGCGTCCTTGCGCGTACAGTGCCGTTCGCGTGGGGCTTGTCCCCCGTTTCTTTGCGCCGCAGCCTGACCGGAAAAGCGGCCTTTGCAGCTGCGGCTACACTGGTTTCGCAGACCGTATTCAACTAACCAGATTATACCAATTGTATTCGCCCGTGTCAATACGGCGCGGGCGCTCAGCGGCCGTCGATTTCCTCCTTGCGGCGCTTGCCGTCCTCTAAAAGCGCGGTGAGCGTCTCGCCGTCGCCCGCGGCGAGTGCCGCGCGGTACTGCAGCAGGTTTTCCACCAGACAGTCCAGCTCGCGGAGCATGAAGTCGCTGTTTTCGAGGAACAGCTCCGACCACATCGGCGCGTTCATCCACGCCACGCGCGTCAGGTCCTTGTAGCTCCCGGCGGAGAAGCCCTTGTGCATCCCGGCGGTGGGGCTTTTGATATAGGCGTTGGAGACGAGGTGCGCCATCTGGGAGGTGAAGGCGATCATCTCGTCGTGGAGCGCCGCCGTGGTGACGGAGTAGCGCCCGAAGCCCGCCGGGGCCAGCAGCTCCTTCACGCGCGTTAAAAGCTCGATGCTGTCGAAGTCCGGCGGCACGATGACCATCGGCGCGTTGTGATAGAGGTTTGCCCGCGCGTGGCCGAAGCCGGAGTACTGCGTGCCCGCCATCGGGTGGCCGCCGAGATAGGTGAAGCCGAATTCCTGCGCGAGCGGGAAGCACGCCTCGCAGACGACGCGCTTCGTGCCGCAGCAGTCGATGACGAGGGGGTGCGCGCCGATGTGCGGCGCGGCCGCGCGGAGGTACTCGATCGCTGCCTCCGGCCGCACGCACACGAGCACGAGGTCGCACGAGCCGATGTTCTCCGCCGTCAGCGGCGCGTTCACGGCGTCGGCCAGCTGCGCGAAGCTGAGCACGCTCGCGTCCGTGTCGTGGCCCAGCACCTCCCAGCCGGCGCTGTGATAGGCCTTGGCGAACGAGCCGCCGATCAGGCCGAGCCCCACGATGCCGATTCTCATTTCGCCACCGCCTTCCGCACCGCGCGCACGCCGGCGGCGACCTCGGCGAACTGCTCGCAGGTGAGCGACTGTGCGCCGTCGCACAGCGCGTGGAGCGGGTCGTTGTGCACCTCGATCATCACGCCGTCCGCGCCGCAGGCCGTGGCGGCCAGCGCCATCGGCGGCACCAGACGGCTGATGCCGGTGGCGTGGCTCGGGTCGACGATCACCGGCAGGTGCGACAGCTCGTGCAGCATCGGTACGGCGGCGAGGTCGAGCGTGTTGCGGGTGTAGTCGTCGAACGTGCGGATGCCGCGCTCGCAGAGGATGACGTTCTCGTTGCCGCTGGCCATGATGTACTCCGCGCTCATCAGCAGCTCCTTGAGCGTGTTGGCAAGGCCGCGCTTGAGCAGGATCGGCTTTTTCACCGACCCCAGCTCCTTGAGCAGGTCGTAGTTCTGCATGTTGCGCGCACCGATCTGGATGATGTCGACGTTGTCAAACAGCGGCAGGTGCTTACTGTTCATCAGCTCCGTCACGATGGGCAGACCCGTCTCGCGCTTGGCCGTCTCGAGAAAGCGCAGCCCCAGCTCGTGCAGCCCCTGAAAATCATACGGCGAGGTGCGGGGCTTGAACGCGCCGCCGCGCAGCACCTGCGCGCCCGCGGCCTTGACGGACTGCGCCACGGCCACGATCTGCTCCTCAGACTCCACGGAGCACGGCCCCGCGATCATGGAGAAGTGTCCGCCGCCGAACTTCGCCTCCCCCACGGAGATAACCGTGTCATCCGGGTGGAACTTCCGGTTGCAGCATTTGAAGGGGTCGGAGACGGGCTTTACGCTGTCCACGATCTCCAGACTCTCCAGCAGGGACGTGTCGAGACGGCTCGTGTCGCCGACAAGGCCGAGGATGGTCTGCGACCCGCCGAGCGCCGGGTGTACGCTCAGCCCCTGCCCCGCCAGCCAGTCCGTCAGCTGGCTCTTCTTCTCCTCACAGACACCCGGTTTCAGTACAACAATCATGGGTAAACCTCCTGAAAACAATAAAAAAATGCGGCACAGTCAATCTGTGCCGCATAAAAGCTCTCTGATTTGCGCAACAAAACTGACCCTACTATCTGTTGACAGTAAGGTAATAATAGTAAGAAGCGAAAACGGTCGAGAACATGTGTACGTATCTCCTTTAGCAGTGTAAACCCATGATAGCAGATCGCACGCCGGCTGTCAATCGCGCAAAGTATGGAAAAATAACGGCGCGCGGAGAGCCTTTTATGGTCAGATTACATAGTCGAAGCCGCTGTCCGCGCTGCGGACGAGGTCGGAGATGGTGAAGCGGTCGAGGTATTCGTTGATCACGTCGTTCAGCCCCGACCACAGCGGGAGCGTCCTGCACTCGGCGGCGCGCTCACAGGGCGAGGCCCCCTTCTCCAGACACGCGACCGGCGCGAGCGACCCCTCCGTCAGCCGCAGCACGGCCCCGACGGTGAGCTGATCCGGCCCCACGCACAGGCGGTATCCCCCGCCCTTGCCGCGCAGCCCCTCGAGCACCTGATCCTTCACGAGGAGCTTGATGATGCTCTCGAGGTACTTCTCCGAAATCTCCTGCCGTCGGGCAATCTCCTTGAGCGGGATATAGCCGTCCTTCTGGTGCTCCGCCATATCAATCAGCACGCGCAGGGCATAGCGCCCCTTGGTGGAAATCATCATATCAAACTGCCTCCCTTTTTGATATACCTATTATACAGCAGGGTAAATAGGAATTCAATGGAATTTTTTCGATTTCCCTATTGACAAACTGGGTTATAGGACTTATAATCCCTATATACCTACTTGAAAGGTTGGTTTTAAAAATGCAGACATACCTGTTGACTGCCCGATGTTGACGCCAGCCGTCCATCCATTCTATATCACCTTACATCTTACAACCAAACAACACTTTACCTGACATATATTTAGGAGGAAACGAACATGAGCAAGATTTATACTTCCGCTGACCAGCTGATCGGCAAGACCCCCCTGCTGGAGCTGACCCATATCGAACAGGCCGAGAAGCTCGAGGCGCGCGTCCTCGCGAAGCTGGAGTACTTCAACCCCGCCGGCAGCGTGAAGGACCGTATCGCCAAGGCGATGATCGATGAGGCGGAGGCCAAGGGCCAGCTGAAGCCCGGCTCCGTCATCATCGAGCCGACCTCCGGCAACACGGGCATCGGCCTTGCCTCCGTGGCCGCCGCGCGCGGCTACCGCATCATCATCGTCATGCCTGAGACGATGAGCGTCGAGCGCCGCCAGCTGATGAAGGCCTACGGCGCCGAGCTGGTGCTGACCGAGGGCGCGAAGGGCATGAAGGGCGCCATCGCCAAGGCCGACGAGCTGTCGAAGGAGATCCCGAACAGCTTCGTCCCCGGACAGTTCGTCAACCCCGCCAACCCCGCCGCCCATAAGGCAACCACCGGCCCCGAGATCTGGGAGGACACCGACGGAAAGGTCGACATCTTCGTCGCGGGCGTCGGCACCGGCGGTACCATCACCGGCACGGGCGCTTATCTGAAGGAGCAGAATCCGAACGTGAAGGTCGTCGCCGTCGAGCCGAAGGATTCCCCCGTCCTGAGCGAGGGCCACGCCGGCAGCCACAAGATCCAGGGCATCGGCGCGGGCTTTGTCCCCGACGTGCTGGATACGAAGATCTATGACGAGATCATCCCCGTCACGAACGACGACGCCTTCGCCGCCGGCAAGCTGGTCGGCCATTCCGAGGGTGTGCTGGTGGGCATCTCCTCCGGCGCGGCCGTCTGGGCGGCCATCGAGCTGGCCAAGCGCCCGGAGAACAAGGGCAAGATCATCGTCGTGCTCCTGCCGGATACCGGCGCCCGCTATCTGTCGACGCCGCTGTTTGCGGACTGAGTGCAGGCAAGCGTTCGTTCTTCTTTCACATGCAACGGGAGACACCGCAAGGTGTCTCCCGTTGTGCATCCAGCACAATTCTGTGAAAAAGCGCTCCCTTCCGGGGTCATCCCGGCGGGGAGCGCTCGTGCGTTCAGCGGCAGCGCATGGCCAGACCGCAGAACATATAGGCGGCCATGCGCAGCGCCTCGGTCTCGATCCGGTCGAACATGCGGATGTCGGCCGCATAGTCGCCCTGCAGGCGCAGCGTGGTCTCTTTGCCGTCATCTCCAGATGGCTGTAGAAAAACTCGCGCCATTTTTCTTCGTTCCAGCAGGCATTGACGCCGGCAAGAAACGCGCTGATGGCGTCGGCGTTTGCGTACCAGCGCCGGCGGGCGTCGTCGGCCTGGGCGGTCTCGCGGTTTTTCAGGTCGGTCACGAGCGCACCGCCGATCTCCAGATGCTCCGTGAGCA